>Ga0307372_10007651_pt1 | contig 15402 bp, 6 predicted proteins | sample OX1MG_FD_202533 | JGI IMG/M metagenome (GOLD analysis project Ga0307372, IMG submission 202533) | Soil microbial communities from Risofladan, Vaasa, Finland - OX-1 | ecosystem: Environmental > Terrestrial > Soil > Coastal area > Acid sulfate soil | place: Finland: Risofladan, Vaasa | collected... | reverse complement strand
CCACGGGGCCACCGCCCAGCACGGCAACGCTTTTCCCTGGCGTGACGCCAGCCATCTCCGCGCCGTGATATCCGGTGGGAAAAACGTCGGAGAGCAACAGAAAATCTTCTTCCCATTGATCCCCGGGCGTGCCCGGCAGTTTCAGGCAATTAAAATCGGCATAACGAACAAGCACGAATTCCGCCTGTCCTCCGCCGAATGGCCCCATTCCCGCGTAGCCGTACGCGGCGTGTGGCTGCTCCGGATTCATTGTCAGGCAGCTATTGGTGTAGCCGCGAATGCAGTTGTAGCAATAACCGCAGGCGATGTTGAAGGGCAGCACTACCCGGTCGCCCTTTTTAATGCTCTTAACGGCGTCTCCCGTCTGTTCGATTACACCCATGATTTCGTGACCTACGACGGTTCCTTTTTTCAACGGCGTGCGCCCGTCATACATGTGCAGATCACTTCCGCAAATACCACTGGTAGTGACCCGCAGCAGCGCATCGGTGGGAGCTTGTAATTTAGGCTTATCACTCTCGGCCACTTCCATTTTGCCGATTCCTTCGTAGCGAATCGCTTTCATTATTCGACCCTCCTGGTGGGAAAAATAGCCTTGTGTCTCTGGCTAGGGCGTTCTGCGGCGCGTGCTGGGCTTTAGTACGGAGGACGTGAGATACGCGAAACGCGCTACCGCAACAACTTGCCCAGTTTTGCAGAGTGCGAGGCCGCAAAACTATCCGGCCATCACCGTAATTTCCGGCTTGGCCGCGCTCCGTCTACGCTGATGAGTGCTTAGGATCGATTACACGCGCCCAATTGGCTGGGCGCTGCCGCGATTTCACCCAGCGTCCCACCCTGCAAGAATCGTTTTGGGCTCGATTTCACTTCTGGACTGCTATCGTGCGTGCGCCGGAGTTAGACTCGGTTTGCATGGCCAGTTTTCGTGGGAGTCGCACGGAATGTTCTGGCCGGGATGCGGAGCGAGCCGAAGGAAGTTGCCGTCCTGGCGTCTTGGCGTTGCTCCCAGCGTTTCACGTAATTTTAAACAGCCTCGCAACCATTGCGTTTTTCCCAACCACCACTTTTTCCAACTACCACGCACCACCCGAAGCCCTACGATTTTCAGTACACCTGCCGGAGGAAGACATGGCAACAAACCTTTTGCAGATCGAAACCGAGTCGGAGATTAAACAGCGCCTGGAAGCGGAGCGCGCCCGCCTGCGCAAGATTGCAGGTCTCGACCGACCGGAGCATTTTCATCGTCCGGTAGAGCGCGCCTTCACGGCGGAGGAGCGCGGCCGGGTGACCATTCTATTTGGCGGTTTCACATGGAAACATGAAGACCTGATTCGCGCAGTCTTTCAGGGTTGCGGGTATCGGTGCGAAAAGCTGCCCGTCCCGGACGTGCCCGCGTTTCAGAAGGGCAAGGAGTACGGTAACAATGGTCAGTGTAATCCCACCTACTTCACGGTAGGAAAGCTGGTGCAATACTTGCAGTTCCTCGAAAAAGAGGGCGTGCCGCGGCAGCACATTCTAGACAACTACGTTTTCTTCACCGCCGGCTCGTGCGGGCCGTGCCGCTTCGGAATGTACGAGGCCGAATACCGGTTCGCGCTGAAGAATGCCGGATTCGACGGTTTTCGCGTACTGCTATTTAAGGATAGCGATGGAATCAAGGCCGCCTCCGGCGAGCCAGGATTGAAGTTCACTGTCGATTTCGGCTTCGGCATGCTCAATGCCATGCATCTCGGCGATGTGATGAACGATTTGATCTACCAGATTCGCCCATTCGAAATGAACAAAGGCGAAACCGACCGCGTGTTCCGCGAAACGGTTGACGGACTGTGCGAGGATTTGAGAAACCGTAAGCCGTTTGAGATCGAGGAAGTTGCCCCGGCTTGGGTGAAGCCGAAATTTAAGATTAATAAGATTCGCCGCAACACATTCAACGTGCTCGGCAAGTGGCACGAGCATATGTGGGGCAAGGATTATCTGACGGCGTTGCGAACCGCGCGCGACCGAATGAATGCGATAGAGGTCGATCGTCTGCGCGTCAAACCAGTCGTGAAAATTACCGGCGAGTTTTGGGCGCAAATCACCGAAGGCGACGGAAACTTCCACATGTTCGAATTCCTGGAGCGCGAGGGCGCGCAAGTGATCGTCGAACCGATCGCAACGTGGGTCGCTTATCTGATGTACCAAGCCAAGGCACATGCCAGGGAGAAGTGGCCGGTCAACAGGCCGCATCGCGCTCCGGAGTGGTACGAGTTCAAGAAGCAGTTCGCCAACTATATCGGCCTGCGCAAGAAGCTGTGGGGAATCGGCGCGGGCCAGCGCATGTGGAACTTCTTCTATCATCGGACGATCCGCCTACTGGGCGGAATCACGCATCACCTGGTCCCGCAAACGGAATTGGCCGAGCTCGCGCATCCCTTCTACAACCAGTTCGCCCGCGGCGGCGAAGGGCACCTCGAAGTCGGCAAGAACGTTTACTACACCATTCACAAGCTCTGCCACATGGTGCTGGCGCTCAAGCCCTTTGGCTGCATGCCATCGTCGCAGTCGGACGTGATCAACAAATTTAAGGACATGATCTTCCTGCCCATCGAAACCTCCGGTGAAGGCGAAGTGAACGCCCACAGCCGCGTGCAGATGGCGCTCGGCGAAGCCAAGGTCAAAGCCAAAGCCGAATTCGAGCAGTGCCTGAAATCCACAGGCAAGAGCCTGCAGGAAATCCGCACGTACATCGACGAGCACCCCGAGCTGAAAAAGCCCTTCTATCACGTGCCGCATCGCGATGGCGTCGCTGGCACTGCCGCTCAGTTAGTGCTTCACGTGAATGACCGGATCAACCGCGACACACGATTCCGTAGGCGCGCGCGTGCAGGACGTCGCGGTGGCAGCGAGTTCGGGCGACTAGCTGCCCCTTCGCGCGCAAATTATCCGGCCACCCGAACGAGACAACCTGACTGTTGGCAACCTGGAAAGCGACATCGGACGATGCAGCCGACGCCGCTTTCCAACAGAGCAGAGAGGGCGTAATGCACGACCACAAAGGTTCCGATCTAATTCAAATTGCACCCGTTCCGCAGGCGCCAAAAGCTCCTCGGTTGGAAAAGCCACACGATCACGTGACGAAATTCCTGGTTGGTCTCGACGTCGGTTCCACCACCGTGAAAGCAGTTGTTGTGGACCTGGCCACGGACAAGGTGCTTTGGCGGGACTACCAGCGGCATGAAACGAAGCAGCCGGAAAAGACGCTGGAGTTCCTGAAGCGCATGGAAGCGGAGGTTGGCATCGATCGGTACAATACGCGCATGTTTGTCACCGGTTCCGGAGGGGGCGCGATTGCGGATCAGGTCGGCGCCAAATTTGTGCAGGAAGTCACAGCAGTTTCGCTGGCTGTCGAAAAGCTACATCCCGAAGTGTATTCCGTGATTGAACTGGGTGGGCAGGATGCCAAAATCATCGTCTTCAAAGATGATGACGAGACGGGGCGCGAAAAGAAAATTCCATCGATGAACGACAAGTGCGCCGGCGGTACCGGCGCCGTGATCGACAAGATCAACGCCAAGCTAAAAATTCCCGTCGCCCAGCTTGCCGAGCAGAAATATCAGGGTATCAAGCTCCACAAAGTGGCAGGGAAGTGCGGTGTGTTCGCCGAGACGGATATCAACAGTTTGCAGAAGGTAGGCACGCCGCCTGATGAATTGATGGCATCTTTGTTCGAAGCCATCGTGCTGCAAAACCTGAGTGTGCTTACTCGCGGCCATACTCTACGGCCGCACGTACTGCTGCTGGGCGGTCCCAACGGCTTCATTCGCGGCATGCGAGAAGCGTGGCAGGCTAACATTCCTCGCATGTGGCAGGAACGCAAAGTCGCGATTCCCGAAGGCGCCAAGCCCGAAGATCTGATCAAAGTTCCGCAAAATGCGCAGTATTTCGCAGCGATAGGCGCTATCGAATACGGACGCAGCGAGGACGATTGCATCGGCTGCTACCGCGGCTACGACAATCTCATTCACTACATCGAATTTGGCCGGCAAGAGGAGAAGGCGAAATCCGGCGGCAAGGGCTTGGTCGAAGATCCCGCGGACCTTGACGTCTTCAAGGAAGCGTATCGGCGCAGGAAGTTCACGCCCGCAACTTTCCAGAAGGGAAGCACGGTCGCCGGTTTTATTGGCATCGACGGCGGTTCCACCTCCACCAAAGCTGTGCTCATGGATGAAAATGGCGACCTGCTCTGCAAGGCGTATCAGCTTTCCAACGGCAATCCCATTCAGGACACGATCGAGATGTTCGAAAATTTGCGCGGCCAGGTGGAAGCGCAGGACGCGAAATTAGAAGTGCTTGGTGTCGCCACCACGGGCTATGCGAAGGATATCTTGAAGGACGTGCTCAATGCCAACGTGGCGTTGGTGGAAACCGTAGCACACACCGAATCGGCGCTAAAATTTTATGAAGATCCGCACGTGATCGTCGACGTGGGCGGGCAGCACATCAAGATCATTATCCTGCACGATGGCCCTGTAAAAGATTTCAAGCTGAACACGCAATGTTCCGCGGGCAACGGATACTTTCTGCAGTCGACCGCGGAAGGTTTCGGCCTCAACGTGAATCAGTACGCCGATCTGGACTTTTCGGCGCAGGCGATGCCGGTATTCGGTTACGGCTGCGCTGTATTTATGCAGTCCGACATCGTGAATTTTCAGCGCCAGGGCTGGCAAGCGAAGGAAATCTTGGCGGGTCTAGCTGCGGTGCTACCCAAAAACGTTTTTCTATACGTCGCCAGCATCCCCAACCTCGCGGCGCTTGGCACGCGTTTTGTCCTTCAGGGCGGCACGCAAAATAACCTGGCCGTCGTGAAAGCCGAAGTCGATTTCATCCGCAACAGCTTCCGCGCCACTGGTAAGCAGCCGGAGATCATCGTTCACGAGCATTGCAGAGAATCCGGGGCAATCGGCGCCGCGCAGGAATCTCTGCGGTTGTGGTGCAACGGCCTGAAGAGCACCTTCATCGGCCTCGAAGCGGTGCGCAAGATCGAATATCGCACTACGCGCAACGAAGCCACGCGCTGCCACTTCTGCAAGAACAATTGCCTCCGCACGTTCATCGACGTGCGCACCGAGCCCGTGCAGAATTTCGTCCCGATTCAGCGCGTGACCAAGGTGCCGCTGATGACCGGCGAGCAGCGCCTGATTATCGCCACTTGCGAGAAAGGGACCGTCGAAGACCTCAACGAAATGAAGGGCATCAAGGCCGGAATCGAGCAGCTTCGGCAACAGCATCCGAATTTCGTGGATGCCGCTTCCAAAGAGGTCTTTCGTCCCACGAACGCGAAAGATACTTCCGACCCAATTCCGTCGCGCGCGTGGACAAAGGCGGCGAAGGAACGCGTTGCGCTCATGCAGAATCGCAAAAAGTTGCGCATCGGCATGCCGCGCGTTCTCAACATGTATGTGTACGCTCCTTTATTCAACGCCTACTTCGAAAGTCTGGGCGTGCAGCCGGAAAACATCATCTACTCAGACTACACCAACAACGATCTCTATCGCGCTGGCGCCAGCCGCGGCGCGATCGACCCGTGCTTCCCAGCGAAGATCGGCATTTCGCATGTCTATAACCTGATCCAGGAAAGGCACCGCAAAAAGCCGCTGGACGCCATCTTCTTCCCCATGATCGACGTTCTGCACTCGGCACTGAAGAACGTAGTGGCTTCGAATGCATGTCTGACCGTCACCGCTACCCCGGAAACGGCCAAAGCCGCCTTTACCAAAGAAAATGACGTCTTCGCGGAAAACAATCTGAAGTACATCGATCTCGTGCTCAATTTCGTCGATCGCAAACTTTTCGCCCACCAGATGCTGCAAGCGTGGCAACCCATTCTCGGGCTTTCGCTTGAAGAAAACGACCGCGCCGTGGCGTCGGGTTTTGCCGCACTGGAGGAATACGAAAGCAGCATTCGGAAGCGGGCGCGCGAGGTGCTGGATCAGCTTGAGCGCGAAGACCGTATCGGCATCGTGATGCTGGGGCGTCCGTATCATCACGATCCGGGACTGAATCACGAGATCATGGACGAATTCCAGAAGCTCGGATATCCGATCTTCTCGCAGCACACCCTTCCGATCGACGACGACCTGTTGGAGCGCCTTTTTGGCGAGGAAGTGCGCGCGGGTCTGATCAGCAGTCCGTTGGACATCAGCGATGCCTGGAAGAATTCCTACTCATGCAGCACCAACCAAAAGGTGTGGGCCGCCAAGTTTACGGCGCGCCATCCCAATCTGGTCGCTCTGGAAGTTTCCAACTTCAAGTGCGGCCACGACGCACCGATCTACGGCGTGATCGAGGGGATCATTGAGCGCTCCGGCACGCCCTATTTCTGCTTTAAGGATCTCGACGAAAACAAGCCTTCCGGCTCGATTAAAATCCGCGTTGAGACGATCGATTATTTCTTGCGCCGGTACCGCGAGCAGGTGATAAGCAAACGCAAGGCAACTCAAGACATTGAGTCACAGTTGGCCGTCTTGGAAGTGCAATTGCGTGCGAAGGCGTTTGCCAGCGGTCCCGGCGTGCCGCAGGAAGAATTATCAGAACATCCACACGAGAGCAAACTTCAAGAAATGGCTGCAGACTAATCAATAAGCTGCACCCGCTCATCCGTCGTTGGCATTACTTATCCTATCGAGAAGCTTTTCCAAACTCGGCCGGCTGTAAGGACGCCCCGTTTACGTTCGCACCGGCTCCGGGCACGACCCAATTCGCAATCGCATTCGAGCTGCGTCTGAGGATAGAATTCCCTCCGTGGCCGTTGTAGCCTGCGGAGGAATTGCTGCATGGATCGTGCTATCGAAGTCGTGATCAGTGAATACGAAGAGCGCGAACGAGCCGAAAATAAACTTAAGCGCGAGATTTCGTTCGATGACGATCATTCCCGCCGCGACGAATTTCTGCTGTCCGTCGGGCGTTCCTCCGCCCAGCTTTTGAGCATTCTCGCCAAAGCTGCCAAGCCGAAAACGATTCTAGAAGTCGGCGGATCGTACGGCTATTCCACCGTTTGGCTGGCCGAAGCCGCGCAATCGGTGGGAGCGAAGCTAATCTCGCTCGAATTTCACCAATACAAGCAGGACCATGCGCGCCAGGCGATCGCGAAAGCCGGGCTCACAAACTCCGTTGAGTTTCGCCTGGGAGACGCGCGCGAAACGATCGCCGCGCTGCCCGGTCCATTTGACTTCGTCCTGCTGGATTTGTGGAAGGATTTATACGTCGCCTGTTTCGATCTTTTTTATCCGAAACTGAGCCCCGGCGCCTTCGTCATTGCCGACAACATGATATACCCCGAGCGAAATCGCCCGCAGGCACTGGAATATCGCGCGCACGTCCGCGCCACCCGCGATTTTGATTCAGTGCTGTTGCCGGTCGGGGGCGGCCTGGAAGTAAGCCGCTACATACGAGGCGTGGAGCAAGTGTAGTTCTGTGCCTGAGCAGTGTTGCAAGCGATCTGGGTCTCCGTCCGAATCGTTACAAACTTTTCTACCACCTCGGCTTCGCGCGAGCGTATCATTCCCGTTAGGCGGTCAGCTTGCCCCCCGCGCGAGTGGTTCCCCATTGGAGGCGAACGATGAAAAAAGCTCTCATAATTGCAGGCATCGTTGTCGGCGTTCTGATTCTGATTGTCGTCGCGCTCCCGCTGTTCATCAACGTAAATACCTTTAAGCCGACGCTCGAATCCGATTTGTCCGGCGCGCTCGGCCGCAAAGTCGCAATCGGAAATATTCAACTGTCGATTCTTTCGGGCGGCGTTACTGTCGATAACGTCTCGATCGCGGACGATCCCGCGTTCAGCACCTCGCCGTTTCTCACCGCGAAGAAGCTGACCGCCGGCGTGAACCTGTTTCCTTTGATTTTTTCGAAGAAGCTGGAGGTGCGCTCCTTCACGATTTCAGACCCTCAAGTCACGCTTTTGCGCTCGCCTTCAGGCACGTGGAATTTTTCTAGCCTCGGCTCAACGAATTCGACGAAACCTGCCGCTTCGCCCGCGCCCACTGCTGCGACGAGCGGGACGAGTTCATCCAGTGCCGCCTCGTCCTCCGCGCCCAATGCTTCGGTAGGCTCGCTGAAATTAGTGAATGGGACGCTTGTGGTTGGCACAGCCGGCGCCCACGGCAAAACGGAAACCTACAGCGGCGTGAATTTCCAGGCTTCCGATCTTTCGCGCGTTTCGCAATTTCCGTTTAAGCTGACCGCGAACACCCCGGGCGGCGGCACGATCAGTCTCGAAGGCAATGCCGGCCCGCTCGCGTCCGGCGATATGTCGCTGACGCCATTTACGGCGAAACTCAACGCTGAGCATATCGACCTAGCCTCCACCGGATTCGTCGACTCGTCTTCCGGTTTGGCGGGCGTCGTCAGCTTCACCGGCACTTTTTCTTCGGATGGCACGCTGATGAGCTCCCAAGGGACTGTGAAAACCGAGCGCATCCGGCTGGTCGCGGGCGGATCTCCTTCGACTGTTCCCGTCAATATCGATTACACCACCACCTATACGCCGAAAAGCCAGGCCGGCAAACTCAGCCTGGGCGAAGTGCATATCGGCGACGCTGTCGCCCATCTTACCGGCACTTTCGACACGTCTGCCGCTGCGACCACCGTTCAAATGAAATTAAATGGCCAGTCGATGCCTGTCACCGATCTGCAGGACGTGCTGCCCGCCGCGGGAATCACGCTTCCGACGGGTGCGTCCCTGCGCAGCGGCAGCCTCAATATCGATCTCGCCCTGTTCGGCCCCATCGATAAATTGGTGATCACCGGCCCTGTGAAACTTTCGAACGGCACCCTCGCTGGATTTGACCTGAAGTCCAAACTGGGCGCGCTTGGATCGTTTGCGGGACTGGGGGGCGGCGGGAGTTCGGGCACCGAGATTCAAACGCTCAGCGCCGATCTTCGCCAGGATCCCAGCGGAACGCAGGCAAAAAATCTTCTTCTCGTTCTTCCCTCCATCGGGACGCTTACAGGAGATGCGAACATTAGCTCCACTGGCCATCTCGATTGCAAAATGGTCGCGAAACTGGGTGGCCACGGCGCGGCTGGCGCGATGGGCACCACGCTCTCATCTTTAGGTGGCGGAGGGAAGTCGCAAGGCGGCATTCCCTTCAAAATCGAGGGAACAACTTCCAATCCCGTTTTCGTCCCGGAGGTTGGCGCCATGGCAGGGAGCATGCTCAAGGGCGTCACCGGCGTGGGCGGCAAAACAAATCCAGCGAACCAAGTCCAAGGCGTAATCGGCGGCCTTTTCGGCAAGAAAAAGAAGTAATAGCTGGCGCGCCGAAAGACTGGAAAGCCGCAGGTTCTCTGCGTCTGCCTCAATTGGAGGGCGCTCTCGTTTACGCTCGTGCCGTAGGTCCAACTCAGTCCGCCGGTGCCTCTGACTTATGGGACACGCGCAGTGTCTCGGCTAGCGCTCCGACGTACAAGGCCCACTTATAATGAAAAGGCACTTGGGCCGGGCGCATGGCTGCTGCTGGAGCCTCCCGGTGCGGGCCATTGAACTGCTCGATTTTGAAGTTAGGTAGCCCGTTCGCGCAGATCCCTCTCTGACACACGAATTCTCCCTTTCTGCTCGCGTAAGCGAGTGTGGACGAAGTGCGCCCGCGATAGCTGTTGGTCCGGCGCAATACAGAGAGCCCAAGAGTGAAGCGCATTCTTTTCGTGGACGATGAGCCGCACGCGTTCGACGAGCTGCAGGTAACGCTCGATTCGCAGAGCCAGGATTGGGAGGTAGCCTACGCGCCCGATGGTGAGACTGCCCTCATGCTCCTCGATGCCACGCCCTTCGACGTGATCGTTTCCGACGCCTACATGCCCAAAATGGACGGCGCCGACCTTCTGAAGTCCGTGCGTGATCGCTTCCCCAGTGTAGTTCGCATCGTGCTCGCCAACCAGAGTGAGTTGGAGTCCGCCCTACGCGCCGTCCCGGTAGCGCATCAGTTTTTATTGAAGCCGTGCGATCCGGATATGCTGCGCGTCGCCGTCGAGCGCGCCACCAGCCTCTCGGACGTCCTCAACAACAAGCTCCTGGCCAATATCGTCGGCTCCGTGCAGGACGTTCCCGTACTGCCGCGCATCTACCTCGATCTTCGCCACGCGCTCACGGATCCGGACGTCCCAATAAAATCCATCGTTCGCATCGTGGAAAAGGACGTCGGCATCTCGGCAAAAATTCTGCAGCCTGTGAACTCCGCGTTTTTCGGCCTGCCGCGAGAGATCACCAGCCTGCAAACGGCCGTCAGCTACATGGGAATGCAGCTTCTGCAAAATTTGGAGCTATCGGCGGAAGTGTTTCACGTATTCGAGATCACCAAGCCGGTAAAGGGATTTTCCTTCGAGGAAGTTCACGTGCATTCGCAGCTCGTCGCCAAGATTGCCGGACGCATTCCCGCGCCCGCAGCTATCCACGGTGCCGCCATTATCGCCGCGCTTTTGCACGACGTCGGGAAGCTCGTGCTGGCCACGCGCTCGCCCGACCATTTCGCGCGCGCCTTGCGCGGAGCGCGCGAGGATCGCGTTCCCGTGTACGCGGCCGAGGAAGCACTGATTGGAATTTCACACGCGGAGGTGGGCGCTTATTTGCTATCGCTGTGGGGTTTGCCCTCGCCGGTGGTCGAGGCCGTGGCGCATCATCATCACCCAGAACGCCTGCCGGACGATTCGCTCGATGCCGTTGCCATCGTCCACATCGCCAATGCGCTCGCCAACGAGCATCCCGTCACGCCGCCGATTGGCGGTCCGCTGCCCTATCAGTTCATCAGCGGCGCCTACGTCGACCGCTTGGGCATAGCGGAACATATCGCCGACTGGCAGGAATTCGCCGAAGCTTCCGCCAACGAACTCCGCAGCTCCTTCACCCGCGCCCGCTAACCGAGCAGTTCTCTGCAAGAAGTTGTCGCCGCCTCTGCGACTTCCCAGCTTTCGGCTGACGTACGGCTGCGTGAAGCACACGGCGTTTATTGCACGTTGACTGTCACCGGAGCCGTTTGCGTCACGCCATTGATCGTGATCGACACCGTGAAGTTGGCCGATCCCACGGGCGTACCGGGGTTCGAGCCGCCGCCACCCCCGCCTCCGCAGCCTGCGCTCGCGAACACCAACGCAAGCGCTGCCAGCGCAAACGTCAGTCCCCAGCGCCGCTGCCGGCCTCGGAATCCAAAAGCGATCCCGCCGCAGAGCAACAGAAGCACAGCGAGCGCCGCCAATGTTTCAGGGTTGAATCCATTCCACCCGCCTATGTCCCAACGATCTTGCGAGCCGGGAAGCGCCGTCGAAGCCGCCGTGGTCACCACGGTCAACGTAGTCGTCCCCGTTCCGTTCGTGGCGATATTGACGCTCGATGGATTCACGCTGCAACTGCTGTACGCCGGCAGCCCACTGCACGTTGCACTGATCGTCGCGTTGCCATCGCTGCTGAACCCGTTCTCGCCCGTAAACGTCAGCGTCGTCGATCCCGATTGCCCCGGCGCCGTGATCGGTATCGTTGTCGGATTCGCCGTCACGGTAAACGTCGGTGCCGCGTTCACAGTCACAGTGACAGATGAAGAGCTTGAGCCCGTGTAGTTCTGGTCGCCGCCGTAGGATGCTGATACTTGAAGCGTCCCGAGCGGCAACGTTGTCGTCGTAATCTGCGCTTGGCCGTTTGTTGCATAGGCCGAAGCGAAGTTGTTGCCGTTCACTAGAAACTCTACATTTCCTGTTGGGCCCATCGGGCCGCTTGCCGAAGCCGTTATGTTTGCCGTCAACGTGACGCTTTGCCCCTGAGTCGCCGTGCTAGTCGAACTTGTTACCGCCGCGGTGGTGCTATTTTGCGCCACTGTTTCGGTCACGGACGCGCCGCCGCTTGAGTAATTGGTGTCCCCTGAATAGGTCGCGAAGATATTCTGCGTCCCGCCAGCCACCGCGGATGTGGTCAGTTGTGCGGAACCACCGGACAGAGTCGCGGATCCGAGCGAAACACCATTGGCCGCGAATGAGATGGTTCCCGTGATCGCCGGAGATCCTCCTTGGCTGCTCGTTACGGTCGCGGTAAACGTCACCGGCGAACCGTAGTGAATCGAAGAGTTCGATGTCGTGAGATTTGTGTTAGTGGCCCAGAGAACATTCACAAGGTAAGCGGAGGATACGGATGCAGCGTAGCTGCCGTCGCCAGAATATTGAGCGACGATGTTGTCCTGGCCGTGGGGTAAGGAGGTCGTACTCGTGCCGCCAGAGGCGCTGGCCACGCGAGTGCTGGACGAGACCGTTCCCGAGACAGTCGCTGTGCCAACTGGTGTATTTCCGACCAGGAAAGTCATCGTGCCAGTTGGCGAGTGAGCAGAATAGATATTTTGAGCGCTCACATTCGCATCTAGGTTGACACTGCTGCCTAAAGTCACACTGATCCCGCTGGGATAGGGTATTGCTGTTTGCGTCGTTGCCGGTGTGATTGTGAGCGTTTGTGTAGCGGGATTCGTAACGGGCGCGTTGTAGCCGCTGTCTCCGCCATAGTTTGCTGCAAGCACGTGAGTGCCCCCAGCCAAATCCACAGCTTGATCTTCGGCATACCCCTGCGGATTCAGCGCAAAGGTTCCCCCGTCGAGAGCTGCCGCCGTGCCGCCATTATAGCTATCCGTTAGTCCGATATTCCCGGTTGGACAGCCGGTGCTTCCCGGCGCATTGTTCGCGCAGGCGTCTCCGGCAGCGCTGGTGACGTTGACGCGTAGGAGCGAGGGCGTGCCGAATGCAGCGCTCGTTGCGTTCGGGTTCGTGATGGTTCCTGTAGTGGGATCAACAAGCTCGTAAACAAATTGAATTTTGCTTGCCTCTTTCGCCACGGTGACCGAAACCGGCGGGGATGAGCTGCTCGACGCGAAGATTCCATCTCCCGGATAGCTCGCGAAAACGGTGTACGCGCCGCCGGGAAGGGCATTCGTGCTTCCCGACGTGGCCCCGCTTGTCAGCGCAAATGATTGGATACCCTGCTGACCGTTTGATCCGGTGTTCGCCATCAGCGAAACGTTGCCGGATGGCGTGCCGCTGCCACCCGTGCCCGGAGCTACGGCAATCGAAAGTGGCACCGACTGCCCGTGGGTGATGCTGACCGGGTTGTCTGAGTTGAGTGTGAGCGTGGTCGTCGATGGATCGAGCGCGAGCACGAACGATTTCCACTTGGTCACGAGATTCGCGGCATTCACGGAGCCCAGGCCGGTAGCCAGATCGTAGCCGGTGCTCGTGTTGTATCCGGGGCTGCTGCCGTTATAGAGCACGCCGTACTGATAGCCGTTTGTCGTTGTGCAATTCGGACTGCCGCCAAGACACGGCATCGAAATAGTCGAACCGGCCGGAATATCGTAGAAAACGCACGTGCCTGCGGGGTTGACGGCTGATGTGCAAGTGTAGCCATTCGTTCCCGCCATCTTATACAAAGCGTAGTTTGCATTCCCTTGCCAGGAATTGGTCGCCTGATCTACCATCGCCATAATTCCGGCAAACGCCGGTGTGGGTGCGGACGTTCCGCCGAGTCCCACAACGCCGGTGTATTGATCATTCGGATCGCACGATGTACTGGCATAACCGCCGCCCACTGAAATGATGCTGTTCGTGTTCAGTAAATCCGCTTCACACACGATGTAAAAGCTACCGTTGAACCCGTTGCTCGCGAACATTGCCAAATCGGGCAAATCGCGAACGGAGTCCGCGGGCGTAAGCGTCGTTTGCCACGACGGCTTGGTATGCGGTGTCGCGCACGACGATAGAATTTGACCGTCCGAAACGGTGCAGGCGCTTTTGCCTCCGCCGCCACCGGCAAGATCGAGCAGAAACGAAAGGTTGGGATTTTGCAGGATGTTTGGATCGTTGCACGTTTGCGCCGCGCTTGACGTGCCGAGTTGTGAGAATATCTCTTGGTTCGTGCATGTATCGTTCCAGGTCATTTCCGGAATGTAGCCCTTGGCCGAAAGCGACGCCACGCCGCCGGAAGAACCGCTAGGAGTTGTGTTGGTCATGTTCCAATAGCTGGTCGGGTTGGTCAGATCGTTGAAATCGGTGCCGCCCATGGCTACGTTGTACGGCGTGGACGCGATGCCATTCACGGAGAGTCCCATCTGCGCGGGTCCCTGCGAGCCGAGATTCCCATCACACGTCGCCGAACCGGCATCGCCTGACGACACAACCACTGTGATCCCTTGCGCCGCCGCTTGCTGCCAAAGTTGCGTGTAAAACGTGTTGGCAGTGCTGCCCAGAAAAAATTCGCAAACGCCGTAGCTCTCGCTCAACACCGGCGCCAGATTGTTATCGACCGCGTACTGCGCCGAAAGATCGACGCCCAAACTCGCCTCCGTCGATTCGGAAACCACCAGATCGATATTCGCGCCTTTCGCGATCGCGCCAGCCCACTCGACGTCTAAATCGGATTCCGTTTCATCGCCCGGCACGGTGCCCGGATCGGGACCATCCATGATGATGGTGGGATCTTTTACCGGCATTCCAAAAAATTTCTGGAACGACTCGATGTCTGAAATGCTGATGTCGCTCTCGCCCATGATCGCAATCGTCTTGCCGGTGCCGTCGATTGACGGAGTTTGGTTCCACAGCGGCAAAACATTGTAGATTGTGGCGAAATCGTAAGGGCCAAGCGCGAAATTACAGAAGGGGCTGGAAGTTGCACTGCAAGGATTCGGAAAAGTGTATTCGGAGCTGCCTGGCTTCATACCGCCGATTCCGATCGGTCCGCGAGGATTCACCGCGAGGTGGTACAACGGCGTACGCGGAAAATTGTATAGTGTGTCAATTCCAGCCACGACCGGCGTGAGCGCTGCGGGAATGGCCGGATCGGATGCATTGGCCCAATGATTTTCGCCGTTCACCAGATACTGATCGATGGATGTGTGGAACGCGGACTGCACTTCACCGGCCGTGCCAGAAAACTCGATCACTGTGCGCCCGTTCGATACCCGGTCCAGCTGAAATCCCTGCGATTCGAGCCACGAAGCGATGGTTTGAATATCCTGGTTTGAAGGGCCGAACTGCTGTCCGAATTGCTGCGGAGTGAGCCAGTGGTGATAATTCGGCGACGAGGCATCCTGCTGCTGTTGGAGCAGGGTGTCCAGCGCGTCTTCCTGCTGTCCGCTGCGTTTCAGCACCAGCAGCATGCGCTGCATCGGCAAGGACGAAGGGGCTGCGCCGCGATCGAAGCGAGCCTGCGCAAGAGGATTCACGTTGCCCTGCAAAATCGTCAGGTGCGCCGCATCAATCGCTTGCGTGATTCCGGACGGCACCAGATTCGTTTGCGCGCCGGTGAAAATCGCAGCCGCAATCAATGCCGTAGCCGCAATTGCCACTCCGCCGAATGACCTCGAAGAATATCGCATGGTCCCCCTGCCAGGAGAATATTGT
>Ga0307372_10007648_pt1 | contig 15406 bp, 11 predicted proteins | sample OX1MG_FD_202533 | JGI IMG/M metagenome (GOLD analysis project Ga0307372, IMG submission 202533) | Soil microbial communities from Risofladan, Vaasa, Finland - OX-1 | ecosystem: Environmental > Terrestrial > Soil > Coastal area > Acid sulfate soil | place: Finland: Risofladan, Vaasa | collected... | reverse complement strand
AGGGCCAGCCGATGCCGGCCGGCCCGGTAGTGGCCGGCGCGCCCAGCGGCGATCCGGTGTACTGCCCGGGGCAGACCGTTGCCGCCGACGGGACGGTGACCACGACCGGCGGGCAGTTCCCCTATCCGTTCCGGGTGGCATCGGTGGTCGGGGAGGCCAACGTCCCGGCCCCGGTGGTGGGCATGGCGTCCCTGCCCGACGGCGGCGGGTACTGGCTCGTCCGCTCGGACGGTTCGGTCTCGACCCACGGCTCCGCCGTCAACTACGGATCGATGGCCGGCACCCCCCTCGACGCTCCCGTCGCCCACATCGTGGCCACCACCGACGGCAAGGGCTACTGGATGGTTGCGTCGGACGGCGGCATCTTCTCCTTCGGCGACGCCGGCTTCTACGGGTCGATGGGCGGCAAGCACCTCAACGCCCCGGTGGTGGGCATCGCTCCGACGCCCACCGGCCACGGCTACTGGCTGGTGGCCGGCGACGGCGGGGTGTTCGCCTTCGGGGACGCCGCATTCCGCGGGTCGATGGGCGGGCAGCATCTCAACGCCGCGGTGGTGGGCATGGCCCCCGACGACGCCACCGGCGGCTACTGGCTCGTGGCCGGCGACGGCGGGGTGTTCTCCCTCGGCGCCCCGTTCTACGGCTCGACGGGCAACCTGCACCTCAACCTGCCGGTCAACGGCATGGCCGCCCTGCCCAGCGGCCAGGGCTACTGGTTCGTGGCCTCCGACGGCGGCATCTTCGCCTTCGGAGGCGCCGACTTCCAGGGCAGCACCGGCGCGATGACCCTCAATGCCCCGGTGGTGGGCATGGCCACCGACGACGCCACCGGCGGCTACTGGCTGGTGGCCGGCGACGGCGGGGTGTTCGCCTTCGGGGCCCCGTTCCTTGGTGCCGGGTGAGCGGTCAGCTCGACCAGATGATGGACTGCATCTCCGAGTAGGCCTCCAGCCCGGTGTCGCCACCGTCGCGGCCGATGCCGCTCATCTTGAACCCCCCGAAGGGAGCATCCATGTTGCGCTGGGCGGTGTTGATGCCCACATGCCCGGCCCGGAGCAGCTTGGCCACCCGGAAGGCCCGGGGGGTGTCGGCGGAGAAGACGTAGTCGTAGAGGCCGAACTCCGAGTCGTTGGCGATGGCGATGCCCTCCTCCTCGTCGTCGAAGGGGATGGCCACCACCACGGGGCCGAAGATCTCCTCCCGGGCCACGGTGATGTCGTTGGATCCCACCACCAGGGTTGGCTCGACGTAGTACCCGGTGGTCGGGTGCTCGGGTCGGCCGCCGCCCACCACCACCTCGCCCTCCTTACGACCGGTCTCGATGTAGTCCAGCACCCGCTGCTGCTGGGCCCCCGAGATGAGCGGGCCGACCACGGTCGACGCCTCGGTGGGGTCCCCCACCTTGAGCACGCCGGCGAAGGCGGTCAGGCCATCCACCACCTGGTCGAAGATGCTCCGGTGGACGACGGCGCGGGTCGGTGCGGTGCAGATCTGGCCCGAGTGGAAGGCCCACGTCGAGCCGATGGCGGTTACCACGCCCTTGATGTCGGCATCCTCGAAGACCACGGCCGCCCCCTTTCCTCCCAACTCCATCAGCAGCCGCTTCATCGACGGGGCACCGGCGGCGGCGATCCGCTGGCCCACGGCGGTCGAGCCGGTGAACGAGACCATGTCCACGTCGGGCGACGTGGTGAGCGCCGATGCAGGCCCGGGGCCCTGCGAGTTGATCAGGTTGACCACGCCGGGCGGGAAACCGACCTGGTCGAGGACCCGGGCCAGTTCCACCACGGCCAGCGGGTCCTGGGGGGCCGGCTTCATGATCACGGTGTTGCCCATGGCCAGGGCGGGCGCCACCTTTCCGGCCATGTTGGTCATCGGGAAGTTGTAGCTGGCGATGGCGGCCACCACGCCGACGGGCTGGCGATAGGCCAGTGCGCTGATCAGCCCGCCGGGGGCCAGGGGGGTGGCGGCGGAGACCACCGGGGGGAGCATCGACTCCTGCACGTGGCGGATGTCCTGTGAGTAGCGGTCGAAGCGGGCCGCGCTGACCGGGACCTGCATGCGCGAGCCGACCGAGGCGGTGGCGCCGGTTTCCGCGATGACCAGTGGCACCAGGTCGGTCTCCCTGGCCCGAATGGCCGCCGCCGCCTTCTTCAGCAGTGCCAACCGCTCCTCGACCGGAGTGGCCGCCCACGCGGGGAACGCTTCGCAGGCCGCCTGGGCCGCGGCGTTGGCGTCATCGACCGAGGCGTTCGGGGCCTGGCCCACCACCTGCTCGGTGGCCGGGTTGATGATGTCGTAGGTGCCGTCACCGGCATCGGCCCACCTCCCCCCGATCAGCAGCTGTGTCTCGTCCCTGGTGGGCTGACTCCCCATGGTTGGTCCCCTTTCGCGGTGATGTGTCACTCTCGATGTTGCGAGGCCCGCCCGCCGGCCCGGCTGCCCCGTCGGCCCGACGGAGTGGCTGTCTGCCCGTCGGCCCGGCGGAGTGGGCCCCTCGGGTGACGGCTGGCGATCGGTCGCAGAGGGCTGACGTCGCGTCAGCAGTGTAGGTCCCCGCCGTCGGGTCAGACAGTCGACGGGTCAGTCGGTGGACCGGATGGTGGTGTCCACGGTGACCGTGTCCCGGCCGGACTTGATCAGCTGGCCGGGGAGGTTTCCCGTGGGCTTCCCGTCGGCGACGGTCTCGATCCCGTTGACGAGCACCCGCACGACGCCGATGGCGTCGGCGATCAGCCGAGGGCTCCCGCCGGGGAGGTCGTGGACCAGCGTCGCCGGCTCCGAGCCCACCGTCCCGGGGTCGAAGACGAACAGGTCGGCACGCTGGCCCTCGGCCACCCGGCCCCGATCCTCGAGGCCGAAGAGCTCGGCCGGAGCCTCGGTCATCAGCTGGACGGCCCGCTCCAGGGACACCAGCTTTCGCTTGCGCAGGCAGTCACCGAGGAAGGACGTCGGGTAGTTGGAGCCACACATGCGGTCGAGGTGGGCGCCGGCGTCCGATCCGCCCACCATGGCTCCCGGGTCGTTCCACACCGCCACCCGGGCCTGCCAGGACGCGTCGTCGCCGTCGGAGGCCTTGGGCCACAGGACGGTCCGCAACCCGTCGGCGATGACCAGGTCGAGAAGGGCGTCGAACGGCGACTTCCCCTGCTCTTCGGCGATCGAGCCGACGTCACGCCAGCTGAGGCCTTCGTTCTCCGGGGCGAAGGTGTCGCCGATGATGTAGTTGGCCCAGTTGGACAGGCGTCGGAACACGCCGGCCGCCTCGGAGTGGGCCAGCTCGTCGAGCTGTTCCCGGACAGCGGGGTCGGACAGCTTCTCGATGCGCTGCTCCACCGGGAGGCCCATCACGTCGCCCCAACCGGGAATGAGGAACAGCGCGCAGTGGGTCCGGAAGCTCATGTTCATCGGCACCAGCGTGGGCATCGTCAGTGCCACGATGCGTCCCCCGGCCTCCGCGGCCCGGGCCGAGGCCTCGAGTTGACGGGCGGTCTTGTCCGGCGTGCGGGAGTCCACGGTCAGGAGGTTCCAGTTGAGGGGACGCCGGGCGGTGGTGGTCATGGCCACCATCAGATCGATCTCCTCGTCGGTGAAGGTGTCGAGGCAGCCGTTGGTGATGTACTCGAGGGTGGTGCCCGGATGGTCGCGTACCACCTCGCAGAAGGCCAGCATCTCGCGGCGGTCTGCGTTCCGGGACGAGATGGGATTGCCGTCCCCGTCCGAGTGGGTCCGCGACTGGGACGACGAGAACCCGAGGCCGCCGGCCTCGATCGACTCGGCCAGGAGCTGGGCCATTGCGGCGACCTCCCCGTCGTTCGCCACCTCCGCGCCGCGCTCGTCCCCCATCACCCAGCGCCGCAGAGCGCAGTGCCCGACCAGGAAGCCGGCGTTGACCCCGAGGTTTCCCTCCAGCCTGCCGAGGTAGTCGCCGAAGCTGGTCCAGTCCCAAGGGAGGCCGTGCTCGAGAGCAACCAGTGGCATCCCCTCCACCTTGGCCATCATCCGGCGGATGTAGTCGTGGTCCTCGGCCTTGATCGGGGCCAGGGTGAAGCCGCAGTTGCCCCCGATGACCGTGGTCACCCCGTGGAGGTTGGAAGGAGAGGCGGTCGGGTCCCAGAACAGCTGGGCGTCGTAGTGGGTGTGCGGGTCGATGATCCCCGGGGCCACCACCAGGCCCTCGGCGTCGAGCTCGTTGGTGCCCGCCTCGTCGACCTTTCCCACCACCACGATGACCCCGTCGCGGATGCCGACGTCGGCCCGGCGTCCCAGGGAGCCGGTGCCGTCGACGACCAGGCCGTTGCGGATCACGTAGTCGAGCATGGACGTCTTGCCTCCGATGGGTGTCCGGCGCCTGGGCGCCGGAAGCTGACAGACCGTCAGTTTATGGCGCGTTCGACGATCCCGCTCGGGATCACCGCCGTTCGCACCGACCCGCGCCGGGACGGTGGCGGCGAGAGGGGCCTCGATGGGCGAATGGTAACTTCCGGGGATTCACCAATCCTGGTTCCAGAACCATCTGCTCCCTGCCGTCGTGCTCCTCCTCGGAGCCGGTCTCTTCGTGAGATTCTCCCACTGGGTCGGCGCGCGCCGGCGGCGGTGGATCGACGAGCAGATCCGGATCCAGATCGAATCGGGACTGGTGGCGTCCGAGAGCCTCAAGCGGTCGCGTGCGGTGAGCGAGGCCGTGGAATGGGTCGTCGTGGCCCTGACCGGCTTCGTCGCCGCCATCCTCGCCCTGGACCGGCTGGGGATCCCGCTCACCACCCTTGTTGCGCCAGCCACGGTGATCGGGATCGGCCTGGGCTTCGGGGCCCAGCAGATGGTGGGCGACCTGCTGGCCGGGTTCTTCCTGTTCGCCGAGCACCAGTTCGCCTTCGGCGACGTCATCCGGCTGTCGGTCCCCGGCCAGCCGACCGGTGTGACCGGCACCGTGGAGGAGCTCACGCTGCGGGTGACCAAGGTGCGCACGGCCCAGGGCGAGCTGGTGGTGGTGCCCAACAGCGCGTTGCGGCAGGTCACCAACCTGTCCAAGGACTGGTCGCGCGCCGTCATCGACATCCCCGTGTCGGTGACCGAGGACCTCGACCGGGTGACCGGCCTGCTGAAGGACATGTTCGCCGCCATGTCCGCCGACCCGACGTGGAGCGGACTCCTGCTCGGCGACCCGGTCGTGGCCGGGGTCGAGACCATCGACGTGGGCTACGTGCAGCTCCGGCTCATCGCCCGAACGCTGCCCGGCCGCCAGTTCGAGGTGGCGCGGGAGATCCGTCTGCGCGCCACCACCACCCTCCGGTCCGCAGGCGTCAGCTCGCCATCGATGGGCGACGGTCCCTGATGGACGCTCCCACCGGTGGAACCGGTCCGGACGGGGACGACGACGAGCCCACGCTCGTCGACCGCCCGACCTCCGCATCCGGGGTCCGGTCCCGCTGGTCGAGGAAGGGACCGCCGGGGGAGGACGAAGTCAGCCACAGTGCGTTGGTCGGGTTCATGTCCGTGCCGGTCCACCGCCGCGTCCCGATCCGCCGCTCCACGCTGCTGATGGCGGTGGCGTTCGTCGGCCTCGGGGCCCTCCTCTACCTCAACCCGGCCCAGAGCACGGCCACCGTCACCGTGCGGGGGCCGGACGGGTCGGTCTACCAGATCCCCGGGGCCGTGCTGACCTCGCCGGCCACCACCACGACCAGCACCAGCGCGCCGCCGGCCACCACCACGACCACCCGGGGACCTGCCCCCACCACGACGACCGGAACGGTGGTCACGAGTACCGTCCCCACCACGCCCCGCGGGACCGTGACCACCACCACCATCGCCCCGGTGGGGGGCGGCGCCGGAGCGACGACCACGACGACGGGCGCTCAGGTGGGTGCCACCGGCAGCACCGGTCCCGTGACCACGGTGCCGTGAGCACCGGCCGCCGGGCCTGGGTCAGGAGTCGACGAGCTGGGGGACCTCGGCGCCGAAGACGGCGATCTGGTCGCAGAGCTCCCCGGCGGAGCGTGACGGGAACCTCACCTGGACCTGGCCCACGCCGGCGGCGGTGAACGGCCGGAGGTACTCGGCGATCTGCTCGGGCGGCCCGGTCACCGTGCCCGGCGGGAGCTCGAAGCCGCCCGACGGGGTCCCCAGGTAGCAGGGGGCGGCGATGGCCCCGATGTCGAGCGCGGCGCCGCCACGGTACTCCTCCCGCAACCGCCGCAGCTCGGCCAACAGGTCCAGGTTGGGTCCGAGGGACTGGGGCAGCCAGCCGTCCGCGTACCGGGCGGTCCGTCGCAGTGCCGCCGGGGACGAGCCACCGACCCAGATGGGCGGCCGAGGGAGCTGCACCGGCCGGGGCCGGAGCCCGAGACCCGAGGCCTCCCACCGTGGCCCCCCCAGTTCCGGGTACTCGTCCACCAGCCCGGCGGCCAGGCCCACGATGGCCTCGTCGGTGGCTGCTCCCCGATGGTCGAAGTCCGGGCCGAGCTGGTCGAACTCCTCGGAGACGTGCCCGGCGCCCACGCCGCAGATGATCCGGCCCTTGGCCAGGGTGTCGAGTGTGGAGAACTCCTTGGCCGCCCGAAGCGGGTGGCGGAGGGCGACCACGTAGATGTGCGAGAGCAGCCGGATGTCGGAGGTGATCCCGGCCAGCCAGCCCAAGGTGGCCACCGTGTCGTACCAGGTGGTGCTCATGGCGCCGGCCAGTCGTTCGGGGATGAAGGTGTGGTCGCACACGCCCACGTAGAAGAAGCCGGCCGCCTCGCAGGCCAGGGCCACGGCGGCCAGCTCGTCGGGTCCCGCCGAGGTCTCCCAGGGTTGGGTGTAGATGGTCGACTGGGACTGGACCGGGAGCTGCATCCCGTAGACAGTGCGACCCTCGGGGAGGACGGCGACCACGTCGGCGGGCGGTGGGACGGGGGAGGCGCTCACCGGCTCAGCGTAGGTCGCCCGGCCCGGTGGGGGCGGTGTCGGCCGGTGCGTCGAGGGACTCGGCCAGCGAGTCGGCGAGCGAGTCGGCGAGCGTCTCGGCCAGGCGGTCGTGGCTCCCGAACTGCGTGGCCAGCACCCTGGCCCGCTTGTAGGCCAGATGGGCGGGGACCTCCCAGGTGAACCCCATCCCGCCGTGGACCTGGATGCAGGACCGGCCATTGGCAACGGCTGCCTCGTCGGCCAGGAGCTTGGCCTCGGCCGCGGCCACGGCGGGATCGCCGACGTCGGGTTGGTCGGCGGTAACCGCGGCCGCCTGCACCGAGCAGCGGGCCACCTCGGCCCGGACCGCCATGTCGGCGCACAGATGCTTGACCGCCTGGAACCCGCCGATCGGTCGACCGAACTGGTGGCGCTGCTTGGCGTACTCCACGGCCAACTCGGTGGTCCAGGCGGCGACCCCCACTTGCATCGCTGCCGTGAGCACGGCCCCCTCCCGTCGCCACCGGACGGCCTCCCCCGGTCCGGCCACGGGCTCTCCCGCAGGGAGCCCGGCTACCACCCAGACCGGGGTGAGCGGGTCCATCGGTCGCTGCAGAGGGGTGGCGTCCAGTTCCGAGGGGTCGACCGAGGCCACCCCACCGCCGGACAGCACCAACAGCACGTCGAGGTCGGCGAGGTGCTCGACGATCAGGGGAGCTGCCTCTCCCTGCCCGCGGTCCTCGATCAGCCCCACCACCACCGAACCGTCACCGGCCCCGTCGACCAGCCCGGCGGCCACGTGGGAGGCCACCAGGGGCCCCGGGACGAGGGCCCGGCCCAGCTCCTCGAAGACCAGCGCCGCCTCGGCCAGGCCGAGCCCCACCCCTCCGGCCGACTCGGGAAGGCGGAGCGCGAAGACACCGGCCTCGCCCAGCTTGTGCCAGTCGTCGCCGTCGACCACGCGCTGTTCCAGCTCGAGGGCGCGGATGTGCTCGAGGCCGTACCGACCCTCGCACAGCCGGCGGACCCCTTCGCACAGGTCGTTCTGGAACTCGGTCAGTTCGAAGTCCACGGCCGGGTCCCCCTACCCCTCGACGCTCACGACGCCGGTGGCGCGGCCTGGCGGCCCGCCACGGGCTCTGCGCGACCGGTGGCCGGTGGCGCGGCCTGGCGGCCCGCCACGGGCTCCTTCGGCAGCCCGAGGATCCGCTCCCCGACGATGTTGCGCTGGATCTGCGAGGTGCCGGCGGCGATGGTCAACGAGATGCCGCGCAGCCAGTCCTCCACCATGGTGGCGGAAGGGAACGGGCCCAGCCCGTCGGCACCCTCGACGTCGTCGGCGGCCAATCCGGCCCGACCCAGCAGCGAGAGCGAGAACTCGCCGAGCCTGCTCCGCGTCTCGGTGTAGGCGAGTTTGAAGTAGGTCCCACCCACCCCGGGGATCCCGGTGCGAGCGGCCTGGGAGACGTTGCGTTTGGTGAGGGCCCAGAGAGCGTCCAGCTCGGCCCGCAGGTGTCCGGCACGACGTCGGACGCCGACGTCGGACCACGCCCCGGTGCGCTGGGCCAGGGCCACCGTCATGGACAGGAGCTCGATGGCCTCGAGGAGGTCGCCGACGAAGGCCGTGCCGCGTTCGAAGCTGAGCGTGACCATGGTCACCCGCCACCCGTCGTTCTCGTCGCCGACCCGGTTGGCCACCGGCACTCGGACCTCGTCGAGGAAGAGCTCGGCGAACTCCGTGGAGCCGGCGATGGTGGTGAGGGGACGGATCTCCACACCGGGGGAGTCCATGGGCAGGATGAGCCACGAGATGCCGCGGTGGCGGCTGTCGTCCGCACCGGTGCGCACCAGCAGCTCGCAGTGGTCGGCCACCTCGGCGTGCGAAGTCCAGATCTTCGACCCGGAGACGACGTAGTGGTCCCCGTCGCGGACCGCACGGGTGCGCATGGAGGCCAGGTCGCTGCCGGCGTCGGGTTCGGAGAAGCCCTGGCACCACACCTCCTTACCCGTCAGGATGGGGGGCAGGTAGCGTTGCCGCTGGTCCGGTGTTCCCTCCGCGATGATGGTGGGCCCGGCGTGGAGGAGTCCGACGAAGTTCACCCCGACGTAGGGCGCGTGGGCTCGCTCGAGCTCCTCTTTGAAGACCAACTCCTCGACCGGCGAGGAACCCCTCCCGCCCCCCTCCACCGGCCAGTCGACTCCGGCGTAGCCCGCGTCGAACAGGAGCCGCTGCCAGTGGGTGTCGTAGTCGCGGCGTCCGGGCCAGTCCGAGGGGGAGGGCTTCGGGGGCAGTCCGGGGAGCGTGGCGGACAGCCACTGGCGCAGTTCGGATCGGAACGCCTGCTCGGCGTCGGTGTAGCGCAGGTCCACGTCGGGCGGCCTAGGCCCGGGGAAGCGTCAGGGGGAACGTCACTTGAAGTCGAGGTCGTAGAGCTTGATGGCGTTGCCGCGGACGATCTTGTACACCTGCTCCTCGGTGAGGTCCTTCATCTGCTTTTCGGCGATCTGGCGGGTGTTGGGCCAGGTCGAGTCGGAGTGGGGGTAGTCGGACTCGTAGGTGATGTTGTCGACTCCGATGGCGTCCACGTTCCTCAATCCGAAGGCGTCGTCGAAGAAGCAGCCGTAGATCTGGCGGTGGAAGTACGTCGACGGCGGCTCGGGAACGATGTCGGCCACCCCGCCCCAGCCCCGGTTCTCCTCCCAGACGTTGTCGGCCCGCTCGAGGATGTAGGGGATCCATCCGATCTGGCCTTCGGCATAGGCCAGCTTGAGCTCGGGGAACCGCACCAGCACGCCGGAGAACATGAAGTCCACCATGGAGTACGTGGCATTGGAGTGGGTCAGGGTGGACCCCACCGCCGGCGGTGCGTCGGCCGACGTGGACGGCATCTTGGACGATGATCCGATGTGCATGTTGATCACGGTGCCGGTCTCCGAGCAGGCCCGGAAGAACGGATCCCAGTAGTGGCCGGGATCGTGCACCGAGGGCAGCCCGAGGAACGGGGGTATCTCGCTGAAGCACACGGCCCGCACGCCCCGGGCGGCGTTGCGGCGCACCTCGGCGGCGGCCAGCTCGGCGTCCCACAGCGGCACGAGGGTGAGGGGGATGAGCCGGCCCTTTGCCTCGGGACCGCACCACTCGTCGACCATCCAGTCGTTGTACGCCTTCACGCACAGGAGCCCCAACTCCTTGTCCTGGGCCTCGGTGAAGGTCTGCCCGCAGAAACGGGGGAAGGTGGGGAAGCACAGCGAGGCCTCGAGGTGGTTGACGTCCATGTCCTCGAGCCGGGGCTTGACCTCGTAGGAGCCGGGCCGCATGTCCTCGTAGGTGACGCCGCGCATGGTCACCTCGTCCCTCGGGACGCCGACGGCGGAGTCGACCCGGAGCAACGGTCGCTTGAGGTCTTCGTAGTACCACCAGTCGGTGGGGAACCCCGCCGATCCCGGCACCACGGTGAGCTTGCCGCCCACGAAGGTGATCTCGCCCATCGGGGCGCGCACGATCCGCGGCCCCACATCGTGGTACTTCTTCGGGAGGCGGTCCGTCCACACGTCGGGAGGTTCCACGACGTGGTCGTCTACGGAGATGATCCAGGGCATGTCGGCCATGGGGCGAGTGTACCGCCCACTCTGACGGTGCGTCAGGTGATGTGAGCACCAGCGCGGGTACCGCCTCCGCCCGGCCCCGCTACTCCCGGGGAGGGGGCCGCTGGTTCCGTTCCCGCTGGTTGCGCATCCGGTTGTGGTAGCCGCACAGCAGCCGTCCGTTCTCCTGGGTGGTCGGGCCCCCGAGGGCCCAGGGCTGGATGTGGTCGGCCTGGCACCGGGACGCGGTGACGTCACAGGTGGGGTGGACGCACCCCCGGTCCCTCACCTCGATGGCCCGTCGGGTGGCCCCGGTGAACAGCCGGGTCCTGGCCCCGATCTCCACCCGTCCCGTCGGGGTGAACACCGCCCGCTCCAGGTCGGCGGCCCCCAGCCACCCGAGGAGGGACCCGGGCGGGAGCACGGTGCCGTCCTCCAGCGCACAGATCCGCCCGTGGAGCGTCTCCCAGCCCACCAGCACGGTGAACAGGGGTGCCGGACGGCGTCCGTCACAGGGGGCGGTCCCCGAGCGGGTGGCCATCTCCACCAGGGCGTCGGCCCGGCGCTGGGCCGGGGTGCGGGCCAGGTCGGCCCCCGTGGGCTCCCGTCCCAGGCGTCCGGCCGCCTCGGCCCGGTCGGCCTCGAAGAGCTGGCGCTCCAGCCGGTCGAGCTCGCCGGCCACGACGGCCCCCGAGAGGGGGTCGAGGGTCATCCGGCCCAGCCAGGTCGAAGAGAAGCTCCTGACCAGGTAGACGTCCCGCCGGGCCCGGCGACGCTCACCGTCGGCGTCGGCCCCGTCGGGGTCGGCCAGCTGCCTCCAGTAGGCGGTGGCGGCCACGAACCGGTCGAAGCGCAGCCGGCAGGCCTCGTCCACCAACAGCCCCTCGTCCCGGGCCAGCGCCTCCCCGGTGGCCCCGGTGCGCAACGAGGCCAGGACGTCCACGTGGGCCCCGGTGATCTCCCCCCGCTCCCAGGCCGAGGCGCACCCGGGCAGGTGGGGGAGCTCCCGGCCCCGGCGCACCCGGGCCCGGGCCTCCCGGCGGGGCAGACGGCACCGGGCGGTGAGCCAGGCCGTGGCGCTGCGGGCCCCGTCGGCCTCCCACGCCCCCGAGGCCTCGAAGGCCGCCACCGACTCGGCGACCAGGGACTCGAGACGGGCCAGCTGGCGGTGGAGCTCCTCGATCGACCCGCGGTCGCAGAACGAGGACGGGCCCGCCTCACGCAGGTGGTCGAGTGCATCGCCCAGGACGTCGAGATCCATGACCCCACTCAACCAGGGGGGTGTGACTCCTCCGCCAAGGGGAGGGGGAGGGCGAGGGCCAAGGGGAGGGGAGGCCAAGGGGAGGGGAGGCGAGGGCGAGGGCCAAGACGAGGGGGAGGGAAATCCACCGGACGGCACAGGGGATCACGGAACGTGGTCGGGCGACGGGTGGTGGGCCTGGTGGCGATGTGCCATTCCCGACCCGGGGGCGTCACCGGAGAGGCCGGCCGAAGGGAAAATTGGAAATATCCTCAAGTCCCCGGACGAACGCGCCGATGGTGGGGGGTCAGTGCTGTCGGACTCGGAATTCTCCGCCCGGCCCCTTACCTGACACCCGCCACCCCATCCCCCCTGGGGTGGCGCGCCCGACAACCCCTTTCGGGCACGGCGGAGCGCCCCCGCGTGCCCGTCACTCAGACCATGGCCACGCCGCCGTTGGGCCGGATCACCTGGCCGGTCATGAAGCGCGAGGCGTCCGATGCCAGGTAGAGCACGCCGGCGGCGATGTCCTCGGGCTCGCCCACCGAACGCAGCGGTGCACCCCTGCGCATGGTGGTGACCAGGGCGTCCTGCATGGTCTCGTCGAAACTGCCGTCTGGCAGTTGGAAGTAGCCGGTGGTCATGCCGGTGATGACGAACCCGGGAGCCACGGCGTTGACTCTCACGTGCTTCTTCCCGACCTCCACGGCCAGGGACTTGGTCATCTGGACCACACCCGCCTTGCAGATGGCGTAGCTCACGATGTTGGGGCTGGGCGTGTCTGCGGCAGCGGATGAGCAGTTGATGATGCTGCCCCCGTCGGCCTGCCCGACCATCACCCGGCCCGCCGCCTGACACCCGAAGAACACCCCTTTCAGGTTGACGGCCATGATCCGGTCGAGGTCCTCCTCCGACTCGTCGAGGAACGGCCCGCCCAGCATGATTCCGGCGATGTTGCACCAGACGTGGATGCCGCCGCGCTCGGCAGCCACACGGTGGGCCAGAGCATCGACCTCGGCCCTCCGCGAAACATCCAGGCCGGCCCCCTCGGCCGCTCCGCCGGCGGAGATGATCTCGTCGGCGGTGGTCCGGGCGGTGTGCTCGTGGATGTCGGCGCATACGACCGTGGCCCCGGCACCGGCCAGGGCCAGGGCGCTGGCTCTGCCGATACCGCTCCCGGCTCCGGTGACCACGGCGACCTTCCCGTCGACGCGGAAGGATGCGATGAGCGTGGTGGCGTCCATGGTGCGCGAGGACCTCCCGTGTCGGAGGACGGGTTCCGTCCCGGCGGGCGCGACACCCGCCGTCGGGAACCCTACGGGCTGCGACCGGCCCGGGACAGTCGAGCCCTCGAGGTAGGGGGAGGCCCGCTCAGTGGGCCGACGATGTGGCTGCGAACCCGGGCCGGAGGTCCCCCTCGCCGGCACCGGCGTCGTCCTCGTCGTCGCCTCCGGGGCGTCCCCCGAAGGTCCGGGCCGCCTCCTCGAGGGCTTCGGCGCTCGGTGCCTCCGCGGCCGCACGCATGGCCAGGGTCAGGGCCTTGGCCACTGTGGCGGCGATCCGCTTGTGCCCCTCGTCGTCCGGGTGGATCCCGTCCCCGAGATGGCCGGCGTTGATGATGGACTCCCCGGTGACGAGGGCCAGTGTGTGGTCCCCCGAGACGATCCGGTCGCGGGTGGCCGACTCGATGGCATGACGGATCTCGGCCAGGGTGGCACCGAGCTTGTTGGGCTCGTCCTCGGCATCGGGTCGGAGGACCGGGCTGATCACCACGATGGGAGCGATCGGGTGACCGCCCCGGAGTACGTCGAGGAAGGCGGCGAACCCCTCGGCCACCATGCCGACGCTGTGGGGGACGCGGGTCCAGCAGCTCGCCCCGTAGGCCACGGAGATGATGTCGGCCGGGAGGGCGGCGATGTGCTCGGCGGAGACGATCTCGCCCCGCCCGGCGGCGGCATAGCCCAGGTTGGCGAGGTCCAGCCCGGCCTTCCGGGCGGCGATCGCCGCCCACCCCTGGGCTGGGCCCGACGCGATCCACCCCTGCGTGATGGAGTCGCCGTAGGCGATCCAGCGGGGGAGGGCCGGGGCCGGGCTGATCTCGCCCTTCACCGCGGTGAGCGACTGGACCACGGGCTGCATGCCTTCGGGGAGGTAGATGGTGGCCGGCTTGTCGGGGGCGGCCGACCCGAGGGAGAGCCGGATGAGGCCGTCGCCGAGGACCGCCTCCTCCTCGCTGACCTTCCGCCCGGCCCGCCACACCGAGAAGGTGATGCCGGCACCGTCGCCCCGGTAGCCCAGGTTGCCGGACGTGGTCCGGTACGCGATGTCGATGGCTTGGGCGTCACCCACCAGTTCGAGTCGCACGCCGGCCGGGACCACTGCTGCATGCCAGGTGTCGGACGGAAGGCGGGCGGTGTCGGTCGGGTTGGCCCGGGGGTAGGGAACGTCCCCGGCAGCCGGGTACGGCGCCCCGCGGACGAAGGGCTCGGGTTGCGCGGGTCGTGGCGTCATCGGTCGTTTGCTTCCATCACAACACCCCTTCAGCAGAACGAATACCACTCTTAGTAGTGGTCTGACTACATTACCACCCAGCATGGTTTTCTTGCACCTGGAACAGGGAACTCTTGGCCGGACCGAGCCCCTCGGGACCCCGGCGGCGGACCGGAGGGGAACGGGTGCTTCGGGCCGCTCCGGGGAGGGCCGGGCGGAGGATCCGGGGGAGGTTTCCAGCGTCAGCCCGGGGGCTGTCGGGTCCAGCAACCTGTCGGGCACGAGTGCTTCCCCATCGCCCGTGGAGTGCGTAGCATGGGCCTGTGCACAGGGGATGGACCGGGAGCCTGGCCGCCAGATTCACCACTCAGAGTGGTTTTCGGCTCGATCCCGTCTGCCGACCCCGTCGGGTGGACCCCTGAACGGTCCTCGGTGCGGTCCCGTGACCGGTCCCCCGTGCAGCTGGGCCATCGGTGCGACCTCGGTGGCGCTGGGCGCGGCCCTGGCTGTGGTGGCGCTCCTCGTGCCTGCGGGAGCGGCCTCGGCCGCAACGCCGATCCCCCAGATCGCCCCCCACGTGTACCAGGGCGGCGGAGTCATCGGGTTCGGGGACGCCCAGTCGATCAACGCTCCGATCGGACCGGCGCTGAGCTCGGTCATGGTGGCGATGGCACTGGATCCGGCGGACCCCCCGGGGGAGCAGGGGTACTGGCTGGCCGCCGCCGACGGGGGGTGTTCGCCGAGGGGAGCGCGGGCTTCTTCGGCTCCCTCGGCGCGCTGCACATCAACGGACCCGTCGTGGGCATGGCGGCCACCCCCACCGGCGAGGGCTACTGGCTGGTGGCCTTGGACGGCGGGGTCTTCTCGTTCGGGGACGCCGCGTTCCACGGATCGATGGGCGGCAGCCACCTCAACCAGCCCGTGGTCGGCATGGCCGCCACTCCGACGGGCAAGGGCTACTGGCTGGTGGCCTCCGACGGTGGGGTCTTCTCGTTCGGGGATGCCGCCTTCCACGGTTCGGAGGGCAGCGTCCACCTCAACGCGCCGATCACCGGCATGGCCTCGACCGCCACCGGCAACGGCTACTGGCTGGTGGCCGCCGACGGTGGGATCTTCACGTTCGGGGACGCACCCTTCTTCGGATCCATGGGCGGTGCCACCCTCAACGACCCGGTGGTCGGGATGGTGGCCACTCCCCACGAC
>Ga0307372_10007646_pt1 | contig 15408 bp, 16 predicted proteins | sample OX1MG_FD_202533 | JGI IMG/M metagenome (GOLD analysis project Ga0307372, IMG submission 202533) | Soil microbial communities from Risofladan, Vaasa, Finland - OX-1 | ecosystem: Environmental > Terrestrial > Soil > Coastal area > Acid sulfate soil | place: Finland: Risofladan, Vaasa | collected... | reverse complement strand
CGCACCCCAGGCCCCGAGCAGAATCAGTAGCAGGCCGCACAGTCCACCGCGCCTGCGCGGAATACGTGCTACGTCAGCCATAGGGTCTCACTCCCTGAGTAATCGGAAGATTAAGACTTGCACATGTCGCGTACCCCGCGAGGGCGCCCTTATGCAAAGTGCTGGCAAACCGGCAAAGAAGACGGGTTCACGGCAGGACATCCAGCGTCTGCCGGCATGTATGGTCGCGCTCGTGGACGTCCGAAGGCTGATTCCCCGCACCGACGCTGTGCTCGCTGATCCCCGGCTGGCTGGCGCGCAGCGGCGGCTCGGCAGACCGCTGGTGCTCGCCGCAGTGCGCCGGGCTCAGGACCAGGCCCGGGCCGGCGACATCGAGCCCTCGGCGGTGGCGGACACGGCGGTGGCCGCGCTGCCGGCGGTGGCCGCGTCGCTGACCCCGGTGATCAACGCCACTGGTGTCCTGCTGCACACCAATCTCGGACGGGCGCCGCTGTCGCCAGCCGCCCGGGAGGCGGTGCAGGCCGCCGCGGGCTGCACGGACCTCGAGTTCGACCTGGCCTCGGGCAGTCGGGGGCGTCGGGGCCGCGGCATGCTCGCGGCGCTGGGCGCCGCCGTTCCGGACGCTGAGGCCGTGCACGTCGTCAACAACAACGCGGCCGCGCTCGTCCTGGCGGCCACCGCGCTGGCCGCCAGACGTGAGATCGTCGTCAGCCGCGGGGAGTTGATCGAGATCGGCGACGGGTTCCGGCTGCCGGCGCTCCTGGAGTCGACGGGCGCCCGCATCCGCGAGGTTGGAACGACGAACCGGACCACCGCGGCGGACTACGCGGACGCCATCGGGCCGCAGACCGGTTTCCTGCTCAAGGTGCACCCGTCCAACTACCGGATCGAGGGCTTCACCGCGAGCGCCAGCGTCGCCGACCTGGCCATCCTGGGCGTGCCCGTCGTTGGCGATATCGGTTCCGGCCTGCTGGAACCGCATCCGCTGCTGCCCGGCGAGCCCGACGCGGCCAGCTGGCTGCGGGCCGGCGCCGCGCTGGTGACCGCCAGCGGTGACAAGCTGCTCGGCGGTCCGCAGGCCGGGCTGCTGCTCGGCCGCGCGGACCTGATCGGCCAGCTGGCCCGCCATCCGCTGGCCAGGGCGCTGCGGGTCGACAAACTGACAGTGGCGGCCCTGGAGGCCACCCTGGCCGGACCTCCGGCACCCGTCGCCGAGGCGCTGACCGCCGACCCTGGGCAGCTGCGCGATCGCTGCGAACGGATAGCCGGGCGCCTGTCCGCATCCGGAGTCGACGCATGCTCGGTGGTGACCGAGGGAGCGGTCGGCGGCGGCGGGGCGCCCGGCGTGGGGCTGCCCAGCGCCGCGGTGAGCCTGCCGGCCACCCTGGCACTGGTCCTGCGGGCCGGTGACGCCGTCCGGCGCGGCGCGGCGCCGGCGATCGTAGGGCGGATCGACGACGGGCGGCTGCTCCTTGACCTGCATGCGGTCGCGCCGGCGGACGACGGCGTGCTCTGCGCGGCGGTCCTCGCGGCGGCCGGATAGGCGGGCGGCAGACATGCAGGTCATCGCAACCGCCGGTCATGTCGATCATGGCAAGTCGACGCTGCTACGGGCGCTCACCGGAATGGACCCCGACCGGTGGGCCGAGGAGAAGCGCCGCGGCCTGACCATCGACCTTGGCTTCGCCTGGCTCAAGCTGCCGTCCGGCGAGCGGATTGCCTTCGTCGACGTGCCCGGGCATGAGCGGTTTGTCCCGAACATGCTGGCCGGGGTCGGGCCAGTCCCGGCGGTGCTGTTCATGGTGGCCGCCGACGAGGGCTGGATGCCCCAGTCGGCGGAGCACCTGGCCGTGGTCGACGCCCTGGGCATCCGCAGTGGCCTGCTCGTGATCACCCGGTCCGACCTGGCCGATCCAGGACCCGCGAGAGCGCAGGCCCTGGCGCAGATCAGCCGCAGCAGCCTGGGCACCTTGCCGGCGGTCGCCGTTAGCGCCATCTCCGGTGCCGGGCTGCCGGAACTGGTCAGCGAGCTCGACAAGCTGACGCAGAGCCTGCCGGTGCCGGACCCGGGCGGGCCGGTCCGGCTCTGGGTGGACCGCGCCTTCAGCATGACGGGCAGCGGCACGGTCGTCACGGGCACGCTTCCGGCCGGCACCGTGCATCGCGGCGACGAGCTCGTGGTCACCCCGTCCATCCGCCCGGTGCGGGTCCGTGACATCCAGACGCTCGGCGAGAGCGCCCCGCAGGCCACCGGGGTGGCGCGGGTGGCACTGAACCTGCGCGGCGTGAGCAAGGACAGCCTGACGCGCGGCATGGCGATCGTCCAGGCCGGCCGGTGGACGACGACGGACATGATCGATGTCCGCATCATCTTCGGCGCCGGGCTGGACGATCTCCCGGCCACGACGCCGGGTCCGCCCAGCCCGACGCCGACGCCGACGCCGACGCCGGGGCCGGTGCCGGGGCCGGGGCCGGTGCCGGGGCCGCAGGCCGAAGCCGAGCTCGCGGCCCGGCTCCCGCGCACCCTGACGCTGCATATCGGCTCGGCTCGGACCGTCGCCCGGGTGCGGCCGCTGTCCAGCGACATTGCCCGGCTGAGCCTGCGAGATCCGCTGCCGCTGCACGTCGGGGACCGTGTCCTGCTCCGCGATCCGGGCGCGGCCCGGCTGCCGCGGCGCGCCGGCCGCGGTCTGGATCACGGGCCGGCTACCGGTCTGGACCACGGGCCGGCTACCGGGGAGTCCGCCTCCGGCTACGCCCCGGCTCTCTCGGGCACGCCCGCCCGGGTAGGCGAGCCCGCGCTCGCCGGCGCACCGCATGCGTCCGGCCTCGGCGTCTTCGGTGGTGACGACGGCTGGCCTGGCGTCCTCGGGGCTGTCGTGCTCGACGTGTCGCCGCCGTCGCTGACCCGCCGCGGGGCCGCGGCGGCCGCGGCCCGCGAGCTTGCCGACTGGCCCGACCGGCCCGGCGCGACCGAGCTGCTCCGGCGGCACGGGATGCTGCGCGCCAGCGCGCTGCTCGCGATGGGCGTGCGGGACCACCCGGAACCGGTGACCGGCGAGTGGCTGGTCGATCCTGGCCGCTGGTCGGCCCTGGCGGCCGAGCTCGGCGAGGTGCTGGCCGCGCATGCGGCGCGGGAGCCGCTGGCGCCAGGGCTGCCGCTGGAGGCGGCCCGTGCGGCGCTCGGCCTGCCGGATCGCCGCCTGGTGACGGCGCTGGCCCGGCCGCCGTTCCGGATCTCGGGCGGGCTTGTCCAGCTCGTGCCGTCAGCAGAGGGCCGGGCCTCGTCCGGACTGCCGGAGTCCGTGCAGGCGGCCGTCCGGATCCTGCGGGCCGACCTGGCCCAGGCGCCGTTCGCGGCGCCAGACGCGGAACGGCTGCGCAAGCTCGGCCTGGACGTCCGGGCGCTCGCCGCGGCAGCTCGGGCCGGGCTGCTGCTGCGGGTCAGCGATCAGATCGTGCTGGCCCCCGGAGCCGACGCGGCGGCCGCGGAGATCCTCGCGTCGCTGCCGCAGCCATTTACCGCCGCCGACGCGCGGCAGGCGCTCGCGACGACCCGGCGCACCGCGATACCGCTGCTGGAGTACCTGGACCAGGCCGGCGTGACCCAGCGGCTGCCCGACGACCGGCGGCAGCTGCGGCAGGCCTAACGCGGCACGCCGCTGCTAGCTGGCCCGGCTAGCGAACCTGGAGGCCGACCAGGTGGCCGGCTCGGCGGGCTGCTCGCCGTCGTAGATCCAGCGCGCCAGCACCGACGCGGTCGCCGGAGCATTCAGGATGCCGGTGCGGAAATGACCCGACGTCAGCCAGGCGTTGGCCAGGCCCGGCACCCGGTCGATGACGGGCCGGCGGTCGGGGTGCCGCGGCCGGAAGCAGCACCACTGGTAGGCCACGCGCAGGCCGCGCAGTTCGGGCAGCGCGGCGGCCAGGCTGGCCATGATGGCCTCGATGACGTCCGGCTGCACGGCCGGACTCTCGTCGCCGACGTCGAACGTCCCGCCGGCCAGCAGCCGCCCGTCCTCGATCTGGGTGGCGACCGGGGCCACGATGCCCGGCAGCCGCAGCGGCGCCGGCTCGGTGACCAGCAGATGTCCCTTGACCCAGTCGGAGGGAATGCTCAGCGGCAGCCCGTCGAGCACCGGCGGGCGGCCGGTCGCGAATACAACCATTCCCGGGCTGACGTCGCCCGCCGACGTGCTGACCGCCGTTATCCGGCCGGACCGGATCGTGACGCTGATCGCCGCGACACCCGTCGCCACCGTCGGCAGCTCCGCGGCGATGCGGGCGAGCGCCCGCAGCGGGTTGACCCGGCCCTGGCGATGGATCAGCGCGCCCTCCATCGGCCGGGCCAGGCCGGGAACCAGTTCGTCGACCTGACCGGGATTGAGCCACTCGACGGCCCGGGGCTGATGCGCGGCGAAGCCGCTGTCGTGCGGGGCCAGCCCGAGCCAGTCCATCTCCACGAGGCCGACACCGTCGGGCAGCGCTCGCTCCAGGTCCCGCCAGCGCTCGAGGCTGGCCCGCTCCAGGTCGACGAACGGCTCAGGGTCGCTCCATTGATGGGGCTCGGGGATCAGCAGGCCGGTGGCGCCGCCCGTCGCGCCGGCGCCGAGCCGCCCGGTATCGATGAGCAGGACCGAGCTGATCCCGATGTCGATGCAGGCCGCAGCGGTGGCGACACCCATGATCCCGCCACCGATCACCAGCACGTCAGGCCGGGAGCCGGCCACCTGACCGTCATCCCGGCCCAGGGTTGCGCGCTCCCGCGCAGTGAGCTGGTCGCGCCAGATGGCGCTCTGCACTGTCATGCTCCCATCCTCCGTGATCTGGTCGGCGGCGTCGGCCACCGCCGGGCACGGGCGTCGGCGGGGAGCAGCAGCGACGGCAAAACCTAGTCGATAGTAAGGGGAAACACCCCCCGAATCGCGACATGACCCGCACGCCCAGGGTCGGACCGACGCCAGAGTGGCCTGCTCATCTTCTTCTGGAACATCCCGGTCGCCTGCAACCGAGCCAGCGCGGCCTTCCTGATCTCCTCGCCGCTGCTGAGCATCCCGCGCGCCCTGCGCACCCCTTCCCGGTGCCCTGCGCCGCCGCTGGCGAGACCGGCCTTGCCGACCCGGCTAGTCTGGTGTGGTTGGTGATGGCGGAAATGCCTCATCGCGGGGAGGAAGGGTGCCTTGCTGAACGACGCGTTCGGGCGCACGGCCACGGACCTCCGGGTATCGCTCACCGATCGGTGCAATCTGCGCTGCAGCTACTGCATGCCGGCCGAGGGCCTGGACTGGCTGCCCAAGCCGGAGGTGCTCACTGACGACGAGCTCCTGAGGCTGATCGGGATCGCGGTGACCCGGCTCGGCATCACGCAGGTGCGCTTCACCGGGGGCGAGCCGTTGCTGCGCCGGGGGCTGGCCGACATCGTGGCTCGCACGGCCGCGCTGGCGCCGCGGCCCGAGCTGTCACTGACCACCAACGGGATCGGCCTGGCGCGGCTGGCGGGTCCGCTGCGTGAGGCTGGCCTGGACCGGGTGAACGTCTCTTTGGACACGCTGTCGGCGGAGACGTTCGTGCGGCTGGCCCGCCGGGATCGACTCGGCGACGTGCTGGATGGCCTGGCCGCCGCGGCTGGCGTCGGCCTGGCGCCGGTCAAGGTCAATGCCGTGCTCATGCGCGGGATCAATGATCACGAGGCCGCTGGCCTGCTTCGGTTCTGCCTGGATCACGGTTACCAGCTGCGGTTCATCGAGCAGATGCCGCTGGACGCCCAGCACGGCTGGAGCCGCGCGCAGATGGTGACAGCCGACGAGGTCATGACCACCGTGAGCGGCGAATTCGTCCTCAAGCCGGATGACGCGCAGGAGCGAGGGTCCGCCCCCGCCGAGGTGTTCCTGGTCGACGGCGGACCCGATCGCGTCGGCATCATCGGCTCGGTGACCAGGCCGTTCTGTGGTGCCTGCGACCGGGTCCGGCTAACGGCTGACGGCCAGGTCCGCAATTGCCTGTTCGCGCGCGAGGAGAGCGACCTGCGCGGCCAGCTACGGGCGGGCGCGTCAGACGAGGAGCTCGCTGACAGCTGGCGGCGTGCCGTCGCGACCAAGCTCCCCGGCCATGGCATTAACGATCCCGGATTCCTGCAGCCGACCCGGCCGATGTCGGCCATTGGCGGCTGACCCGCCGTGGCGGAGACGCCGGTCCGGCAGGATCGGCTGGCCGGGGAGGATCGGCTGGCCGGGGAGGCTCGGCGGGCTCGGCTGGCCAGGGGCGGGCCGCCAGAGCTTGACGTCGTGATCCTGGCCGGCGGGCGGGGATCCCGGCTCGGCGGTGCCGACAAGCCCGGCCTGGTGGTCGGGTCTATGACGATGGCGGCGGCCGTGACGGGCGCCGCCGTGGCCGCCGGCGCGCGCCAGGTCGTCCTGGTGGGCCCGCCCCGCGCCAGCCTGGCGAAGATCTCCGAGCTGTTGCCCGGCGGCCTGACCGTCGTCCGGGAGGACCCGCCGGGCGCGGGCCCCGTCCCGGCGCTGCGAGTCGGCCTGGCGAGGGTGCGTGCGCCCTGGGTGGCGGTACTGGCCGCCGATCTTCCGTTCCTGCGCGGGGAGCATCTGCGGGGCCTGCTGGCCGTCGCCTCGGCCGGCCATTCGGCCGGTCAGCCGGGCGGTGCGGTCATGGCCGATGCCGGCGGGGCAGCTCAGTGGCTGGCTGGCTGCTGGCAGACCGCCCGGCTTCGGTCCGCGCTGCTGGGCTACTGCGGCAACTCGCTGCGCGGCCTGCTCGGCCCGCTGAACCCCGCGCTGATCAGTCCCGCCGGGCCATCCGGAGAGCCGCCTCCGTGGCTGGACTGTGACACGCCCGCCGAACTGGCCGCCGCCCGGCTGGCCGCCGCGAACCGCCAGGAGGCAGACCAGTGACATCGCTTGACCGCTGGACCGAGGCAGCGTGCGCTGAGCTGGGCCTCGACCCGGCCGAGGTATCCGCCAGGACGGTGCTCGACCTGGCCCGCGACGTAGCGCATCAGGTCGAGCGCCCCGCGGCGCCACTGACCGCTTTCATGCTCGGGCTGGCCGCTGGCCGGGGCCAGCCGCTGGACGACGCGGTCCGTCGGCTGAGCGAGCTGGCCGCTCGCTGGGAGCGGCCCGAGCAGTAAGCACGGCGGCACCGAGCATGTGGCGGTCTGGACCGGCGGCGCCGTCACGGCGCGATGCCGTGCGCCGGCCTCCGCGCCCGCGGCGAGCCCTGCGCGGCGAGCCCTGCGCGGCGAGCCCTGCGCGGCGAGCCCTGCGCGGCGAGGCTGGGCTGGGGCTGCTGGGGCTCTTCGGGTTGCGGGCGCGGGGTTGCCATAAGAACAGTAACGATATATCGTTGATCTATCCGAGATCACCTAAGACAGTCCGGGAACAGCCCGGGCGAAGGCTCGGAGGTGGCAAGTCAGGAGAACTTGTTATGCGAGACGAAGAATTCTGGCGGCACGGCCGCCCAGATCCGATGCCAGGCTGGCATCGACCCGGTGACGAAGACGAAAAGCGGCACCGCAGCGAGGACGAGGGTCGGCGCCCGCGGGGCGGCGGCCGTCGCGGCCATGTGCGCGGCGGCTTCCCCGGCAGGATGCCTGGGCCGCCCGGCTTCCACGGCCTCGGGCCCTGGCCTGGCGAGCCGAGGATGCGCGGGCCGCGGGCCAAGCGCGGCGATGTCCGCGCGGCGGCGCTGGCCCTGCTGGCTGAGCAGCCGATGAACGGCTATCAGATCATTCAGGAGATCGGCGAGCGCAGCGGTGGAGTATGGCGGCCGAGTCCCGGTTCCGTCTACCCGGCCCTGCAGCAACTGGAGGACGAGGGACTGATCAGGGCCGAGTCCGGCGACGGCGGCCGCCGCGGCTACGTGCTGACCGATGATGGCCAGCATTACGCGGCGGAGCACCCCGACGAGCTGCGCGCCCCCTGGGATGTCGTGGCCGGCGGCGCGGGCGGCGCGGCGATCGAGATGCGGACCCTGATGGGCCAGCTCGGCATGGCGGCCTTTCAGGTCATCAGCGCTGGTACCGACGCCCAGCAGGCGCAGGCGCGGAAGGTGCTAGCCGACGCCCGCAAGTCGCTTTACCGGATCCTCGCGGCCGACGAGGCCGACGAGGCCGACGCAGACGACGCAGACGACGCGGACGAGCCAGGCGGTGAGGCCGCCTCCGGCAGCCAGTAGGCCGCCCTGCCCGCCCTGCCTGCGTTGGTCCCATGCGGCACGCTGATATCAGTCATCTCAGCTTTCCCGCGGCCTTCGAGAAGGCGCTCGCCCCGCTCCGGCTGTCGCTGGCAATTGTCGCGGTAATGAGCCCGGGATTGATGGCTATCAGCATTGCCGAGTTCCGCAAGACCGAATAGGACGGGTAGCTGGCCCGGCCGAGGACTTTCGGACGGGCCGCAAAACCCGGCTGCGGGTCCGCGGCCAGAAAATCCAGCCGTCGCGTCACACCGGGGCCTGTCGGCGGGGCCGTTGCCCGCACCGCCGACGAGCAAGACGATCCTGGGAATCAGCTGAGTACCGGGATTGCGATCACAGAGATAGAGCGACGCCGGGTGGCTACGGGGGCAAACCACCCGGCGTCGCATTCATCGGCGCTCCGACGGGGGCCCGGAACGCCGGCACGGTGCCCCAGCGGGGGACCAGAGCACCGGGAATCATGTTACACCGAACCTCCCCGTTGTGCGTCAAGACCGGATTACGAGCCAATCTCGCCATGGGACCCGTCTAGTGGTGTCACAGGTGCCCCTTTACGACCTGTTCTCCGGTACCCCGATCAGGCGTTATGCGGAGGCACGCCGCTGGCGCCCGGTGTGGTGGGATCTGGGCGGTGCTCGCCAAGCGGCTGAGGGGTCGCCGCGCCACCCGCAGACGGCCTGGAGGACGTACCTCCCGGCGGTACGTACGGCACGGGCAGGTTCGGCTCGTAAGGCCGGAACCCTCTCGTGCTGGTGGGCTCGCGCCCGCCGTTCGCGAACACGACAGCGAAGTAGGGAATGGCGATAGCGCCGACCGCGGGGATCGCAGTGAGCCAGCCCGCATGGTTCACGAAGAGCACGATGGCGACGATGAAGCAGAGGGCCCGGATGCCCATCATGATCAGGTACCGCCGCTGCCGATAGGCGATGTCATCCAACTTGGACGGCCGGGCCTCGGTTACCACCTGCGCGCGCTGGCGGCGCGGGTGCTTAGCAGGGTTCGCCCCGGGTTTCGCCCCGGGTTTCGCAGCTGGCTTCGCAGCTGAGCGCTGGACTTGTCTCACCACTCCACCGTAATCCAGCCGCCAAATCCGCTGCTAGCGCGGCTGCTGGAGGCATCATCCGGGGGGCTGCCCGGTAATCCCCGCGACCCCCGCGACCCCCGCGACCCCCGCGATCCCCGCGACCTGCGGCAGGGACGGCGCGCCCGCCAGGGCCATCGCGTGCGCGAGGGCGTCGGTGAGCCCGCTCAGCAGGTCGGCGACCCCGTCAGCGCCCCCGCAGGCCAGTGCCCAGAGTACGGGCCGGCCGACGAAGACCGCCTGCGCGCCCAGGGCGATCGCGGCGAGCACGTCTTCCCCGGTCCGGATTCCGCCATCGACGTAGACCGGGACCTGGCCCGGCGCCTGCGCCAGGGCGGCGGCGACGCCGGGCAGCGCCCAGGCGGCGGGCAGGGCACCGTCGAGCTGGCGGCCGCCGTGGTTGGAGACGATGACCGCGGCCGCCCCGGCCGCGGCGCAGGCCAGCGCGTCGTCGGGGCGCAGGACCCCCTTGACCACGACCGGCAGGCCGCCGCTGACCTCGCTGAGCCAGGCAATATCGGCGAAGGTAACCCCGGCGGACTGGTGCAGGTCGGCCGGGTCCTGCACCGGGCCGAGATTGGCGAGCATATCCGCGGCGATCAGCTCCATCGCGCTGGTGTCGCGGTGCTTGCGGCCGACGACGGGCGTGTCGGCGGTCAGCACCAGGGCCTGCGCGCCGGCGGCGGCGGCCCGCCTGACCAGGTCGATGGTGCGGTCCCGGTCGCGCATGACATAGACCTGCAGCCACCAGGTGCCGCCCGCCCGGCCGACCTGCGCCGCGACGTCCTCGAGGCGACGGGTGCTGCGCGTGGACAGCACCAGGAGGGCGCCCGCCCGCGCCGCGCCCGCCGCCGTCGCCAGCTCCCCCTCGGGGTGCGCGAGGCGCTGATACGCGGTGGGAGCTACGGCCACCGGGGTGCGCAGCCCGGCGCCAAGCAGCCGGGTGGTCGTATCGACGGCGCGGACATCGCGCAGCACCCGGGGCGCCAGCCAATTCCGGCGCCACGACCGCTCGTTGGCCCGCAACGTCCGCTCTCGGCCCGAGCCGCCGGCATAGTAGTCATAGACCGCGGGCGGCAGGAGTTCGCGGGCCTGGCGCTGAAGCCGGGCGATGTCAGGATTCATTCGCACCATTGTCCCGGAGGACAGATGAGCGAGCGCACTTACCGCGTCACCGAGATCGTCGGAACCTCGCCGGAGGGCATCGAGCCGGCGATCCGCAGCGCGCTGCACCGGGCCGGGCAGACGCTGCGGCACCTGGACTGGTTCGAGGTCACGCAGATCCGCGGCCAGATCGAGGACGGCGAGGTCGCGCACTTCCAGGTCGGCCTGAAGGTCGGCTTCCGGCTGGAGGACGCCTGACCCAGCACCCAGGTCGCTTAGGCTCCTAGGTGGCCTGGCTCACCGACGACATGTTGAAGCCCTCGACCCGCAGCGGCGGCATGGCCGCCCGCGGGAAGGACTCGCCGAATTCGCGGGCCAGCGTGGGCACCGTCGAGCCTGCCTCGGCCAGTCGGCCGAGCAGGGCGACGGGGCTCTCGTTGAACCTGAAGTTGTTCACCGCGCCGACCACCTCGCCGTTCTCGACCAGGTAGACGCCGTCTCTGGTGAGCCCGGTGAGCAGCAGGGTCTGCGGGTCCACCTCGCGGATGTAGTACAGGCTCGTGAGCAGCAGGCCCCGCTTCGTCCGGCTCACCAGCTCCGGCACCGAGCCGCCGGGACCTGGCGCGTCCATGATCAGGTTGTCGATCATCGGCGTGACCGCCAGCCCGGCCAGCTGCGCCGAGTGACGCGTCTGGACCAGCGCGGCCAGGCTCCCGGCGGAGATCCACTCGGTGCGGCCCAGCGGCAGCCCGTTGTCGAATACCGAGGACCGCCGGCTCGACGCGTGGGCCAGCACGAACGGCGCGCATTCCAGGCCCGGCGCCCTGGGATCGCCGTAGAGGGCGACGGGGAGGCTGGCTAGCTGTTCTCCTATCCGGGTGGCGCCACCCGGCCTGCTAAAGACCGTTCGGCCGTCCAGGGCATCCCTGGCCCCGGCCGACCAGTACAGGTAGGTCATCAGGTCGGCCACGGCGGACGGCGGCAGCAGTGTCTCGTACCGGCCGGCCGGCAGCTCGACCCGCCGGGACGCCCAGCCCAGCCGCCGGGCCAGGTCCGCCTCCAGCGTCATGACATCTACCTCGGCGAAGTCCCGGGTCGCCGCTCCGGCCCAGGCCGACTCGCTCAGGCCCGGGGACTTGGCCGTGAGCTCGACCGTTCCGGCCGGCTGGTCGTGCCGCAGCCGCAACCCGGTGGAGGTGCCGAGGAAACTGGAGGTCACGGCGTGCTCGGCGAATCCGTAGAGCATGCGCCCGCCGCTGGCCGCCACGGCGAACGCCGCCCCGAGCTCCCCGGCGAACCGGCCAAGCACGCCGATCCGCGTCGCGCCCGGCGCCGCGTCCCAGCCATCCGCCGCGGAGCCCGCCGCGGAGCCCGCCGCGGAGCTCGCCCCGGAGCCCGCCGCCGGGCCGTCCGCTTCCGCCCTGGCCGGCGGCGGCCCACCCTCGCGCGCGGCATGGGTCGCGGCCGCACGCAGGTCGGCCGGGCGCAGCAGCGGCCGCGCGTCCTGCGCCGGCAGGCTCTGCGCGGCCGCCTGCTCGGCCTCGGCGACCACGGCCGCGACCTGGTCATCGCGGACGCCAGCCCGCGACACCGTGCCGGTGCGCACGCCGTCGGCGCCCCGGCTGATCGCGATGACCGTAAGCCGGCGAGACCGGGACACTCCGTTGGTGGTGAGGGTGTTCCCGGCCCAGCGCAGGTTGGCCGAGGACTGCTCCTCCGCGATCACGACGCACTCGTCGCAGCGGGCGGCCTGCAGGGCCCGCTCGACGGTGTCCTGCGGCGACTGCGCGGTCATGCTCCCGCCTCCTGCGCGGCGTTCAGGACCCGCACTCCCCGGATGACCGCGGCCGGGCAGCCGTGGCTGACCGGAGCGACCTGGCCGGGCTGGCCCTTCCCGCAGTTGAAGGCGCCGCCCAGCACGTAAGTCTGCGGCCCGCCGATGGCTTCCATGGAGTTCCAGAAGTCGGTGGTGGTCGCCTGGTAGGCGACGTCGCGGAGCTGGCCGGCCAGGCGGCCGCCGGCGATCCGGTAGAACCGCTGCCCGGTGAACTGGAAGTTGTACCGCTGCATGTCGATGGACCAGCTCTTGTCGCCGACCACGTAGATGCCGTTCTCGACCCCGCCGATCAGGCCGGCCGTGTCCGGGCCGCCCGCGGCGGCCTGCAGCGAGACGTTGGCCATCCGCTGGATCGGCATGTGGCCGGGGGAGTCGGCGAACGCGCAGCCGTTGGACCGGCCCAGCCCGCGGAGCCCGGCGATGCGGCGGTCGAGCTGGTAGCCGGTCAGCACCCCGCCGGTGATCAGGTCCCAGGACTGCGCGGCCACCCCCTCGTCGTCGTATCCGACGGTCGCGAGCCCGTGCGGCGCCGTCCGGTCGCCCGTCACATGCATGACGGGCGAGCCGTACTGCAGGCTGCCGAGCTTGTCGATGGTCGCGAAGGAGGTCCCGGCGTAGGCCGCCTCGTAGCCGAGCGCCCTGTCCAGCTCGGTAGCGTGCCCGATCGACTCATGGATGGTCAGCCAGAGATGAGAAGGATCGATAACGAGGTCGTAGCGCCCCGGCCGCACGGACGGCGCGGCCAGCTTCTCGGCCAGCAACTCCGGTAGCCGGGCCAGCTCGGCCGGGAAGTCCCAGCCGGCGCCGGTCAGGTACTCCCAGCCCCGGCCGACCGGGGGAGCGAGCGTCCGCATGGTTTCGAACCGGCCGCCCGGCTCGACGGCGACGGCGGTCAGCCGGGGGTGCAGCCTGACCCGCTGCTGCAGCGCCGTTGTCCCCCCGCCGCAGTAGAACTTGCATTCCCGGACCTGGAGGAGGGATGCGTCGACGTGATCGACCCGGCTGTCGGCCAGCAGGCCGGAGCTCCAGTCGGCCAGCAGCGCGACCTTGTCGGCGACGGGCACCGAGAACGGGTCGACCGCATAGGCCGATACCCAGGTCACCCGGCCGTGGGCGGGCTCATCGGCGAGCGCTATCCGCTCCGCGGCGAGCGGGGCGGCGACCCGCGCGACGTCGACGGCCTCCTGCGCCGCCCGGATCGCGGCCTGCGGGGTCAGGTCCGCCGCGGCGGCGAAGCCCCAGGCGCCGTCGACGACGACCCGGACCGCGATACCGAGGTCATCGCTGTCGTACAGCGTCTCCAGCCTGCCGTCGGACAAGCCGAGCCGCTGGCCGCGCACTCGCTCCGCGCGAAAGTCGCAGTATTCGGCACCGAGGTCCCGCGCGTGCTGCCGGGCCGCGTCCGCCATGGCCTGCAGCGGATACGCGGTGAACTCCGGGTCGATGGCCGCGGTTTCGCCCGGCTGGCCTGGCTGGCTATCACTCACGACCCGTCAACCTATCCCGGTCCGCGCGGACCGGGACCACTGGCGTGCGGCGAAGCCCGAACGGCCGCGGCGGGCGAGGAAGTTAGTGTCTCAGCGTTACAAGGACTGCTGACGCTGAGTCACAACCCGGCGATAACGCCGGATCTCCAAACCCGCGAAGCCAAACCCGGGGCGCCAGACACTAGCCCGCCAAGGGCCTCGACTGGCTATCGCGGGTGCGCTGCGACCGGCTATGTTGAGCTGCGCGTCGGCGGTGACCGGTAAGCTCTCCCGCGCCTGAGTCCAGATCCGCCGCCGACCGGAGGTAACCCCGCAGATGAGTCGTTCCGTCCTGGTGACCGGCGGGAACCGTGGTATCGGGCTGGCTATTGCCCAGCGGCTCGCGGCCGGCGGGGACAGCGTCACCATCACCTCTCGTTCCGGCGAGAAGATCGACGGGCTGACCGTCGTCCAGTGCGACGTGCGGGACGCGGCGCAGGTCGACGCGGCCTTCGCGGTCGCCGAGGAGGCGCACGGACCGGTCGAGGTGGTCGTGGCCAACGCCGGGATCACCCGCGACCAGCTACTCGCGCTGATGAGCGAGGAGAGCTTCGCCGAGGTGCTGGACACCAACCTGACCGGCGCCTACCGGGTAGCCAAGCGCGCGGTGCGCGGCATGATGCGGCTGCGCCGGGGCCGGCTGATCTTCATCTCCTCGGTGGTCGGCATGCTGGGCTCGGGCGGCCAGGCGAACTACGCGGCGTCCAAGGCGGGCCTGATCGGGCTGGCTCGCTCTCTCGCTCGCGAACTGGGGTCGCGCAACATCACGGCGAACGTGGTCGCGCCGGGATTCGTCGAGACCGACATGACCGGCGTGCTGGCGGAGGACCGGAAGAAGGCCATCCTGACCGGCATCCCGCTGGGCCGGATGGCGGCCGCGCAGGAGGTCGCGGGCGCCGTGGCCTTCCTGGCCGGGCCGGACGCGGCCTACATCACCGGGGCGGTGCTGCCGGTGGACGGCGGCCTGGGCATGGGGCACTAGCGAAGGAGATCGTGATGGGCATCCTGGACGGCAAGCGAATCCTGGTCACCGGGGTGCTGACCGACGCTTCCATTGCTTTCCACGTGGCGCGGGTCGCGCAGCAGGAGGGCGCGACGGTCATCCTGACCGGATTCGGGCGGCTCAGCCTGGTGGAGCGGGTCGCGAAGCGGCTGCCGGAGCCGCCGCCGGTGCTGGAGCTTGACGTGACCGATACCGATCACCTGGACTCGCTCGCGGAGCGGATTGCAGAGCACGTCGACGGGCTGGATGGCGTCGTGCACGGGATCGCGTTCGCGCCGGGGACGGCGATGGGCGGCAACTTCCTGAACACGCCGTGGGCCGACGTAGCGACCGCCGTCCAGGTGTCGGCGTACTCGCTGAAGTCGCTGGCGATGGCCGCGGTCCCGCTGATGGCCGGCGGCGGGTCGGTGGTGGGGATGGACTTCGACGCGAGTGTCGCCTGGCCGGTCTACGACTGGATGGGAGTGGCCAAGGCCGCCCTGGAGTCGACGGCCCGCTACCTGGCCCGGGATCTGGGCCCGCGCGGCATCCGCGTCAACCTCATGTCCGCTGGCCCGCTGAAGACCATGGCCGCGAAGAGCATTCCCGGCTTCGACCAGTTCCACGAGATGTGGCCGCAGCGGGCGCCGCTCGGCTGGGACCTGTCCGACCC
>Ga0307372_10007645_pt1 | contig 15412 bp, 8 predicted proteins | sample OX1MG_FD_202533 | JGI IMG/M metagenome (GOLD analysis project Ga0307372, IMG submission 202533) | Soil microbial communities from Risofladan, Vaasa, Finland - OX-1 | ecosystem: Environmental > Terrestrial > Soil > Coastal area > Acid sulfate soil | place: Finland: Risofladan, Vaasa | collected... | reverse complement strand
CGGCAGACGGGCCTTTCGCCGTGAAGACCATCCTCGGAAGCGGCGGAGCGGGTGAGGACGTTACCGACCAGGAAATCGTTGAAGGCATGCGGTTGCTGGCGGAAACTGAAGGGGTATTTACGGAAACTGCCGGGGGCGTCACCGTGGCCGTGGCCCGGAAGTTGATTCGCAGAGGATTGCTGAACCCGCAGGAATCCATCGTCCTGGCAATCACAGGCAATGGGCTGAAAACGCTGAGCGCGGTGAGCGAATCTTCCGATGCCGTGCCAGCAATCACCCCCAAACTTGCTGATTTTGAAGAGCACTATATGCCGGCCGTTACGGCTGCTACAGCCGGAGCGTGAACGCCGGCCAGTCGCTGCGGTCTGAGAGCAGATTCGCACGCCCTCTTCGGTAGTGACTCATTTTGGTTTTGTAGCGCCGGACTTCAGCCCGGCACAGCCTTCAAAATGCCGACCTTCAGAGTCTGTGTGACAACTGCCGTTTTTAAGTTGTAGCGGCGCTCTATGAGCGCCGAAGCACTTGAAAAATAAAGACCGGCGGTCACAGACCGCCGCTACAGCCGCAGTTGTCACACAGACTCTGAAGGTCGGCGCTACGGCAAACTGAGTCACTACCCCCTTTTCAAAGGTTTTCCGGTTTATACTGGGGGGAGGCAGGCTCTTTCAAGCTGTCATTTTCCGCCGTCGACGTTCCAACATGCCCCAGCGAATTTCGGTTCGAGTGCCTGCAACCAGTGCGAATTTAGGATGCTTGTTTGACTGCGCGGCGGTGGCCCTCGGCCTTTACTTAAACCTGCACGTGACTTCGCGCGGCGACGGGCAGATCACCGTCCGTTACCAGGGGGTGACACCGGAGCGGATTCCCCTCGACGATACCAACCTGATTGCCCGCACCATCCGCGAGACACTGGAGAGTTGGGGTAAACATCGGGGCTTCGACCTGGAGATTGAGAACCAGATCCCGGTGGGTATCGGTCTTGGATCGAGCGCGGCAGCGATCGTGGGCGCTCTCTCGGCCTGCCACTGGCTGGCGGACAGAGTGCTCTTCGATGAAGATCTCATCGCGCTCGCGACCCGGCTTGAAGGCCATCCGGATAACGTGGCGGCTGCGTGGCTCGGCGGGTTCACGCTGTCCGCGCAGGCCGGCGAGCAGGTGCTTTCTTACTCGAGTCCTATTCCCGACAGCATACAGATGGTTCTGGTCATCCCGGACTATCCGCTTTCCACCGAAAAAGCCCGCCAGGCGCTGCCCGAAAGCTATTCGCGAGCGGATGCCGTGCACAATCTGCAGCGGGCGGCCTTGCTGGCGGCAAAATTTTTCTCGCGAAAGATGGATTTCACCCCCGCCTTATTCGAAGACCGCTGGCACCAGCCATACCGAGCGCCGCTGATTCCGGGATTGCCGGAAATCTTGAAACTGGACGCGCCCGGACTTCTCGGCGTGTGCCTGAGCGGCGCGGGACCTTCGATCCTTGCTCTTGCCAAGGATCATGCCGCCGACATCGGCGAGGCCATCCGTGAGACGCTAGCCAAAGAGGGCATCGCCGCCGAAGCCCTGCTTTTGTGCGCTGATAACAAGGGCGCCAAGGGATGGAACGTTCCCGCCTGAGAACGAATATAAGCTGAGAGATTGCAAGCCGCGCAGTTCAGCCGTTTTGATGCCAACTTTTCCGGTATAATCAGCTTCCTATACATAACGACATAGGTCGGCGATGGCCATTTGCTGGTGCGCCGCTCTATGGGCGGCGAATTCGCCGGTCGCAGACCGGCGCACCAGTTTCAGAGCGCTTTTTGCTGGTGCGTTTAGCGTGCCGCTAAGCGGACGCGAATTATTCTGCACTGCGGCTGGCGTAAGAACTGAACAGTATTCAGTCAAAGGGGAGGTATTTTGATGGCGCAGCGGATGGTGAAATGCGTAAAGCTTCAGAAGGAACTACCGGGTTTGGAAGAGCCGCCTTGGTCGGGAGAACTCGGCCAGCGCATTTATGACAACGTTTCCGAACAGGCCTGGGAGATGTGGCTGGAGCAACTGAAGATGGTCCTCAACGAATATCGCCTGAACCCGGCCACTCGCGAAGCGCAGGAAATCATTGAGAGCCAGATGGAGGCTTTCTTTTTTGGCGAAGGCGCCGCGCTGCCTCCCGGCTACGTGCCTCCACAAAAGAAGGGCTAGAAGCCATTCCAAATCCTCTGTGATCCCGCGCCGCTTTTCACGGCGCGGGGCGCGCTCATCCTTCCGCATTTCCTTCCCGCCTGACTTGCCCGTTCAGAAATAACTGTTCCATCTTCCAACCGGCGCCCCTCACCCGCCGCGACGGGAAGCACTGCTTCCCCGCGTCACCCTCTCCCCGCTTGCGCGGAGAGGGCAGTGTTTCGAAGGAGGAAGACTGCCGGCCCTCTCCCAGGGGGGAGAGGGTGGACCGCGTCGCGGGACGGGTGAGGGGTTGCTGGCACAAAGAATACGGCGCCGTAATTCCGAACAGCAGCACTTGGTCTAGCAAACTAGGCTAAATACGTCAAGGCGTTCTGGGCGCAGCGGCTTGTCCCTATGTTTGCTGGTCGAGGATTTCGTTAATCTCTGACACCTTCTTAGCGACTACAAACTTCCAGCGACCGTAAGTCCCATCGGCATTTACAGCCTTCACCCACCGGTCGGCAGCGGCGCTCTTAACACTTTCGAGCGGGTCAAAACCCTTTGTCTCCAAAATCAGACTGACCGGTGGCTGTGTCTTCAGCCGGATTATAAAATCTGGTACGTAGTCGTGCATCTGGCCGTTATGGAGGTAAGAGATGGCAAAGCCCAGCCCCGCGTTCTTCACGAAAGCGCCTACGACTGGATGCCTGTCAATGTAGTAGGCTGCCGTCTGTTCCCATTTTGCAGTATCCGGCACAACGTAGTTCAAATGGCACTGGATGACTTCTCTCGCGTCCCGGCTCGTCCAAAAGTCCACCTCCGCTGTTGAGCCCGGTCCTCTACTCGATTCGTAAAGCGGAATTTCCGGCGACTCACCTTCTGTCGTATCGGCGTGAATGTTCTCAGTCAAAATCTCTACAAGCCAGCCGTAGTAAGGCGAAAGTCCCAAGTCTTTGATGTCCGCTGGAGCATGAACCACCAGTTTTTCTTTAAGGTACCGTTGGATAATTCCGGCGATCTGCGGGAAAAGAACGTGTGCCGGAGCTTCGCAGCCCGGCTGAGCAACATAGCGTCTCGTTAATCCGCCTGCCAGGTCAAACACAAGTTCTTGGACGCGGAGCTTCTGGCGGTATTCGCGCAAGGATACGCCTTCCAGTGCTCCAGGACCTGAAAGCGTCTGACGCCCTTTGTTCGTGAGGCTGAGCCCTTTCATGTCCACTTCCGGCGGGATGCGGTCCGGTGATAGCACCAAAGACGGCACGTGCTCCCAATCCACTGCGATTCGATTTCGAATCGCGCGAGTGTAGCCTTCCACTCGGGGGAAACAGATTTCAAAATCCTTCTTCTCGGGCACCGCATGGACGTGGTATCTCTTCTCCCTGGGCTTTGAGGGTCCAACAGCATTTGCCTTGAACGGGATCACTTCAAACGGTACGCCAAAGACCTTGGCAACTTCCTCTTTCAATCTGCCCTGTTCGTCGAAGTCCACATAGTTGGTACGCCGCAAGCCGCGCCCGACCACTTGTTCGCAGAGCAATTGCGACATAAACGGGCGCAATCCGATGATGTGCGTCACGGTGTTGCAGTCCCATCCCTCCGTCAGCATTCCCACGCTCACGATACATCGCACGTCGCGTCCGGGCGGATGCAAGGGGCGCTCTAGTTTTTTTGCGAGTTCCTCGAAGCCTTCGGGATAGATGGGCCGCCCCTGGCTGTCCGGTGTCCAGCTCGTCTTGCCGACCGTATCCAGCGTGAGTCTCATCCAGCGGGACTCATCGCTCTTGGCTCCATCGGTGTCGGTTTCTTGCACCACCTTGGAGTCCACACGGATCGTATTGACCCGGCCATTCTGATTGCGGAAGCCCGCAATCCTTGCTGGCGGAATTCCGGCAGGGGGTTTATCCTCGGCCAGCCATTCATAAATCACCTTTGCGATTTTTGTATTCTTGCAGACCAGGATGAAAACGGGCGGGCGTGGATCGTCTTTGTTCTTCTCCCAATCGGCGAGCTCTTTCTCCCATAATCCGCCCAGCATGGCTATGGGATGATTCGCATACTTGAGGATCGCTTCCGGCTTTGGGCTTCCTTTTTTGCCGCCGCGTTCGGCGGGAGTCAGCTTCGTCAGAATCCATTGCCAGATGTTCAAGTAGCTGGGGTTTTCTTCGCCGGTGGTGTCGCGAATCGCCAGTTGTGGAATCTTTACCAGCCCTGCTTCAATCGCGTCAATAAGTCCAAAATCGCTCACGACCCAGGGAAATGGCTTGTTCGTGTCCTGGCCCACTCTTCCCAAAAAGTAAGGAGTCGCCGAAAGGTCCACGCAGAAGTTGATGCCTCGCAATTTATTAATCTTGTCCAGCCCGTCAATCCACACGGTCGCTTCCTGAACGAACTCATCGGCGTCATCTCCCAATGCATCTTCTTCGCCGGGTTCGGGTTCGTCTTTCCTGATGCGATAGGCGTGGTGCGCTTCATCGTTGAGCACCAGAATATTTTGCTTTCCGCCCACCTCCCGCCCCAGGATGTCGTTAATTAGCGACGTATCGCTTTGCACGTATCGAGTGGATTCAACTTTCACTTTCCTGAGGCTGCCATCTGCGTGACGCTCTTCCTTGATGACATCTAGCAACCCTGCCGCAACCTGCCGTTTGAAGTCGTCTGGCGTCAAGTAGCGGCTGCCGCGCGCCGTCGTTGTCTTCAGACCGATATGAATTGTTTCTTTCACTTTGACCGGGACGCCCGCTTTCGTCACTTTCGATCCCACGCCGCCAACTTGCACGGCCTTTGGCTCGAATACATGCCAGTTGGTGGTCAAGACCTTGCCTCGCGTCAGAAACGGCATCAGGTGCGGCGGCACCAGATCACGAGTTCGGTAGATGCTGGCTTCGCCTCGCTCGGGGTCAAGCTCTCCGAGCCGCTGGCGAATGGTCACATTGGGGCAAACCACCAGCGCCACATCGGAGAATAGAGCGTTACTGCGGTCGTTGACCTTATTCAGGATGCTCCACGCTGCCAGCATTCCCATCACCGTCGTCTTGCCGGAGCCTGTCGCCATCTTGCAGGCATATCTCTCGAAGCCTGCGTAGCCTTCATTTTTGCGGTCGTCGCTTGGCTCATCCCTGGGGATTGAGATTCCTTGCAAGAAATCGCTTCTGGCTTCTTTCAGGAAAATAACGGTCAGCGCCGCTTCGATCTGCGCGAAGAAAAGCCGCTTCTCGCGCCCTTCCCGGGTCCACCATTGAATGAGTTCAAGCGTGGTGCGCGTCACGCCTGCGCAGTTTGCCTTTTGCCACGCCTCGACTCGCTCCCGGATCAGTTTCACCAGCATCAGGTCATAACCCGATGGGTAGAGTTCGGAAGCGCGGAGCACCCTGCCATCGAGCGACCACGGTTCCTTTTGATCCCGAGGCGGGAAGACAACGGAAGGCCGCCGCCCCTCTCTTTTTTTCGGTTGCTCGCCTTCCCGGATGTACCAGTAGAGCTTTGGCTTCTCGAAGGGCGTGTTCAAAATCGGTTCTGATACTTCTTCGTAGCTCATAGGCTCGATGACGGCTTGGCGCTGGTTCGAATTTGCTCCAATTCCTTCAGGAAGTCCGCGCGGTCACGGGCGGCTTTATCGGCCTTGCGTGTTTTCTCGTTCAAATATCTTTGGCCGGGAATCGGTGAGTTCTGGAGCGAATCCGCCCAGGCCCGCAATTGCCTTGAAATCTGTTCGGCCTGCGACTTCAAATTTGAAATTTCAGATTTGAGATCGCCAAAAAGGGGAATCCTTTCCAGCAGACACAGCATGGACCTGACTTCGCCCGCCGAACCCCGGGCAATGTAAAGAAAGGTGAGCAGCTCCTGCGTGGTTCCCCGCTCAAATCCTTCGGCAATATTGTTGGAAACCGAAACGGCGGCTCGCTCGATTTGATCGCGCAGACTGCGCTGTCTCCGGAAGGCAGGGCGCTCCGCCATGGCATATACCGCGGCCGCCAGCTCGATCGCCGCCTGCCATACGGGAAGCTGCTCGAAGCGTTCGTACTTCACCAGAGCCTCTTGTGAAATTTCAACTTTACACTCAGCTTAGCTTCTCAACCACCATCAATTCATTGCCACGATCGTCGATCACTTTCACGGCGATTTGCTTGTGCTCTCCAGCCTCAAAGGGCGCGCTGGTGGTTCCTGCCAGATGCTCCCAAACGCTCTCTTCGTACTCGCCCTTCAGCGCCTTTTTCAGACTTTCCCATGCGCCCGTGCGTGGGAAAAAGGCTTGGCTCACGTGGAAGCAGAGGCCGTTGTAGTCGGTGTCCAGGAACCAAGCCGGAACGTTCTCGCCTTTCTCATGGTGGTTTTCCATCGTAACAGGGTCAAACACGTCCAACCCCAATAATTCCACTTGATATTGGCCGTCCTCAAATCCGGAATCTGAAATCTGCGATCCCGCTCCAGCATCGGCATTCTCAAATCTGGGATTTGCAATTTGCGATCCCGCGCCAGCGGCGGGTTTGCGGCTAGCCGCCACGCTCTCCTCCCCAACCCGTCGAATCCTAATTTCCGGCAATCCGCAGACGCTGAAAATTTGGCTGGAACGCATATTCTTGAGCAAGTCGCCCATCATTAAATCCGGCGTAGCTTGAATATAAGCGGCAGGGATGCCCACGACTTCCGCGCACTTTTCCACCAGCAACCGGGCATTGGGCTGGATGGCAAAACCGGCCACATACAGGCGCGCATAGTTCTTGGCGCGGGCTTCTTTCGCCGCCTCGTAAACCAGACCTTCGCTGACCGCGCCGTTTTCAGGGCCAAAGACAATCGCTACGGGCTTTTGCGATAGAGGCAGCACCCCGCCGCTCTTTTCTTCGGCTTCCTGCACTGCGTCGGCCAGTGTTGCGCCGTTGCCCAGCGCCGTTGCCTCCACCAACGCTTCGGTGGAGAGTGAAAGCGTCTTAGCGGGTAGACGCACGTTTCTGAGCGTGATGGTTTTGTTGCCTTCGAGACGCAGGACGGGCGATTTGCGCAGTATTTCCAGCATCCGGTCCAAGTAGCTCGTTTCTGCTTCCTTGGAATCTGCAATCTGAGATTTGTCATCCCCGGCGTCAGCCGGCATGGGCGTTGGAATGGTGGCTTCCACGCAAAACGCGCCTGTGACGCGCGTGATTTTGGAATCGCGCTCGGGCCGGTCCACCAGCACTTCTTCCTGCGGCGGTTCGTTGTTGGCGATGGACTTCAGCGTGACGTGCGGCACAATCCCGCCCACCTCTTCGCCCTTGTTGTTCTGCTTGCGGGTGTAGACGAATCCACCAGCCGGTCCGCGCGCATTGTCATTCAATTCGTACCAGGGAAACGTCGCGGTAAGCAGGCGCTGGCGGGCGAGAGCGAGGGGCACGCGGCTGGTGTCCATCGTGATCCAGCGCCTGCCCCACTGCTCGGCCACATAAGCCGTGGTGCCGCTGCCGCAGGTGGGGTCGAGAACAAGATCGCCCGGGTCGGTGGTCATGAGGATGCAGCGCTGGACGACTCTTGGGTTTGTCTCAACTACGTAGAGTTTCTTCGCAGCGAAAGTGCTGCGGACAGTGTCCTCCCACATGTTATTGAATGGTGCAAAGGGGAAATCCGAAACATAACGCTTAAAGGTCAAGGTACGACTGACAGGGAAAAGGCGTCCGCACTTTGCTAGCCTATCAAGTCCCTCTCGGTGAGTTTTCCAGTGCTTGTTCTCGCCGAGGTCAAAGACCACTCCATCGTACTTGTATGGGATAGAGCCCCCAGCAGACGACCCTTGGGATGTAAGATTTGAGCTCTGGAATCGCGACGACCCAATTGGGTCGTCAGAGAGAGTTTCCGGCGCCTTCGCGATACTGCCATCAGGTAGCTCCAACCAAGTGAACCCGCCTTCAATCATTTCAGCCGGTCGCTGGCGGTACAGCTGGCGGCATTTCGCTATCGATCTATCTTTAGCGTACCAAAGGAGGAAATCACACACGTTCGCGAGCAGTTCCGTTTCTTGATAGGCGGTCTTTTTGAACTGGATCACAGAGCACAGATTGCCCACTCCGAATACCTCATCCATCACCTCCCGCACATGGTGCAGATTCTCATCGCTGATCTGCACAAAAATGCTGCCGCTAGGTGCAAGCAATTCGCGCGCCAATAGCAGCCGGTCGCGCATGTAGGTCAAGTACGAATGCAGGCCCAGCTCCCAGGTGTCGCGATAGGCTTGTACCATTTCCGGCTCGCGCGTCATATCCTCATCGTCGTTGTGGCTCACGTCGCGCTTGCGGACGAAGGGTTGGAAGTTGCTCCCAAACTTCACTCCGTAAGGCGGGTCCATGTAAATCATCTGCACCTGCCCGCCCAAGCCCTCGTAATGCAGGAGCGAGTTCATCACCACCAGCGAATCGCCCAGCATCATCCGGTTCACCCACTTGTCGCGGTGCTCGTAGGCGCGCAGAACCTGATCGGTGATGGAATGTTGCGGGTCGCCAAACAGGCTGAACATATCGATCTGCTTATCGCGTTTGTGGCCTTTCAGGGTTTCAAGGATGGCCTTGGTGGAAAGCCGGTCATGGATGAACAGCGGCAGCGTGGGCACGTCAAAGGACAACCGCTCCGCCTTGCCCGCCCAGTTCAAGAACGGCTTGCTGAGCGCCTTGAGCTTCCGAACGGCATTTTGCGCCCTTGCCAGCGGCTGTTCAATCAGTCCCGCCTCGGGCGTCTGAGTTTTGAGATTTGGGATTTGCCCTCTGATATTGGCAAGCTGCGCGTCCAAAGCCGCAAGCTCGGCCTCGCCCTGTTCGCGCGCCGGATTCTGGCCGTCCCAGTCGAGCGCCGGAGAGAGCGAAGAATCGTAGCGGTAGGTCTTTGGCGGCAGCTTCTTCTTGAACTGCGCCTGCGTGCCCACTTCAGGCCGCATGGGACTCTCTGATTCGGCATGGCGGTAACTTTCCGCCTGCCGTGTCTTGATTGAACGAGTTCTGCCAGCCATTCCACTCTCCGATATCCCTGAACCGGCGCGCTGCGGCCAGTGGGCATTAGCATGAAGACGAATTTTGTCCCGCTGATACTTATCACGAACGGAATTCCGGGGCAACCCCGATTATAGTTCGGTGCTGTCAAGCTGCTTGGGTAAAAGCATGGAGGATGTAGTTTCGCCAATCTTCATTGAATAGGGTTCTATGGTCCGCTTTCATCATTGGGGAGTGGCCGGCTGCCACCGTTCCCTTCACCCGGCTCGGCGGAGCGAGCCGCCCTCTCCCGCTGTGGCGGGCGAGGGCGTGATGTTTGAACGATTGTAGCTCGGGTTCCGGTTTGAGACCCTGCGGTTTTTTGTTTGCCACATTAAGCAACAAGCCGCAGCGTTAGACTGCGAACGGTGCGCTACAATCTCAGGTTCCTTTCGAGGAGATAGGGATTGAGCCAAGAAATGCTGCTCCTTCAGCCAAGCCGGATCGCGTGTGGCGGGCAAACCGGGCGCAATGTTAGCCTGATGGAGAGGCGATAAGCGTGGATCATGCCGGAATGGAAAGAACGAGCTGGGTTGAGGAATTGGCAAAGGCCGTTCCCGGCCGGACGCTTACGGATGACCATGCGCTTAAGGCCGCGTCGTCTGACTTTGGGGGCATCATCGAGCGAAAACCCAGTGTGGTGGTGCGCCCGCAATCAACCGGCGACGTGCAGGAGACCATACGGTTCGCGGCAAAAAGATCGCTTCATGTCACGCCGCGCGGGGCGGGCCACTCGCAGAGCGGGCAATCCCTTTCGGATCAGATTGCGCTCGACCTTCGGGATCTCAACCGCATTTTGCGGCTCGATTCCGAGAGAGAGACGGTGGCGTGCCAGGCGGGAATCACCTGGCGGCGGTTGCTCGAAGAACTTCTGCCGCTGGGCCTTTCGCCGCCGGTGCTGACCAACAATTTGGACGTCACCGTAGGCGGCACGATCTCTACGGCGGGGCTGGGCGTCTCCTCCTGGCGCTATGGCACGCAGGCGGACCATTGCCTGGAATGCGAAGTCGTCACCGGAAGCGGCGACGCGGTGCGCTGCTCGCCCCACGCCGAGCGCGAACTTTTCGACGCGGTGCGCGCGGGGCTCGGCCAGTTCGGCGTGATTACCGAAGTTACGCTCCGGCTGCGCCGCCACAAGCCCAAGGTGCGCACGCTTTACCTGCTCTACGACGGCTTCAACGCTTTACTGGCCGATCTCAAGATGCTGATGGAAGAAGAGCGCTTTGACGATCTCGAAGCCTGGTGCGCGCCTCTGCCCCTGGGATTCAAGGCGGCGGATGGACGGCCACGGCCTTTCGCCCAATGGTTTTTTCCCTTACAGGCCACGTATGAAACCGAAGAGCCGTCTGGAACGGCGGATGCGGAGAAGCTGCGCGGCTTGCATTACGCCAAGCATGTTCATACTGAAGATCAAGAGTTAGGCTCGTTCTTCAGCCGGCTCGATCCGTTGTTTGCGCTTTGGAAGCGCGGCGGCTTTTGGGATTACGCTCATCCTTGGGTCGAGTGCATCCTGCCCTGGGAATCCGCCGCCTCTTACGTGAGCCGCGTCATTGAGAACATCCCGCCCCAGGCGTTGCTTGGCGGCCACATCCTTCTGTGGCCGGGGCGAGGAGCGGCGAGTTCAGCGCCTCTCTTTGTCCGGCCTCAGTCGGAGTTCTTGCTGGGATTTGGGATTCTGCCTGCCGTTCCCCGCGAGCGTCTGGCGGAAGCTCTGCCGTTGCTCGATCAAGCGAGCCTTGCGGCCATGCTTGCGGGCGGCAAGCGATATCTTTCCGGGTGGGTTGACTTCGATCTTGCACAACGGCAGGCCCATTACGGTGAATTGTTGCCTAAGTTATTGCAAATGAAGAAGAAATATGACCCGCTGCCTATCTTCCCCTTGGGTGTTGGCAATTTGTGACGAGCCTCCATATAATCAATTGAAAATAAATGGGTTATTGTAAAGCCGCGCCGTCAATGGCAGAATCTGCCCATTTTTGGTGCGCTTGCATAGCCCGGCTGGCCTTTTTGTGCCACAATATCAAGAGGGCAGGTAATGTTGCGGCCCTGCCACCCCTTATTGTTGGAGTACTTCCGCGGATTCCCGAAGACGTGTATCGGCTGAGCCTGAGATTGTATTCAGCAAATAAGGGGCAGGTCAGTGGTACGCAGCGAGACCATGGCGCTGGTGAACGGTTTGCATTCCGGGATTGAGCGGTACGCCCCTGGTCAGGAAATCCGAGGTGACAGTGTTGGCCATGTCTGAAGTCCGAAAAGAAATTCTCTCGAACGGTTTGACGATTGTCACGGAACCCATGCCGGTGGTGCGATCGGTTTCAATCGGCATCTGGATTCGCGCCGGCTCCCGGCACGAGCGCGAGAGCGAGAATGGCATTACCCACTTCCTTGAGCACATGGTGTTCAAGGGTACGAAGAACCGGACGGCGGAGCAAATCGCACGCTCGGCGGATTCCATCGGCGGCCATCTGGACGCCTTTACGGCCAAGGAATGCACGAATTTTTCTATCAAAGCGCTGGATGAGCATCTGCCCCGCGCGTTCGATGTGCTTGCGGACCTGGTGAAAAACCCGCTGCTGCGCCCCGAAGACATTGCCAAGGAAAGCCAAGTGGTGCAGGAAGAGATCAAGATGGTGGAGGATACGCCGGACGACTTGGTACACGAAATCTTTACGCAGAGTTACTGGCGCGGGCACGCGCTCGGCCGGCCGATCCTCGGGACTCGCCGGTCCGTACGGAGCTTTGACCGCCGCCGCGTGCTGGGCTATTTTCGCCGTCACTACGCGCCGCAGAACATGGTCATCACGGCCGCTGGCAACTTGGAACACTCCCGGATCGTAGACTTGGTGCGGAGTGAATTCGAGAATGTTCCTGCGGGCCGTCCGGCCACCCGTGAATCAGCGCCTGTGCCTCATCCGGTCATCCGGCATCGCCACAAGAAAAATCTGGAGCAGGCCCACATCTGCCTGGGCACGCCAGCCTATCCCTATTCGCACGATAAGCGTTACGCCTGCTACATCATGAACAGCGTCCTCGGCGGCGGAATGAGCTCCCGTTTGTTTCAGAATATCCGGGAGCAGCGGGGGCTGGCTTACGCCGTATTTTCCGGCCTCAGCAGCTTTCGCGACGCGGGCTGCCTGAGCATCTACGCCGGGACTGCCAAAGACAACGTGCGCCAAGTGGTGGGATTGATCGTCGAAGAACTGCACCGCATGAAGACGGAACCGCTCAGCGTGGAAGAAATACAGCGCGCTAAGGACTACCTGAAGGGCAGTATGCTGCTGGGGCTTGAATCCACCTCCAGCCGCATGGCGAACCTTGCCCGGCAGGAGATGTACTTCGGCCGCCAAGTCAGCCTGGACGAGATTGCCCGGCGCATAGACGCTGTGACCGTGGAAGATGTCCAAGGCGTCGCCAACGAACTGCTGAACCCCGACCGCATAGGCCTTACCATCCTCGGACCCATCAACGGGACCAAAATCACTCGCTCCGAATTGAAGTGCTAACGCAGTGTGTGCTGCCCCGGACTCCGCGGCGTGGTGTAACCATGCTCGCGAGATTGCATGTGGCCGCCGGCCGATCCCGGAGAGCAGCCTTGTTGAAATTGCATTCCGGCTTTCGGAATTTGCCTACGGGGAAGCCGCGCCCCTGGCGCCGGGAAGCGGGTAAATGTGACCGCCATCACACTTAGAGGTGATGCGCATTACCGACACTTGGCAGCCGGTGCGCGAGAGTAAAAGCGGGCAAGGCCGGATTGCCGGCGGCGAAGCAGAAGGAGGGAGGCCATGAGCAGGCGCAAAACAGAGACTTACGAACCGAAGAAGACCGCGCCCGTCAAGCTGGTTTCCTGTGAGGATATGTGCGAGCGCGAAGGAGAAGTTCGCGAAATGGTTAAGCGCCGCGCGTTTGAAATATATCAAGCTGGCGGCCAGCGGGGAGGGCGCGCCCTGGAGGATTGGACGGAAGCTGAATCCCGGCTTCTGTGCGCGGTTCCGGTGGGGGTTATGCACTCGGGGAATGTCATCGTCGTACACGTTGGCGCATCCGGTTTTGAGCCCGAAGATCTCGAAGCTTGCGTGGAGCCGCAGCGGCTTCTGATAAGCGCAAGAAAAAAGACGACTCCTCAGGGGCATGGAACACACTCCAAATGCCCAGGGGAGCCGAGAGCGCGCGAGATCTTCCGCGCGATCGATCTATCTGTCCGTGTTGATCCTAGGCGAGCGGCCGTCACTTTCAGCAACGGTGTTGTTGAGTTCATCGTTCCGGTTGAGCCCAAAGTTCCCGGCGAGCAGGGCAGTCCGAAGGCGGCGTAGATCGCACTCAAGAGCGCTGGAATTGGAGAGAGTGATTGTTATGGGTCTTGGTTTTGGCGAATGGCCAACGGTGCAAACTCTGTTGCAGGATCTTTCCGCCGAGGTGAAGCGGGCTTTCGACGAGATTCAAAGGCGAGCCCCTTGCCCAACAGGAGCGGTGCTTTGGAGAGAGGGACAGGAGTTGTCAGGGGTCTATGTGCTGCACAACGGCCGCGTTAGCGTCTTGCCGTTTGGCGCCAAGGGCGGCCAGCCGGGCGCCCGCACCGCCGCAGATGGAGAGATTCTGGGCCTTTCAGCCGTTATTTGCGGATGCCGTTCTCGAGACACCGCGCAGACTTTCGGTCCTTGTGACATAGGATTTATCGACCGGGAGGATTTTATTGATCTTTTGAGAAACCATCCCGAATTGGCGTTCCGCCTGGTTCGGGTTTTGAGCCAACAGCTTTGCACTGTGTTTGAAAGTTTCAGGCCTTCTCCACGGAGATCGTAGAGGGATGCAGCGGAATGCGTGGGTCACGCTTCCGGGCGGTTGCGGCGGGGTCGCTTGTTGGCTTGTAGAATCTTCTTGCGCACACGGATCGACTTGGGCGTGATCTCGACGTATTCATCCTCAGCGATAAACTCGATGGCCTGCTCCAGGTTGAGCGGCCGGACAGGAATCAGCCGGATCGCCTCATCGGCTACTGAGGCGCGCATGTTGGTCTGCTTCTTTTCCTTGACGGCGTTCACGTCCATGTCGTCCCAGCGCGAGTTTTCCCCGACCACCATGCCCTCGTAGACATCGATGCCAGGTTCTGCAAACAGCTCGCCGCGTTCCTGCAGATTGTAAAGCGCGTATCCGGTCGTCTTGCCGCTGCGGTCGGCGATCAGCGAACCCGTCAGGCGCGACGGGATGTCGCCTTGCCAGACATCGTATCCGCTAAACAGCGTATTCACTACCGCGGTCCCGCGCGTATCCTGCAGAATTTCGCTGCGCAGCCCGATAAGCCCTCGCGAAGGGATGACAAACTCCAGGCGGACGCGTCCGCTTGGGGTGCCCTGGCCTACCATCTTGGTGTTGACGCCTTTGCGCCCGCCGATCTTCTGCATCAGCACGCCGACGAACTCCGCCGGGCAGTCGATGATCAACTGTTCCATCGGCTCCTGCATCTTGCCATCCACTTCCCGGGTGACGATCTCGGGTTTGCCCACGGCGAGCTCGTAGCCCTCGCGCCGCATCGTTTCAATCAGGATGGCTAGTTGCAACTCCCCTCGCCCGAGCACCTTAAACGAGTCGGTGCTGTCCATCTCTTCCATGCGCAACGCGACGTTAGTGAGCAGCTCTTTCTCCAGCCGCTCGCGCAAATTTCTTGACGTGACGTAGGAACCTTCGCGCCCGGCGCAGGGCGAGGTGTTCACGGTGAATACCATGGAGATGGTCGGCTCGTCTACTGGCACGTGCACCAGGGCTCGCGGCGCCTCAGCGCTCGTAACCGTCTCGCCAATCGTGATGCCTTCGACTCCGGCGATGGCTACAATGTCGCCCGCTTCCGCGCGATCAACGTCAATGCGCTTGAGGCCCTCAAAGCCGTAAAGCTTGGTGATGCGCGTCTTTTGAATGACGCCGCCGAGCTTTACGATCGCTACTTCATCGCCGCGAGCCAGCGTGCCGGAAAAAATGCGTCCGATCGCAATGCGTCCGTGATACTCGCTGTAGTCAAGGTTCACCACGAGCAACTGCAGCACATCGCTGGGGTCGCCGGCTGGGGGCGGAATGCGTTTCAGGATCGCATCGAAGAGCGGCTTCAGGGTCTCTGAAGGCTCATCAAGCGAAGCCTTCGCGATGCCGCGTCGGGCGTTGGCGTAAACAATGGGAAAGTCGATCTGCTCTTCCGTCGCGTCGAGATCGATGAAGAGGTCGTAAATCTCGTTCACCACTTCCTGGGGACGCGCATCGGTGCGGTCTATTTTGTTGATCACGACAATCGGAGGCAGCTTGGCTTC
>Ga0307372_10007643_pt1 | contig 15415 bp, 13 predicted proteins | sample OX1MG_FD_202533 | JGI IMG/M metagenome (GOLD analysis project Ga0307372, IMG submission 202533) | Soil microbial communities from Risofladan, Vaasa, Finland - OX-1 | ecosystem: Environmental > Terrestrial > Soil > Coastal area > Acid sulfate soil | place: Finland: Risofladan, Vaasa | collected... | reverse complement strand
GGCTGGCTGAGCTACCGGCAGGGGCAGTTTGTGCAGGCCGAGCAGATGTTCGACGCACAGATCCGGCTCTATCCGCAGGACACGGAGAGCGCGGCGGCGCTGTACTGGCGGGGACGGCTATTGGAAACGCAGGATCACAAGCCGGCGCTGGCGGCGGCCGACTACCGCACTGTGGTGGGCCGCTATCAGCATTACTTTTACGCGCAGATGGCGCGGGCGCGGCTGAAGGCGCTGGGCCTGCCGGAGCTGGTGAGCCGGAGGGAAGCGGGTCCGTATGCGCCGCCGCCCCTGCCGCACCTGGTGGACACATTTCCGGCTGACAGTCCGCATATCGCCAAGGCGCGGCTGATCGCGAACGCCGGGTTGAATGAGTACGTCGGCCAGGAGATCGCGGCCGATCCGGATTCGGGCTCGTGGAGCGCGCTGGCGGAGGCGCAGATCTACGCCTCGTTCGGGGAGACGTTCCGGGCCATGCGGGCGCTCAAGCGGGCCTTGCCATACTACACGTCGGCGCCCATCGGGGCCATCCCGCTGGCGTACTGGCGCATCCTGTTTCCCGAGCCGTGGTGGAACACCATCAAGGAGGAGAGCGCGAAGAACGGGCTCGATCCGTATTTGGTGGCGTCGCTGATCCGGCAGGAATCGGAGTTCAACCCATCGGCAATCTCGTATGCCAACGCCTGGGGGCTGATGCAGATTGAGCCCAACGTGGGGCGCAAGCTGGCGCGCGAGGAAGGCATCGGCCATTTCCAGACGTTCCAGTTGCTGAACCCGGAGATCAACATCCGGCTCGGATGCAAGTACCTGAAGCAGATGCTGGATCGATTTGGCGGGGTGCAGGAGTACGCGCTGGCGGCCTACAACGCGGGCGACTCGCGGGTGGTGGACTGGCAGGCGGCCGGGCCGTACAGCGGAATGGACGAGTTCGTAGAGTCGATTCCATTTACCCAGACCCGCGAATACGTGCAGGCGATCCTGCGCAACGAGGAGATCTATCGGTCCATCGATACGGTGGCGAGCGCGCAGGCAAGGATCGGGATCGCTTCGCGGTGAGAACGAGGATAACCCGTTGCAGGCCGCGGCTGTCAGATGTGCGGGGGTGCTGCCACGAAACTGAATCGCAGTGCGCTCGGATATGCGCTGCTCGGGTTGCTGGTAATGAACCTGCCTGGAGGCAGCGCGCAGGCGGCGCTCCCGTCAACGGCCAGTGGAGCGAATGCCGCCCCGGCAAGCGCGAACGCCGATCCGGTTTATCACATCGAAGTGAGCATGGTGGCCAGCTGTTTCCAGATGGGCTGTGAACATCGGCTGACCGGGAAGAACGCCGTCGTGTCCCAGGACGGGCATATCCTGCCGGCCCGTGTGGAGCGGCTGGTGATGACCAACTCCGGAAGCAGGCCGCCCGTTCCCATCCATCTTCTTGTCGTGTTGGAGCGGGGAGCACGGCGCCGGTCGGCTGCGGGACTGGCAAACAGCCTGGAGCGATTGTTCTCCGCCGGATGGCTGGTGAGCGCGATGCGCGCCGATGGCACATTCACCCCGTACTGCGATGGTGCCGGACTGGCGCGCGAGCTGCGGAAACTCTCGGCCACGCCGGTTAGCGCCGAGGCAGAGCAGAGCGCGATCCGGAACGCGGTGGACGATCTGAACAGGCAGGCCGGATTGAGATTTCTGCTTGTGGATACGGCGCGCGGCAAGCATCGCACCGATCCAGCATGGCTGGCCGAAGCGGCAAGCAAGCTCGATATGGTCTATGCGGTGGATGGCGGCAAAGTGGAGACGTTTCCGGATTGCGACAGCGCCGCGGATTTCGACCAATTGGGCTGGCTCTGCAACGGTACCGCTCTCAAGAGGTCACGCTCTTACCGAGACGGTGTGGCTCATGAATTGAGCTGGTCGAAGGCGATCAAGCGCCTGCTGGCGGATCGGAAATACGATTACGATGTGAAGTTCAGCCTTCCGGAGTCCGCAAACGTGGTCGCCCGCTCTCTGACGCTCACGTTACGCGACCCATATAGTTATGGACCGGAGCCCGTCCACGTGGAGTTTTACACTAAAGCCTCTGGTTTCCAGATTGACGCGGCGGGGGCAGCCAGGAAGAGCCCCGCATTCAAGCTCACGGTGATCGGGCCAGTCAAGGTGACGGGCTTGAACCGCAGCTCAGATCTCGAATACCGGCATAAGGATTTGCTCGATGTGCATTCCGGCTGGATCGGTTCCAATTCAGGGTGATCGGCGGAGAGCGATGAATGCCGCGCTCGGGTTCGCCCTGGCGTGGCTTGTGGCGTGCTCATGCGGCCAGCTTTTGGCGCAGGCAAAGCCAAAGGCGCGCGCGCACACAGTGCGGATCGGGCAGGAATACCACATCGAAGTGAACACCCTCCCCGGCTGCTTTTTCTATGGATGCGAACAGCCGGTGCGGGCAGGGAACATTCGCGTGACCGCCGGAGGCGTGCGCGTGCGAGTGCGAGTGGCGCAGCCGCCGGGCAGGGCGATGAAGGCGCCGGCTGCGGTTCCGGCGCACCTGCTGGTAACGTTCGCGCCCGGAACCGTGCGGCCCGGCGACGCGGAGCTGCTGATGAATTTGAGGCGGGTGCTGGCGGCGGGATGGCTGGTGAGCGTGAGCCGCGCCGACGGCACGTTTACGCCCTACGCGCATGGGGCGGAGCTGCGGCGAGCGCTCACCGAACATGCTGACAGGCCGAAGGAGGATGCGGGGCTGGACGCGATCGAGAGCGCCATCGACAGCCTGAGAGCCGAGCCCGGCTACCGCGTGGTTCTCGTCGACATGGGCGGCAATCCGAACGACAAGTTCGTGCGCTGGCTGGCTTCGGTGACGGTCAAGCTCTCGCCGGTCTACGTGAATGATGGCGGCAAGCCGCAGATGCCGTATTCGCCGTCAAGCCAGGTTGGAAATGGCGGCAGTGCCAGCGCGTTTGCAGGCGCGGACGACAAGAAGGAACGGACCTACATGGATGGCGTGTTCCACGAGCTGGAACTGAAGGAGGCCTTCCGCCACGCGCTGGAAGATGCGCGCTTCGACTACGATGTCGAGTTCCGGGCGCCGGCGGCAGCGGCAGCGGATGAGCCGGTCAAGCTCACGTTTCTCGACCCCGGTACGCATTTGCCGTACGAGTTGCGCACCGATCTTTACACCGTGCAGGTACTGAAAACGGGCGGCAAGACGGCGCGCGTGCGAGCCGACGCCACGGTGCGGCTGAAAACGGTGGAAAGGTAGCCGGAATGGGCGCGCCGGCGGGTGGGAATCCGATTTGGCACTCTCCGCCGCCGATTCCGATTGACGAACGCGGCCGGAAGGGCAAAACTGTTCTCGACCCTGAGTCGTCCAATTCGCAGGGTTGCTTTGCAGCCAGAAAGTTGTTGCACAGCGGAGACGTGGCGGAAACAATCGCATCGGCTCTGTTGCATCTCAACCCGTGGAGGGCAAGATGGCAGCCGACCTGCAGTTTCTGGAAGAGTGGATCCCGGAAAGAATGGACCCCGGTACGGTTTTCGTTCTGGAAAACCAGACGTTGCTGGGCAACGCGCAGAATCCGTTTGTCGCCGTGATGTCGTGCCCGCGCTGCGGCACCATGGGGCTGATCACGCGCCGCCAGTTAATCGGATTTGAGCCGATGATCTGCGGCGGCGACTTTTGCTCCGCCGAGTACCAGCTCGACGGCGAGAACATTTGCTTCAAGAAGCCGCAGTAGAGCGTCGGTGGTTTCTGCGGAGGCGGCTGCGGTGCGTGAGCCATTTGGGTTCGCGGAAGCGGCCTGTCCGCGTGCCGAAGTTAGCGCCGGACCTCGCCGCCGCGTGTGGCTGTCCGTCCCGAAAGCAAGCACCTGGTCGAGTGCGATAATGGAGTGCGCCACGCACCGCGCCCGGATGGCGAAATCGGCAGACGCAGCGGACTTAAAATCCGCAGGAGCTTACCCTCCGTGGGGGTTCAAGTCCCCCTCCGGGCACCATGCTGCCGACAGCGATTTCAAAGAAACAGTAGACTCGGAGAACGCTCCAGATTCGGGGGAGCGGGAATTGAGGCCTTGGTGGCCGAGTATGCCGGTCCCACCTTTGTGCGCGCAATGCAGCCCAACGGAACCATTTCTTCCATTTGCCGCCGGTGCCTGAGGACCGTTGCCAATAGACCTGACGATATCGACCTGCGGAAGCTTGAAGATGCTCACACCTGCCGGGACCTACGCGTGAGCGGAATGTACTACCCGGATACCCCGAAAGATGCGCAGGATTGATTACTCGAGGCCCGGCGTTGCGCAACTCTCGATCTTTCCTTTGCGGGCTCGAGTCGAAGAAACCTTCCTGAAGTTCGGATGTATAGAGCTGTGCGGCCCAGTCTCTGATAGCTGGGGGAACGCAAGGACGAGGGCGACTGCGGCCAAAGAGCCACTCATTCTTGGCCAGAAGCTCATTCGGTGGTTTGAGTTCCAAACCAGTAGTAGCGTCGCCAGCAGAATTTACAGCGCACCGGCCGAAGGGCGAAGGCGGAGCAAAGCCAGTCGAGTGAATGGGCTTCTCCGGGCTTGAAATGAACCGATTCGCAGCAGGGGCAAACCCGCCGAAACCAAAGTACGCGTGGCAGCCAATTGGGCCAGATTATAGCGGCATGATTCACCGGGACCTTCGTTCTGCGGAGCGACTTCACGAATTGGTGCGCAACTTAATCTTTCCCGAGCCGTGATTCAGGCTGTGCAGGAACATCGATGCGGGGCGTCAATCCTCGATGACCTTGGGAGTCTTGCCTGCAACAGGGTTTTGTCCCCTGGCCGCAGAGAGATTGAGCGCGCTTTTCATGGAATCGTTCGCCCGTGACTCCGCGCTCGCGGGTGACGTGGTTGCGACGGCGGGGATATCGGACTGGCTGACAAATACCTTGTTGCGGAAGCGGGGAGACATATGGTTCTTCACATCGGTTTTCCGGATATTGCTTCGGCGCTGTCGATGGTTTGCTTGCGTCGAGGACGCTCGTCTGAAGCAATACCTGGAATGCCGAAGGCGAGAGGTAAAAGCCCGGGGTCTATCTTTAGTGTACGCCGGCTGGCGCTGGTGTGCGGAGGGTCGGACGGGTTTCCTATGTCCTGGACCGCCAAAGTTTGGAACAAGGTAAGCCTCGGAGGACGACACTTAGTGTGAGCGCGCATAACGCTCATTGCCGATTGGTTTGCAGCCAACGTGTGTGATGGTCGAAGCAGGTCGGGTTTGCGGGCGCCCAGAGGCATGTGAGCCATGGTTCCGTCGAGTATGATCTCTCGACGGTTGCCAACTGTTTGCGCGGACAAGGATGGCGGGCGTCACTGAAGCATCGGAACGGAAGTGTGGATGGCAAAGGCGCGGACGAGGCAATCGCGGGCAGGGCGGCGTGGCTGCAACCGTCTCCGAGCGGCGCCGGGTGCGGAAAATGGGCGTAGAGTTGTAGGCATGCTTGAAACCACACGCAGAATTCTGTTACCGACGAAGGAGAGTGCAAGATGGAGGTGCTCCGACTGCGCGTGGACGCAGCCATTCGTACAGCGGCTTGAGGTGATACCGAATGAGCCGCCCAAAGCGACCGGAGACGCCTTCGATCGGCACAAATGTACGGAGCATCGGCATCCCAAGTGGTTGCGGGAAGCGAGCTGACGGGTCGCTATTGACCAAGGTTGCGATGACAGTGGCGATGCACGCAGTTAGAGGGTTCTACTCCTGGGTATTCCCGATCGTGAAGTAGACGCGACTCTCGTCCGCCTTAAGAGATTGAGGTTTGCTCACCGGTGTCGGCGGGCACGTCCGCGTTTGCAGTTAACGTAAACGCGGGCAGTTTGAACTTGGAGAGCTTACGCGTCATTACCTGGAAGTGATGCCCCATCACCATCAGGGTCATGGCTGTGCCGAAGGAGTGGCGGTATCGCGTGGCGGCGGCCGCAAAGAGCTTCCAATAGCTCCAGCGCTGCCGGCCGAAGACTCCCTGGCGGATGATCGATGTTACCAGGGCGCGCATATTGGCTGCGGTCAACCAGCGCTGTTTCAAGTGATTCTCACGGGGTGCGGCTTGCACCCTGCTCAGGTAGAGCTTGACGCGCTGGTAATAGGCCTCGCTCGAGTAGATCTGCTTAAGCACCGAGCGATATCCCTCAAGCAATTTCGTGGCGTCCATTCGAGGCAGGAAGTTGAGGCTGATGCTGGTGTTGTTTCCGGCGTCGGTGTGCAGGATGCGGCCCTCCCGCCGCAGGCGGCGGAACAGTTGAGTTCCCGGCATGGCCTGCAACAGCCCCACCATGGCGACCGGGATGCCGCTCTTCTGGATGAATTCGGTCATGCGGTCGAAGATGTCTTCGCGGTCGGTGTCGAAGCCGAGGATGAAGCCGCCCATCACCTGCATGCCATAACTCTGGATAGTTGCCACGCTCTCGAGCAAGCTGCGGCGGGTGTTCTGCAGCTTGTTGGCGGCGAGGAGACCCGACTCGTCGGGCGTCTCGATTCCCAAGAAAACCGAGACGAATCCGGCATCTTTCATCAACTGCATCAATTCGGGATCGTCGGCAAGATTCAGAGAGGCTTCGGTTATGAACCCGAAGTTGGTCCTGGAGCCGGTGCGCCATACGGCCAGCGCGGCGCAAAGTTCCTTGGCGCGTGCCTTGTTGCCGATGAAGTTGTCGTCGACAATGAAAACACTTTCGCGCCAACCGGCGGCACGCAGTTGATCGAGTTCGGCGAGCACCTGCCGCACAGGCTTGGTGCGCGGGCGGCGTCCGTATATCTCGATGATGTCGCAGAACTCGCAATTGAAGGGACAACCGCGCGAGTATTGAACAGCCATCGTGGAGTAACGGCGCATGTCAATGAGGCTGAGGTCGGGGAGAGGGCTGGCCTCGAGCGCCGGGTGTTCGGCCGCCTGGTAGACGGGATTGGCCGAGCCTTGCTCGAGATCTCGCGCGAGAGTGGCAATCAGGGTTTCAGCTTCGCCGATAACCACATGGTCTGCATCGATCTCTGCGCGGGGCAGACTGCTGGCAATGGGACCGCCGACCACGGTGCGCAGGCCAATGGCGCGGCATCGCGCAAGGATGGCGAACAGGGCGTCCTTTTGGATGTGCATTGCGCTGATGAGGGCAACGTCAGCCCAGGCGAGATCGTGGTCGCGCAGGCGCTCCACATTCTCGTCGACGAGGCGCTTGTTCCACGAGCTGGGCAGCAGGGCGGCTACGGTCATCAGGCCCAGGGGAGGCTGCGCAGCGCGTTTTCCCAGAAAGCGCAGGGCGTGTTTAAAGCTCCAATACGTGTCAGGAAACTCAGGGTAGATCAAAAGAGCATTCATCGGTCAGCTCCCAGGTGAGAGAAACGTCCGGCGGGCATTCACCGCCGGGAATGCAGCACGCTCGCATCACTGCATGATCGCCGCGCAAGTTACCGCAACAAAACCGCTGGGAGGCTCTTAGACAGGTTCCTCTGCTCCGGACCACCCGTTGGCCTTCAACTTTACTCTTTCTTTCCTGTCCGTGCCGTGACGAAAGGCGGTCTTTTCCGGAGCGGCGGCCAATCGCCACCCGTTGGGCGCGTCTTCAAGGCCGTCGATCGGAGCGCAATCGACCATGGGCGATCAAAAGTGCGTAGACTCAGACTGGGCGGGGCTATTGACAGTCAATTCCAGGACGGACCGGCCAGACCTCAATGTATGCGCGTTTACGGTTCAGCATCTTCACTCCACAGCGGGGAGTTACGGACCGGGAGATACTCACGCCCGCTCAGCGAACTGCCGCGATCACCGAGCTCCGGCAATTACGCCCGAAACACCCAAAGCTGGATATGTCCGAAGCTGTCATTCGTGAGTTAGCATCGCCGCCGCGCAACCCCGGAGAGTGCATTTTTGCGAGGACGACCGGAATTATCTCTGCCGATCTGATCACCACGATCGCGCCGTGCCAGTTTGGAGGAAACCCAGACTGCACTCAATGTGGCTGCATCGCATCCATGGGATTGGCTGCGGTCGGACATCACCGCGTTGTGGGCCCTCTCACCGCGGGACACCTCTTCATGGCCTCAAACCGCTTGGGGAGAATCTGGAGGAAACTTCAACGGGGGGCCTCACGCAAGCCCTTCGTCGGCGGAATACCGTCTTCGTTCCATATTCTCGCTCCCGAAGTTTCAAGGGCAAAGAGAACGCCCTAGCCGCATCCCCGGGGATGTACACTGCATCCTTCGATAAAGCGGTAACGAGCCCAATGAATGCGGTGACATGCTGCCGCCGGGGATCGAGGGAACCCCGATTCCCTCCCTGCGCGGTGCGGAGATTTGCCTGGATCAAACCAGCGGAGCCACCACTAGTTCGTCGATGACGGGAGGAGGAACGACCTCAGGGAATATCAGGTCGCCATAGCGGCCCTGGGCCACATCCGTAAACACTCGATTCAGTGTGTCTTCGGTCCTGCCGGAGTTGACGTGCAGCAGGCGCGCAACCCGCATAACGGTGGCGGATAACAGAAAACGGTTTTCAATTTTGAGCCCAGCCGAGTACACCAGTTCAGATCGCATGTTTGCCCCACTTCTCGGTAGTCGTGCGTTTGCTTGAGAGCCGGGCTCGTCTCGGTGTAGTCGGTTGAACCGGTTCGCTAACGTCGGGTTCCGCGCCGGAAACACAAGGAGGAGGAAGGCTGAAAAGAAAGAATTGGCTATGATTCCCCTTTAAAGCCAGCATACGCTTCTTTGTGCACTTCTCCTAATGGATATCCTGCAATTCCCGTAGTTTCAACCAATCGCCATGCAATCGCGCTTGAATCGGGCATTTGAGGCCGAATTCCTTCCCGGAATTACTCGCGCGCGTATGATCGTCTCCAAAACGGTGGTAGACTAAGCTAAGATCGTCGAATCCGACCTGGCGTTCTTGCCTGTTCTGCTCTTTCGCTCAACTCGCAATCAATACCACTTGAGTTCAGCGATACATCTCGCAACAAACAAAGGAAGAGCTATGGAACAGGGAACAGTGAAATGGTTTAACGACGCAAAGGGATTCGGCTTCCTGAGCCGCGCCAACGGCGAAGACGTGTTCGTGCATCAGTCAGCCATCAAAAGCGAAGGATTTCGCTCGCTCAAGGAAGGCCAGACGGTCGAGTTCGATGTCGTGAAAGGGCCGAAGGGCTTTCAGGCTGAGAACGTCCGCGTTGTCTAGCAGAATCCAACCGCAAAGAAGAGTTCGCCTCAAGCTCTTGCCGGTCCGTGTCGACTTATCTCGCCAGCCTGCCAGAGTGACAGAACGATGATTTAGTCTCATCCGTTTTGACAGAGCTCATTTGACATCGCAACGGCAGGAAGCGCACGGTTCGGTGGACCTTGATCTTCAGCAATGTACGCGAATCGTCTCGATGTATTTCGAATGCAACACACACTTGAAGCAAGAACGAAAGGAACGGATATGGCTGGGGATCAGGAACTTCTCTGTAGCGACTGCGGACAATCATTCTCGTTTACTACCGAAGATCAGGCATTCTTCACTGAACGCGGATATTCGGCGCCCAAGCGCTGCAAACAGTGCCGTCAGGCCAAGAAACAGGAACAATCGGGCGGGGGATACCAGCGCAGCGAATCACGGGGCACATCCGTGATCTGCTCCGGGTGCGGACAGCAGACCACTGTGCCCTTCGAGCCTCGGGGGGACCGCCCCGTGTATTGCCAGAACTGCTTCCAGGCACGAAAGAAGACGGAATCCGGTGGAGGCGAACGGCGAAGCTTTGGCGATCGGCGAGGCTTTGGCAGGAGCCGATAGGATACGTGCTTGCAGCGTGGAGAAAGCCGCCGAGGCAGATGTTCAGGATGTGCGGCTTTCCCAATTGCATACCGCGACTCTCTCCCGTATCGGGCCGCTCACAAAGTCATCAGGTGCAAGCTCGGCCGGGCGAGGCTCTCTAGCCGGACTTTGCCTGAAATCGCCGATTTCCACTTTTACTCGAAGGAATTCCCATGAAGAAGCAAGTGCCGCACGACAAATACTTCCTCAGATCGCTCCACCAGGAAATCGATCTCTACGATCGCAAACTCGTCTACCTGGACAAGTATGAGCAGTTCGCTTCGATAGCCGACCGCAAGGAGGCGGAGGGCAGGCTCATCTCGAAACGCTCGGCGCTCGCGCAGAAGGCAAGACAACTGGTTGCCGATGGGGTGGAATTCAACCCGGCCGATCTCCCCCGGTCTTTCCGCGCTTCGGAAGCTGCCAGCGCCGATCTGTGATACTGGCTCAATCTCCAGCGGGTTCGCTCTCGCCCTTCTGCTCAATTGCCATGGCCCGCGGGGAATTCCTCCAGGGAGAAGCCATGAACAATCCTGTCAAGGCGAACTTCAATCCCTTGTGCGACGTCCACCATTCCCCAATGCGGCGCGTCATGCTCGAGGAATCGGCATCGGAATCGACGGAATCATTCCACCAGTGCGAGCGGCGCGATTGTAACCGCATCTTTCGCGATGGTTTCGGCTATTCGGATTTTGGCGACGGGGAGTTTGACGCATCGCGCGTGTCGTTTCGACAATGCCCCGCCTGTGGAGGGACACTCTACCTGGCTGAAGTAGACCACACGCGGAAGGTTGAGACATGGGAGTGCGTGGAGATCGAATGCCACCACACCGAAGACGCGCCTTCCCCATCAGGGCGCTAGATGCGGATGACTTTCGCTCGGCCGTTCTCGATTGACCAGGCTGGACGCGACATTTGGCAGTTTCGCCTCGCCCACCCCGACGAACTAATCTACCAGGGGCGCGCGCTATGCCGCCGGCCGTTGCAAACGAGCGGACGTGCCTTGTTTCGCCGGAAGGGCGATGATCTTGCCTGGCAAGATACACAGAATGCGGTGCTCTTCAAGCTCGTACCGGGCCCGTTCCATATCTACATTCTTTACGGCTGCAAACTCATTGCTGATCGGATAAAACACAGAGGAACGCGCCTTGCTGTATTCGCTGCGCACCACGTCATACGCACGTTTCAAGTCTCTACAAGCCAGGCATTCCATACTACTCAACGCCTTTCCATCACTCTGCCAAATCAACCGGCGTTCAGACGGCGCCGTGGTTCAGAAACTACCAGCTACTTCGACCGAGCTGATTCGCACGCCTCGGAGGGAGTGTTCCATTGTAAAGTCTTCAGCAAAAGTGGATCCTTCTGCCTGGTGCCTTTCGGAGGCAATCTGGAAAGGTTTGGCTTTATCGGCCAGTGCCCGCCTGGACAAAACTCGGCTCTTGTTGAGGCCGAGAGATAGATGATCGTGTGCGTCGCATTGCTTGAGAACGCTCATTGCAACTCCAGTCGTTCGGTTTTGCGGTTGAACGGTGCTCGTCTGAGGCAGAGCCTGGAATGCGAGAGGCGAGAAAGATGGCTTCTATCTACGACTATACTCCTGCCCGGCTGAGCGTGCCGGCTGATTTGAAGTATTCGATGCTCAACGCCTCATCAAAAGCTGCGGTATAATTCCGGGCATAGCGATTGCACTTCTGCAACGCCGGGCTGGAATCTTCCCCATTTATCGAAATCATTTCCCTCCTTGCGTTGCGTGTCCACCTTGAGCTGAGCCGCGATCGGCTCGAACGCCAATCTGTGCGCCAAAGGCGAGGTGGATGCCGGGGAGTCGGAATGCCGGAGCAGATGCAACAGTTTACGGAGCTTCTCCAACGCTGCCAGGGCGGCAGCAAGGAGGCTCTCGACCAGTTGATGCCGGTGATCTACGACGAACTGCGCAAACTGGCGGGTCGTTATTTGCGATCCGAGCGGCCGGACCATACGCTGCGCGCCACGGCGCTGGTGAACGAGGCCTACGTGCGGCTGGCCGGATCGCAGGTGGCTTACCAGGATAGGATTCACTTCTATGCGGTGGCGGCGCGAACGTTGCGTCATATCCTGGTGGACTATGCCAAGACCCGGAAGCGAGGCAAGCGCGGCGGCGGCGTGCAGAACCTCACCCTCGACGACGGCATCCTGGTGGGGCCGGAATCGGATCGCGGACTGGTGGAACTGGACGATGCCCTCACCGGCCTAGCGCGGCAGGATCCCGGCAAAGCGAGGATTGTGGAGTTGCTCTTTTTCGGCGGGCTCACGCTGGAGGAGGCGGCGGAGGTTTTGGGGACCTCCCGCGCCACGGTGTTCCGCGAAATGAAGATGGCCAAAGCGTGGCTCCATCGGGAGATGACCCGAACCAGCTCCGGCGAAGAGCGCGTATGATCCCAAAGACGCGATGGCAGTTGGTGGATGAGCTGTTCTCCGAAGCCGTCGGACTGGATGCGGAGGCTCGGGCAACGCTTCTCGCCGAGCGTTGCGGGAGCGATGCCGAACTCAGGGCGGAGGTGGAGTCGCTGCTGCGCTCGGCGGACTCGGCGCCGGAGTTCCTGGATCGTCCCATCCTGAATGCCGTGCGCGAGTTTGCGCAGGAACCCGCGCCCGCGCTGGCGGCGGGGGCGCATTTTGCCCAGTACCGGATCCAGAACCGCGTGGGCGCAGGGGGTATGGGAGAAGTCTACGTTGCCGAGGACGAGCGGCTGAAGCGCAACGTCGCGTTGAAAGTCCTTTCCCCGCATTTGACCGCGGACGCGCACGCGCTGATCCGTTTCGAGCATGAGGCGCGGGCGGCCTCGGCACTGAATCATCCCAACATTCTTACGATTTTCGAGTTCGGCCAGGCCGATGGCCTGCACTACATCGCCTCAGAATTCGTGGAGGGCCAGACCCTGCGGCAACGGCTCGGCGGCGAAATTCCGGTGACGCAAGCCCTCGATATCGCGGCGCAGGTGGCAGGAGCGCTGGCGGCTGCGCACGCCGGCGGCATTACCCACCGCGATGTGAAGCCCGAGAACATCATGATCCGGACCGACGGGTTCGTGAAGCTGCTCGATTTTGGAATTGCCAAGCTCTCAGAGAACGCGGGCGGACCGGGTTCACCCGGCGCCACCCTTACCGGCCGCGGCATGGTGGTGGGAACGCTGAAGTATATGTCGCCCGAACAGGCCCGCGGAGTGAAGATCGATCCCCGCACGGACCTGTTCTCGCTGGGCGCCGTTGTTTACGAAATGATTGCCGGCAAGGAGCCGTTCGAGGGCGAAACCGGCAGCGACATCATCGCGGCCATCCTCAAATCCGACCCGCCGCCGCTCAGTGGATCGCTCGCCATCCAATACCCTGCGCTGGAGGCGATGCTGCGCAAGGCTCTCCAAAAGAACTGCGAGGCGCGATACCAGACTGCCGGCGAGTTCCGCGACGACCTGTTGCGGCTCAAGGGCGATATCGAGTTTGAGAACCGCTCGCAGCAGATCTCCGGCTCCGGCCGGGCGGTGAATGCATCCGGCTCTTCGACGCCGGCAGCAAAGCAGACGCCCGGCGGTTTGGTTCGACGCGCCTGGAGCTCGTGGCTTGTTCGCGCCGCTCTGGCAGCGATGCTGGCGGCGGCGGTGTGGGCGGGATTCCATCTCTTTCACGGAGCGATCGCCGGTTCTCCGCCCGCACAAACTAGGACACTGGCGATTCTTCCATTCCAAAATCTCAGACCGGGACCCGATACCGACTTTTTGGGCTTCTCCCTGGCCGATGCGCTGATCACCAAGCTCGCCTACATTCATTCCTTGAATGTCCGGCCCTCGGCGTCGGTGGATAAGTACCGCAATCAGCCGATCGATCCCAGGAAGGCCGCTTCGGAGTTGCAGGTGGCTACTCTGCTGACCGGCTGCTATCTGAAAGACGGCGACGACCTCCGCATCTCCGCCCAGCTCATCGACGTCAAGCCGGACAAGGTGATCTGGCAGGATTCATTCGACGTGAAGTACGACAAGCTTCTCACCGTGCAGGACCGTGTATCGCAGGAGATTGTGAGCGGGCTTGCGCTGAAGCTGTCCCCCGCCGAAGCCAAAGCGCTGCAACCCGGCGCGGCCATCGATAGCCGCGCCTACGAGTACTACCTGCGCGGCGTCGATTTCTACTCATTGAACGCCTTTCAGGCGGCGATCTCGATGCTGGAGAAGGCCGCAGCCATCGACCCTGGATACGCGCCGATGTGGGTGGAACTGGGCCGGGCAGAAGAGGCGCAGGCCTCGCTGCATGCGGGCGGGCGCGACCTTTACGAGAAGGCCGAGAACGCCTATGAGCGCGCCATCGCGCTCAACCCCTCGCTGCTGGAGCCGCGGGTGTACCTGGGAAACCTGTTCACCGACACCGGCAGGGTGGAGCAGGCCGTTCCACTGCTGCGCGCCGCGTTGGCGACGAGCCCCAACGACGCCGCGGCCCACTGGGAACTTGGCTACGCGTACCGGTTCGGCGGCATGCTGCAGGAGTCGATTGAAGAGGGCGAACGAGCGCGGGGCTTCGATCCCCAGATCAAGATCAACAGCTCGGCAATGAATGCGTATCTCTACACCGGCCAATACGACAAGTTTCTGCAAAGCCTGCCCGCGAACGATTCGGTTTATGTGCTCTTCTACCGCGGGCTGGGCGCCTACTATTTGAAACGATGGCGCGATGCCGCGGATGCTTTTGACCGCGCCTACGCCATGGACCCGACTCTGCTGCCTGCCCGGATTGGGAAGGCGTTGGCCCTGGGGCTGGCGCACCGGAATGCGGAGGGCATTGCCGCACTGCACAAAACTGAAGACGTGATCCAATCGAGCGGCGTGAGCGATGCGGAACTGCTGTACAAGCTGGCCCAGGCATACGCTGTTTTAGGAGACAAGCCAGCGGCCGTGCGGGTGTTTCAACAGGCCATTCGGGGAGGATTTTTCTGCTACCCCTATTTTGTTCGCGACCCGCTGCTCGACAATATTCGGCGCCAGCCGGGCTTCGATAGCGCAATGCAGGACGCGCAGCGGAGATATGAGGAGTTCCGGCGGCGGTTCTTTTGAGAGGCTGGTGGATTTCAGCTCTTAGCTTTTAGCTTTTAGCTTCTAGCTTCTAGCTTCTAGCTTCTAGCTTCTAGCTTCTAGCTTCTAGCCTTTTGTCTTGGTTGCCTGGTAGGATGTTACTTATTTATTTTCATATACTTACGCTGTGGTTCGTTTGGGCAGGGATGTCGCTTCGGTGGTGTGGGGTAGGCTTCGGCCGCCGTGGGCGGAGGGCTTTCCGTGGGCCTTGGCGCCCTTGTTCTGGTGCAAATCCTGGGCCGGTCAGCCTTGATTCTGGCTCAGGCGGCCTGCTGGGGCTGCGCCGGGCTCTCCGCTGAAGGCGCCGGCTTGTCTGAGTTGGGCTGGGGGGCGGGCTGGGGGCGCCTGGGGTCGTTGGCGAAGGCCTTCTCCAGCGCTTCCTTGCGAAGGAGCTCCTGGGCCATGCGGACGCAGTGGAGGGCGGCGATGGGGTTGTCGCGCAGCTCGCCGTTGCCGGGCATGGGGATGTTGCGGTCCCTAAGTACCTGGAAAAGCTGGCGTTGCACTTCCACCGTGGGCAGGTTTTCGAGCAATTCCAGGATCGCCT
>Ga0307372_10007640_pt1 | contig 15418 bp, 12 predicted proteins | sample OX1MG_FD_202533 | JGI IMG/M metagenome (GOLD analysis project Ga0307372, IMG submission 202533) | Soil microbial communities from Risofladan, Vaasa, Finland - OX-1 | ecosystem: Environmental > Terrestrial > Soil > Coastal area > Acid sulfate soil | place: Finland: Risofladan, Vaasa | collected... | reverse complement strand
TTTACGCAAATTCAAATTTGTTATAAGTAGATTTTTTTTAAACGATTGTTTAATTCTAAACGCTTTCCGGATTTTAATAATTATAATAAAGTGATTAAAAAATAAAGGGTCTTAGCAAATCTATTTATAAATATTCGGGAGAATTCCTGCTTTCTATATCAGGAGGATTCCATTGAGTAATTGGGCTGAAATTGTGGGTAATTAGCAAATAAGTTTTGGTTGCGACAGAGTTGTCAACTTTTTAATGATTGTCAATCCGGGATTTTGAAAGTAAATACCAATCACGATGGAAGGGGACAGAATATTTTTTGAATCATTTCTATTTTTTATTTGTTAGTTTTTTCAAAATAGAATCGTTAATTAGGGATTTGATGAAAGCAAATTATTTTCGTGTATGAATGAAATAATTTTATCAGTAGCTCCTGCATTTTTATAAACATAGTTTTTTGCCGCTTTGCTCCTTGATGATAATTCTTCTGCATCCTTTAATAACTGATTTACTATTTTTTCCAGGTCAATTGCGTTTTCTATACTTATTGCGCCGGAAGAATCCATCATTTCTTCCGCTTCAAAATTCCTGTCATATTCCGGTCCAAAAATTACCGGCTTCCCATATACAGCAGCTTCCAGTATATTATGCAGCCCATCATCACCAAATCCGCCACCAACATAGGTTATGGTAGCATAATGATATAAACGTGAAAGGATGCCAATATTATCAATGATGAGACAATTGACCTCCCCAAACTCCTCGAGGGGAGAGGCTTCCATCCACTCCGAGTAAAAAATGGATCCCTCAAATTCTTTCTTTACATCAGCCAGGTTTTCTTCATCAATTTCATGAGGTGCAATGATGAATTTTAATTCGGGATGATGTTTTACAAAATGTGTCCATTCTGCTTCATCATCTTCCCACGTGCTTCCCATGACAATTACTTTATCATTCCTGCAAAATTCTTTAATACCAGGAACTTCTTTAAAATTGTTAACTATATTAATTACGCGATCGCATCTGGTATCTCCGGAAACTGTAATTTTTTCTTCTTTAATAATTTTTTGCAATTGCTCTTTTGAATTCTCATTCTGAACAAAAAAATGAGTAAAGCATTTCAACATATTTCTATAAAAACCGCCATACCATTTAAAAAAAATTTGATTGCTGCCATACACTCCCGAAATCATAAGAAGAGTAATTTTTCTTTCTTTTATTTCCTGTAAATAATAATGCCAGTATTCATATTTTACCCACAAGACCAGGTCAGGTTTTACAATATTCATCCATTTTTGAGCATGCAGTTTTGAATCCATTGGCAGGTAAAAAACATTTTTAAAATCCTTATTGTTCTTTGCAATTTCAAAACCTGATGGTGAAAAAAAGGTGATCACAATAATTACTTCGGGAAAAATTTCTTTTATTTTTTGCAACACAGGACGTCCTTGTTCAAATTCGCCGAGGCTGGCACAATGCATCCAAATTTTTTTTTTATCGTTGGTTGCTTGCATTGTTTCCTGCAATTTTTTAAAAACATCTATTCTTCCTGTGATCCATAATTTTGCTTTTGGATTCCAGAAAGAAACGAGATAAACACCGGCTTTATAAGCGAGTAAGAAAAGATGGTAGAGTATTTTCAAATAATTTAATTGAATTACAAATCTAACAGGAAATTCAAAAATAAAGAGTCGTTTATTTTTTTTAAATAAAAAGAGACTGCTTAAAAAACAGTCTCTTAAAACAAAATTAAAGTAATTACCATTTCGACTTCTGCTGAGAAAATTTCTGCGGCTTGGTTATAACCTGAAATAGACTACTATATTACTATTTTGCGAGGTATCCATAATATTCAGCATCTGTCGTACAATCCCACCAAACAGGCATACTCCAAATATTTGGATCGGCGGCATGAGGGTTTAGGGCAAGTGTATGTATCGAGTTGTAATTTATTTCATAAGTTGGAGGTAACATCCAACGGCGCATCCAATATCTGGGATCATTTGGAGAACTACCAGTCAACTGAGCTTGGCCAGTGAATAAGGGACCGCGTTGATAACCCGGGTAAACCACGCCAAAACTACCTATATCACCGGCACTAAAATCAAAACGGCGCATATCGTTATAGTTTTCAATACTGCAACCCATGGCAATATATTTTTGCAACATGATGTCTGACATGGTCAAAGTACCCGGACTTTGTGCAACAGCACTGCTCGCAAGATAGGTGGAAATATCATTTGGATCCATGGGTTCCATATCAGGAATGGTAACGCCGGCAGCATTTTTGTCAAAACCAGCACCTTGCCATTCAGCGAGCTTAGCCTGCATCATATCTATATGCGCCTGAATGCCTGCGATATAGGCTATATAGGCATCTGCAGGATCCCCTTTTCTCATCTCCACTTCTGCTTTGACAAAACACATTTCGTCGTAGGTCAGAATCTCCTGGTCAGAAACAGGACGAATCTGGAAGGAGCCTGTGGAACCAATAACGCCGGCATTATATGCTGCTATTGATGGGTACCAGTTTACGTCGTTTGCAGGCTGTGCCGGATTGCCTGATGTGGCCAGGGCATTGCTTCGCATGTTTACATAAGCAGTGTCTCCGGCATATATATAGTTGCTGCTGTTTATGTAAATGGAACCTGCAGGATATGTTATTGTTACAGTATTGCCGGTGGTAGTATACGGGCGGCCTACTGCAACTTGCGCAGCAATGAAATTTGCAAGTGCCGTTGCATCAGATATAGTATAAGTTTTACTCACATTTGTTGTGGCATAACTTGCAGTTTGAATAGAGGTAGGGCCGCCTGCCACCAAACGAGTTGCGGAGTCATAAGAATCCACTCCTATCGAACGATTCCATGTATAAGAGCTTACCTGGCCTGAACTATTTAATTGAACGTTAGCCATAGAAGCCGGTACAATTTTAGACATACGGGGATCTATTACCCCGGATCCATTCATATTTGTCAGCAGATTATAATAATATTGGGAAATGCGAATAGAATTGCCATAAGCTGCATAATCAAAGTTACCATTTGTTACCACAGGGTCGCCTTCCAGGTAATCGGTTACGGTGCTGTTATTGAACCCTGGTCCAATAGTGTTATCCGCATTAGATTGAGGACCTTGTGACAAACAATATAAAACAGAATCAGCATTAAATAAGTCCGTTTTTTTTGACAATTTAAGCATATAGCGGGCTTTTAATCCCCAGCACAGTTTTATCCACTTGCTTACATCTCCTCCATTCCACAAATCTCCGCTGGAAAGAGCAGGGGCCCCCACTTCCTGTGGTTTACTGAACAGGTTGATAGCTTCATTTAATTTGGCCATACATCCGTTATAAATGGTTTTCCCGTCGTCAGGAACCGGGCTTGGATTTCCTGTTCCTGCCTGTGTGTAAGGCATTTCACCATACAGGTCCAGCATTTCCATATAACCAAGTGCACTGAATACATCTGCTACGGCCATATATTGATAAGCGCCTTTCTTCTCGGCAGAATTATACAAATCTACCACGTTGGAAGATACTTCCACAAACCAGGTTTGATAAGGAGTTGTTGAATTGCCGCTGGAGCATTGCCATGTGGTGGTAAATGTATTTTGGGTACCAGAGTTAGAATAATAAACTCCAGCCTGGCAGGCTGTCCGATAATTGGTTACCCCGGCTGTATATTGGTAAAAATGTTCAATCCAGGGTACACGGTTTTGAATTAATACATTTTGATTGTTTGGATTATCAGGGTCTGTATTGACGTCTAGCCACTTTTTACAGGATGCTAAACTCATCACGAGTATGCAACCCAGTATAATATATTTTGTTTTTTTCATGATTTATTTTTTTGAGTTTAAAACTTAAGATTTACACCGAATGTGAAACTTGCTACCGCAGGCACTCCGAGGTAATCAATTCCTGTAGAACCAGAACCGCCTGTTCCCCCGGCTGCACTTACTTCAGGATCCATTCCTTTGTAGTTGGTCCACGTAAACAAATTGGTTCCAACAACTGTTGCCGAAAGCCCTTTGATAACTTTTTGATTTTTCAATATATCAGAGAAGTCATAAGTTAATGACAAGGAGCGTAGTTTCAGCCAGTTTACTGAAGTAATAAAATTATAAGAGTTAGCTGCGTAGTTTGACCAATACTGTTGAATCAAATTAGTGCCGGAATACGTTGTACCTCCAATGGTATAGGACTGGCTTGCATTGTAAGTTACACTTGTATCAGCTCCTGTCTGGCTGCTGACTCCTTTTAATGTCACGGATTGACGATCGTTTAATAAAGTTTTTTTGCTCAAACCGTTTGAGACCAAAACAGACTCAGTACCGTTAAACACATCTCCTCCAATCCGGATATCAAGAAGGAAGGATAGCGTGAATGCTTTGTACCGAAAAGTATTTTCAAAGCCGCCAATGTAATCCGGTTCCCGATTACCCACCACCAGAACAGCAGGGTTGATTTTATATAAACCCGTTTTAGTGTCTATCTGGTAGGCGCCGTTTGCAATTGCTTTCCCATTTGCGTCAACTGCACGTAAGTAAGATTGACCGGTCATTCCTGCAAAATATCCGCCGTTAGGAATTGAGGCTGCTTTTATGGTTCCAAATTGAGCGTCTGTCGGGTAAAAATAGGATACTCCTGGAATAAAAGCACCTAATCTTCCCTTATTGTAAGAGAAATTGAGCATGGCATTCCATGAAAAATCCTTTTGAGATACTAATTTACCTGTGAGCGCTATTTCCATACCATTATTAATTACCGAACCAGAATTAAGCGTGCTGAAAATAAATCCGCCGGATTGGGCTAAACGTGGCTGTCCAATTTGATTTTTTGTTTCATTATGATAATAGGTATAATCCAAGCCAATTCGATCATTCAAAAATCTAAATGCTCCTCCAACTTCCCATGAAGATTGAATTTCAGGTATCAAATCAGGATTACCTGAATAGTATTGGTTACCAACACCGATATAAGAACCAATCGAAATTGGAGGATTTTCGTAAGTATTCGTGGCATAGGGATTGGCATCTTTACCCACTCTGGCCCAACTTGCACGTAATTTACCGAAGGTAAGAATATTGCTTGGGTGAAGCAATTGGGAAAAGATAAAAGAACCACTGACCGAAGGATAAAAATAAGACCGGTTCGCTATAGGCAAAGTAGATGACCAGTCATTACGTCCTGTTGCTGTCAGATATACCAAATCTTTATAAGATACACCTACTTCTCCGTAAGTTCCTACTAACCGTCTCCTGGTTGTCGCATCAGTAAAAAATTTATTGGTATTCTCTACGTTATTAAAGCTAATGGTCCCCGGTGTACTAAAGGTATATCCCCAAAGATTTTGATTGACAGTATTAAAATCTTCAGAAGTGGTTCCCAATAGCAGGTGCGTATCAAAATTTCCGATGCTCTTGTGAAAATTAGTCATCACTGTTGTTGTCATATAGGTATAGTTAACCATGTCTTTGCTCAGACGTCCATTTTGGTATAGCGGAGCCAAGGCAGAACCAGGGGCTATATAAGTATAGTCATTGGTCGTGTACTGGTCATAACCCACACGTCCTGTGATATCCCACCAATTGGTAATTTTATAATTGCCGTTTATGCCACCGGTGAAACGATTGGTTTTTGAAGTTAAATTATCCTCGTTGATGATCCAGTAAGGATTATCAATATCATCTTCCAAAGCAAGAGTCCCGGCGTATATCCGATGTTGAGATCCATCAGGATTGATATAATTTTTTATATTGTATGTTGTGGGCCATTTATATAACGCCTGCATACTTCCCACGCCACTTCCATATAAACCAGCAGTGGTCAATGTCCTATCAGTGTTGGCAACAGAATAAGCTACATTCGCATTTAAGGTCAAACCACCATATTTCTGATCGCCATTAAAACGGAAAGTTGTTTTATCATAATCGGTACCAGGAACAATACCTGTTTGCTTAAAGTTAGATCCCGATAGGAAAAAAGAACCGTTTTTAGAACCACCAGACACATTTACGTTATTATCATAAATAGTACCATGGCGAAAGAAATTACCGATGTTGTCATATTTTGTACTATCGGCAGGAATCTTTGGTCCCCATGAATTATAAACACCATCCGTAGTCAAAACACCATTGCTGGAATAGGTGCCCGGACCGAATTCAGTTTGAACCTGGGGTAATTTGTCTGCCCAGGAGGTGCTTATTTTACTATTGAAATTTACTATTGTTCTTCCTTCCTGCCCTTGCTTGGTGGTAATAAGAACTACACCGTCAGCCGCCCGGGAACCATATAATGCTGCTGCCGCAGCACCTTTTAAAACGGACAGGCTTTCAATATCTTCAGGATTGATATCCATAACACGATCTGAGTAAGTCGTATTACTGCGCGACAAACCATCAGTACCTGTATTGCCGGTAACGGTTGTCGAATTATCATAAATAATTCCATCTACAACAAATAATGGCTGATTTTGCCTTCCCTCTGAAGTTGAGGTACCACCACGAAGAGTGATGGAAGCTCCAGCACCTGGTGAACCGCTGTATTGAGTGATATTTACACCCGGAACTTTACCTGCAAGGGAATTGATGATATTCGTATTCTTATTCTTCATTAATTCCTTCGCACCTAACTGGGTAACCGAATAACCGAGCGACCTTTGCGACTTTTTAATACCCAAAGCCGTCACAACCACTTCCTGCAATTCTGCATTTCCCCTCTGAAGAGTAATTGAAATATTTGAAGAATTTTTTACTTTGATTTCACGATTTGTAAATCCCACCGCGCTGACTACCAGTACATCTCCGGGAGACGCAGTAATTGTGAACTTTCCACGAGTATTGGTTTGAGTACCCGAGGTTTTTCTTTTGATTAGCACGGAAGCTCCTTCAATCGGCGTATTATCTTCCGATATTACTGTACCTGTGATTACCCGTTCCTGGGCAAATGTGGTCTGGCTCAATTGTAGTAATAATAGTACAAGTAAAGCCGTTACTAATTTTCTCATAGTGAAATTTTAAGTTGTAGGTTTATAAAAAAATCTTTAATCATAACAATAAAATCTTTCGTGTCGCTGGTTTGTTAATTTTTAATTTTGATCATAAAGAAATAATCAATTGTGTTTCAAACAGCATGATGTAAGGTTGTTTCACAAAGGTTCTATATAACATTGATACCTGCACGTACGTATGGTTCCAAAAGCGGATCATCCGGCGATAATTCTGTTATTAAAGTATCTATCTTCTTACTGTCGCAAACCTGTATGGGTTGTTGCGAATTAACTTTCTCCGCTATAGTAAGACAAATCAACTTTCTTGCTGATTCTACCATTGCTTTTTTAACCTGCACTACTTCCCAGTCATTGTCTGAAACCCCATTTTCGAGATTTACCGCTGATATCCCTAATATGCATAGGTCCACTTTTAATTCTTTTATTTTTGATATGGCATCTGGGCCAATTGTGATTTTCGAGTCTTTTGAAATTTTATCGCCTATCGCAATTACTTCAATGTTTGGATGCAGGATGTATTCTGAAAGGACAGGGATACTTCCTGAAATAAAAGTCGCGTGCAACTCTAATGGCAACGCTCTTGCCATTTCAATAATAGTAGTTCCTCCGGTCGTCAATACAAACATTCCATTTTTTATTAACGATATTGCTTTTTGCGCAATGATCTTTTTTTGTTGATACGCATAAACATCATTTGAAGTGGCATGTGTGTTGTGAAAAGAAGGCGATAAAGCACCTCCATGAAATTTTATCACTTTTCCTTCTTCTGCCAATTGTTGAATGTCTCTGCGTATGGTGTCGTCCGATACTTTTATTTGCCTGCTCAAATCTGTTGACAACACTTTGTTGTGAAGATTTACCTGGTGAAGAATAAAAGTTTGTCTTTCGATTTTAACCATATTACATTCCTCTGACTTAACAAATCTATAACAAAAAAGTATTAAAAGTGCAAAAACCGCAATATTTTTTTAAAACTTCTTTGCACATAGCTGCAAAAAAGAAATATTAATGCGGTTTTATATCCATAAAATAGAAATAATGGAAATAATTTTGTAGATAATAAATAAGCATTTGCTAAGAAAAGTTATCCTTTTGTGTGAAAATCAGTTTCAGCTTTTGATTTGCAATTAGATGCCTGAAGAAAGGAAAGGTACGGCAAAGGCTTAGACTCAATGAAATGAAAATATGTTTATGCGTTACTGTTATATTTTCGAAACTCTATGAAAAATAGAATAAGACCTATTATTGGGTTATTGTAAATCTTTTTGTTTTGGAGGAGACGAGATCGCTGCCAGATTTGTTTATCTCCTCTTTTTTGATTTCTTATGCCTTTTTACATAAACCTTTTTTGATGGTAATTTCCTTTTCTTAGATATCCGGTTAACCGGATTCTCATTAGCAGAAATTTCTTCATTTGATATCTCAGCCTTTTCGCTTGCATTTAACAAAAGACCCGGGTCAAAATAACCTTCCATATCTTTTGCTTCATAAATATTCCGGTTATATTTATTTCCCAACAAAATAATGGTTACAGAATCCTGAATCATCCTTATAAAGACGGAGTTGTTACCATGCCACCAGCCATTATGATAGATTACTTTTTTCCCGTTTGGATACACATTCATCCTCCATCCATATCCATAGTTTCTGATTCCGGGCCTTTCGTTACTATATGGCGTAAACGCTTCTTCTAAAGTTTTTTTACTAAAAAGTTTATTACTATATAAAGCCTGATCCCATTTTAAAAGGTCTTCCGGCGTGCTGTATATATTTTTATCGCCAATATCGCAATCCAGAAAAGTGAACGCTTCTGGTCTGCCACGCCAGTCGTAAGAGGGCATAGCATTGGCACTGTCTTTTATATTGAAAACGTAAGTGTCATTCATGTGAAGAGGGGAAAAGAATTGCTGCTGTAGAAAATCAGCATAAGATTCACCGGATGCTTTTTCAATAATTAATGCTAGCAATGAGAAATTGGTATTGCAATAAGAAAAGTGTGTGTCAGGTTTACCGGTACCTGGCGGTTTAAATTTAATTAAATAGTTAAGAACATCCTGATTAGTGCAATGTTGTTTTATATTCCAGCCTAATTTTTGCATGAAATAAATATAGTTAGGTAAACCGCTCCTATGGCTCATTAGCAATCGAATGGTTACATTATCATAAGGAAAAGCGGGGAAATATTTTTTTACATCATCGTTAATTGAAAGTTTGCCCATTTGCGCCAGTTTCAAGGTGGCCATGGCAGTAAAAGTTTTAGAAACGGAAGCTAGCTGAAAAGCGCTGTGCTTGTTAATAAGGGAATCTTTTTTTCTAAGATTAAAATAGCCATGATACGCTTCAAATATTACTTCACCTTTTTTGGCTACCAGGATGCCGCCATTAAACCCGGTTCTCAATAATTTATTTTGGTAAAAATTATTTACATCGGCATAATAGCGGTCAAATTCAGTCTTGGGAATGGGCTTAGGCTCCGGCGAAGTAGCCAGGGTAGTGTCAATTGAAGGAGCTTTCAATTTGGTGGCTCCGGAATTACAGGAACATAAAGCTGTAACACAGAAAAACAAAAAAACAAAAAATAAATTTATCGGTCTCATCAAAAAAAATTCAAGGATTTAGGGACTATATTTGCAATATTACATTACAATTTTAATATGCCAGAAAAAAAACTTACAAGTTATCCTAAAGAAAAAATAAATATTCTTTTTTTAGAAAATATTAGCAAAGCAGCAGCAGAAAGATTCATAGATTCCGGTTATTCTTCCGTAAAACGAATATCAGGAGCGCTTAGTGAAAGTGATCTTATCAAGGAAATTAAGAATGTTCATTTGCTGGGCATTCGCTCTAAATCGAAAATAACAGAAGAAGTACTAACAAATGCCCCTAAACTGCAAGCAATCGGCTGCTTTTGCATTGGAACCAGCCAGGTGGATTTGGCATCTGCTACTAAAAGAGGAGTTTCGGTTTTTAATGCACCTTATTCCAACACCAGGTCCGTAGCTGAATTAGTGATAGCTTTATCTATCATGCTTATTCGCAGAATTCCTGATAAAAACAGATCAGCGCATGAAGGTATATGGTTAAAAGATTCCACGGATAGCCATGAGTTACGTGGGAAAACTTTAGGAATAATTGGTTATGGAAACATAGGATCCCAGGTAAGTGTGCTTGCAGAATCTATGGGAATGAGAGTGATTTTTTATGATACAGAGACAAAATTGCCGTTGGGTAATGCTGAAAGTAAAAGTTCAATGAAAGAAGTGATGAAAGTAGCAGATATTATTACACTTCATGTCCCAGATCTACCTTCTACAAGGAATATGATAACCCGGGATAGTTTAAAATTCTGTAAGAAAACAGCTATACTTATTAATTACGCCAGGGGAAAAGTAGTAGATCTGGAAGCCCTCAAAAATGCCCTGGAAAATAAAGAATTGGGCGGTGCTGCGATTGATGTATTCCCCGAAGAACCTGTAAAAAACGGAGATAAATTTACTACGCCTTTGCAGGGATTGAGTAATGTCATTCTTACGCCCCATATTGGGGGCTCTACTGAAGAGGCACAACAAAATATAGGAGAAGATGTAAGTAATAAAATGTTTAATTTTTTGGAGAAAGGAATAACAACCGGTTCACATACTGTACCGCCATTGAATCTTCCACCACACGAAAACTCACACCGCATTCTGCACATCCATAATAATGTTCCGGGGGTATTATCTCAAATAAATTCCAGGCTTTCTTCACATAAAATCAATATCCTGGGTCAATATTTAAAAACAAATGATGAGATAGGATATGTAGTGTTGGATGTAAGTAAAAGTCTTTCCAGGGAAGCGTTCGAATTGCTAAAAGATATAAAAGAAACCATAAAAGTAAGATTGTTGTATTGATTTGTCAGCTATGATCAATGAGTTCTGAAAGCTCAAATTGGCAAATATCTTGTGGTGTATATCTTTGAATCGGTTTGTACTATATCACATTTTTTTTATCCCTGCCGGTTACATCTTAATTATTATGACAACACATTTTTTGCTCGCAGAATGGAATAATTTAATTATGGCAAATTATGTAGTACCCAAAGAGCTGCTGCTTCCTTATGTTCCTTATAAAACCGAGTTGGATCTTTTTGGAGGAAATGTGTATGTAAGCCTTGTTGGATTTAAGTTTCTAAATACGAAAGTACTTGGTTTAAGTATTCCACGGCATGTTAATTTTGAAGAAGTAAATCTTCTTTTTTATATCAGACAAAATGATCATGGAACCTGGAAAAAAGGAGTGGTATTTATAAAAGAAATTGTCCCTAAAAGAGCAGTTTCATTTATTGCTAATAATATATATGGGGAAAAATATTCCACAATGAAAATGAAACATTTTCATAATGATCATGGCGAAAGTTTTGAAGCCGGTTACGAATGGCAATTTAAAAACAGGTGGAATAAGATTAGTGCGGTAACAGATAAAAGATCAAAGAGGATTGTACCAAATAGTTGTGAAAGTTTTTTTGCCGACCATTATTGGGGTTATTCAAAATATAGCGATACTAAAACTTATGAATATCATGTAGAGCATCCTGTTTGGGAAACTTTAAAAGTAGTATCCCATTCAGTAGATTGCGATTTCGGATCTCTGTATGGAGATGAATTTTCATTTCTAAATAATGAAAAACCTGCCTCTGTTTTGATGACTAAAGGATCTGAAATTAGAGTGAATCATAAAAGAACTTTAGATTGATTTAAACTCTTTTGGGAACGTGTTCACCATTCTTTTGAAAGCTGCTGTTTGGTAAGAAACCTGGTCTTCTATCAAAAGTTTTATTTCAGGAATTATTTCGGGATATTTTTTGGTAAGCCTTCCAGGAATAGTGATTAAAAACGATTGTACTTATTCGTCCGTTTTTTGGCTGTATTCACTCAATAATTGAAGCATTTTTTCTACTTCTTCTTTATTAACTGATATAAATTGTAAAGACTCTTTCATTTCCGGATTTATAAATTCCATTTCACTGTTCTTAAAAATACTTGCTGAGCTATGAAACTCTTTAGCTCCGGTACTTTCAGCAATCTGAACAATATTTTCAGAATTTATACCTGAACCAGGCATGATGATAATTCTTTCATTAGATTGTTTTATTAATTGTGAAAGTAAATGAGTTCCTTCAATCGCTTTTGGCTTTAAGCCTGAGGTGAGAACTCTTTCAAATCCCAGATCAATAATATCTTCCAAGGCTTCGGAGGGATTGCTAACTCTGTCGAAGGCTCTGTGGAAAGTGGATTCCAGCGGATAAGCCAAATCAATTAATTCCTTACATTTTTTTTTGTCTATTTTCCCATCTTTAGTTAAAATACCGGTTACGATTCCATCGCAACCCATTTGCTTGCAAATAGCAATATCGTTTTTCATCATCTCAAAATCATCATTGCTAAAGAGAAAGTCACCTCCACGCGGACGAATCATTACATACAATTCAATATGTAATTTTTTTCTTGCTGCTTTTATAAATGCATAAGATGGAGTGGTACCGCCTTCTCCCGGGCTGGCACATAATTCAATCCTGCTCGCGCCTGCTTCTTGTGCCGCAATACAATTTTCAATATTAAAACCAATGACTTCTAATTTATAACTCATGGTATTTAGCCTGATGACTTGTCTTTATTAATTTTAAGCACCTTCCTTCGGATAATTATTGGGGTATAAAATCTATTTAACACCAAGATCGTAAAAATATTTTGCAGGAATTATTTTCTCCTCACCATTACTTTTTACGGCAAATACAAATCCGTTTTGAACAGCATACGCTCCGTATTCTCCTTTTTTGTTCAATGCTAAAAATGCCACCTGAAATGTTTTTGCTCTCTCTACATCCCTATTGATAATACGCTCAACTGCTTTACGACAGGCCGCTTCCGGCGAAAGACCATTCCGCATGGCTTCCACTACTACATGAGTGCCGCATGTCCGCATTACTTCTTCGCCAAGCCCGCTGGAAACTGCTGCCCCCACTTCATTATCCACAAAAAGCCCGTCTCCAATTATCGGCGAATCTCCTACCCGTCCGTGAATCTTAAATGCCATGCCACTTGTGGTTACAGCCCCACTCATATTTCCGGATGCATCTATAGCAACCAATCCCATGGTATCATGATTTAACGAACCATCATCAAAAAATGGAGGTGCAAAAGGCCCGTTTCCTTTTTTGCCTGCCTGCCCTACAGGCATATTTTCAATATTTATTACAGGCTTGTAATCGCTTTTTTTCAACCATTTTTCGTAAGCTTCTTTTGCTGGTTCAGATAGTACTTTTGATTGTTTTTCGAAACCGTTTTCCAAGGCAAATTGCTGTGCGCCTTCACCCACCAGCATAATGTGTGGTGTAGTTTCCATTATTTTTCTCGCGACCGATACAGGATGTTTAATTTGTTCAATAGCGCCTACTGCTCCGCAGTTGGCGTGTTCGTCCATAATGCTGGAATCAAGCGTTACGATGCCATCCCGATCGGGATAACCTCCCAACCCGATGCAACAATCAAGAGTATCTTCCACATATCTCGCTCCGGCTTCCACGGCGTCTAAGGCGCGTCCGTTAGTTGATAAAATTTTCCAGGCTTCTGCATTTACTTCTTTGCCATTGCTCCAGGTGGAAACCACGATAGGTTTCGTTTGTGCATTATTGTTATGAGATATGTTTTTTAAAGAGAGTAAAGGAGCGGAAAGAGTGGAAAGTTGCAGGAATTTTCTTCTGTTGAGCATAATTAAAATGTTTTGTCAAATGTAATTATTTATAGGTTAGGATTTTTTGAACTTAATTAGGGGGAGAAAATAAATTTTTAGAAAGCTCTGAGCTTTACAAAAGTTTCAGTTTTAATAGGCAATATATTTTTTACTTTAGATTAGATTTTTGTGGAGATTTTTTCAAAATTTCTTCAATTCTCTCATCAGGGACAAGATTTGTTACTTCTATAAGTTTTACTTTTTTATATTCCGGATGTTCAGTGTTTATTACATAATTGTATGATTCAGGAAGGACTGCAGAAGGAACTTTTAGCAGTAAATTTTTACAAGCTATATACCATTCATCTCCTGCTTTTTGACATTTGGAATAATTATCCGAATTTCTCCAGCCGGGTTCTAAATCTTCAACATTGAAAAAAGTTATACCCGCTTTTGTTGGTATTTCAATGATCATTATTTTAAAATCATCATTAAAACCTACGCCTTGTCTTCGGATCATATTTTCCAAAAAGGCGACGGCAATGGATTCTGCACAATAAAGTACTTTGTTACCTTTGGAATTCCATCTTCCTTCCATTCCTGACACAAATAAAGTTTTGCTGTATTTCTTTTGAACGATACGATAGACTAGCATTTAAAAGGATTTAAATAGGATACCCTTGTGCCAGTTTATCTAATTCTTCTAAAATCAAATCTACCCCACCTGTAGTATTTATTAAATCATTAGGAGTAATTTTTTTATTCCAGAATGGCTTTTTGAGCCAGTAATTAAATTCATTTACATCGCCGAATAATTCCTCACCTTTTTCGTACAAACGAATCAGTTTTAATAAATGTTCGCTGTATATAGGGTCCAAAAGTCTTTCTTCATTTTTATAATTACCAATGGTTTTGGCAGAAATATTAATTACTGCAGCCAGATTCTTTTCAGGCATTTTAATAGTTTCAGCAAAGTCATAAAATACTTTGGTTTTAATGCCTTTCCTGGCTGCAGAAACAATTGCATTGAGATTGCTTACGTCTAAAGTTTTGAACCGGTGTTTTACAGAATTTTTATTATTAATAGCAATGACTGGCATATTCCAAAATTTGATAGAATAAAGTTAGTGGAAATATTTCAATTTTAAAACAGAAAAAATTCAACTTTTTGGGTCCTTGAAACTTTTGGAAAGTTATTTTAAAAAAGCTGAAAATATTTTATAATTAGGTCTTTAATAATTTTACAAATGTCCTTTGTTACTCTGTCTTTCCATTATAGCAAACCGACTTTTCAGGATATTTTCTAATCACGATTTTTGCTCTAAGATTATTTACCTCTTCAATAATAAATGAAGGGCGGTATTCAGCGCATAGTCTTTTTGCATTTTCTTCAACTGTACTTTCGAGTCCTGCTTCTTTGCGCCGCTTGTTTACATTTTTAGCATCTTTAATTGGGCATGCAATCCATTATAAATCTTTTTTTCGGTTTTTCGATCTGGCATTGATAAAGCCGTAGCCTGAGTTCCATAAATTTGCTCTCCATCATTTACCATCAAAAGCCTGTCCTGCATCTTCGCAACGAATGTATAAGGTAAAGATAGCTCTCCTCTTTTAACCGCCTTTTCTATTAGAGGAAAATATTCCTTGATCTTTCTAGCATTGTATTGTGCTGCAAAACATACCATGCAACTTCATTAGCCGGTAC
>Ga0307372_10007639_pt1 | contig 15419 bp, 15 predicted proteins | sample OX1MG_FD_202533 | JGI IMG/M metagenome (GOLD analysis project Ga0307372, IMG submission 202533) | Soil microbial communities from Risofladan, Vaasa, Finland - OX-1 | ecosystem: Environmental > Terrestrial > Soil > Coastal area > Acid sulfate soil | place: Finland: Risofladan, Vaasa | collected... | reverse complement strand
AGCCTCGCGAAGCGCGCGATAGTCGGCGAGCTGGACGGGAAGGAAGATGTCGTACCAGCCGGTGACCATCGTGACTGGCGCGGAGACGGCGTCGAGATGGCGGTCGAACTCGACCGGAGCCCAGAACGCGTCGTCATCCTTGCGCGCGAGCCAGTCCTGATAGAACTGCACCCGGTCACCGGTGACCGCCCGGTCGGCGTCGGCAAGCGGCGTGGTGGCGAACCCGCGAGCTAGACGCTTCGCGCTGCTCAGGCGATCGTTGAGCTGTCGCAGACCCGTGTGGCCCTGGCTCGCGAGGATGTCGAGCCACGTGAGCGTGCTCGCCAGCGAGAACGTCCCCGCCGGGTACGTGAACGTTCGGGTCCGCGATGAGGTGATCGCGGGTGCAAGCGCGCGGAGCGTTGCGTGCGGGTCGGCCGCCACCGCCCACTGCACGATGCCGAGGTAGCTCGGCCCGAACATGGCCACCCCGCCTCTGGACCACGGCTGCGCCTCGAGCCAGTCCAGCGTCGCAAGCCCGTCGCCCGCCTCGTCCCGATAGGCGTTGAACACCCCACCCGAGCCGAACGTCCCGCGGCAGCTCTGCACGACGACCTGGAAGCCGCGCTCCGCAAACGCTCGCGCCGCCAGCCCCCAGATGCTGCCGCGTCCGTAGGGACTGCGCATGAGGATCACCGGTTCGGTTCCGTCGTGGCGAGCACGGTATCGATCGGCCAGCAGTGTCACGCCGTCCGGCATCGGGATCTCGATGTTGCGCCGGACCGCGACATCACGCGTCCGGGCCGGCGGCAGCTGCGCGGCTCGTTCGAGGAGGCGGCTCGCGAGGCTCATGGGCGGTGGAAACCCGGGTCAGCCGGTGACGAGCTCGAGGCCGCAGGCGACCGTGTTGCCGATCTGATCGCTGACGACCATCACGTCGCGACCCGCGCGGGCCAGGAGCGAGCCGGCCACCGCAGCGCGGTATCCCGCGGCGCAGTGGACCCACACCCTGCCGGAGGGGATCTCATCGAGGCGATCGGGCAACTCGTGGAGCGGGATGCTCAGCGCGCCGGCCAGGTGACCGTCGGCGTGTTCGCTGCGGAGCCGGACGTCGACGATCACCTCGCCGCTCGCGCCGAGGAATGGCTTCAGCTCCTTGAAGCCGATGAGCGGATACGAGCCGGTCTCCAGATCGGCCCACGGGTCACCGCCTCCGTTCTGGGGCTCGCTGATCCCGCAGGCCGCGATCCGCTCGATCCCGATCCGGGCGAGGGCGCGGCGCGCCGTCGCAAGATCGGCCGAGGATGCCGCGATGAGGCTCAGCGGGCTGCCCCAGGGGATGAGCCAGCCGAGGTACGTCGTCAGCGGATCGCTGAGCTCGAAGCCGACCGTGCCGATCAGGTGCCGATCCGCGAACTCGGCGCGCTCTCGAAGATCGACCACCCATTCGCCGGCGCGTGCGCGGGCCGCGAGCTCGCGCGGATCGGCGAACGGCGGCAGATCGAGGTCGATCGAGCCGGCACCCTCGCGGTTCCGCGGTCCGATGTACGCGTAGTAGCGGGGAAAGGCGTCCAGACCGGCGACGAGCCGCGCGACGAACGCGTCCTCCTCCATGAGCAGGGCCGGGTTCTCGGCGCGCTGGTGCCGGGCGTCCGCCGTGTCGGCGGCCCCGACCGGGAAGCCGGCCGAGCACAGGCTGCCGAAGCCGTGCGTGGGCAGGATCGCCGCGTCGTCCGGCAGTTCATCGGACAGCCGCCGGGCGGAGCGATGCTGCAGGTGGCTCAGGCGATCGGTCACCCATGGGCCGGCGAGGTCGGTCCGGCCCACCGAGCCGAGGAGCATCGATCCCCCCGTGAATGCCGCGACCGGCCTGGCGTCCTCCTCGAGGATGTAGCTCGTATGCGTCGCTGTGTGGCCCGGCGTATGTCGGGCGCGGATGATCAACCCACCGATCCCCAGCGTCTCCCCGTCCGCGATCGACTGCCGCTCGTAGCCGACGGCCTCGCCGGCCGGGATGACATGGGTGGCGCCGGTGACCCGGCAGAGCTCCGGGCCGCCGGAGACGTAGTCGTTGTGGATATGGGTCTCCAGCACGTGGCCGAGCCGGGCGCCGTGCTCCGCGAGCACTGCAAGGACGCGGTCGATGTCGCGCTGCGGGTCGATCACGACCGCCTGATCGCCGGCCAGGATCGCGTAGCTGCGGTCGCCCAGCTCGGGCGTCTCGATGGTGCTGATCTCGAAGGGCATCCCCGAACGATCCCACATGGACACGCGAACGAGCGGGGTTGACCGTTCTTCGCGGGTTCTGCCAGTGTGTTCGAGCACGATGCGCCAGCTCACCAGCCTCGACGCGCAGTTTCTCGCCCTCGAGACCCCCAGGATCTACGGCCACGTCTCCGCCGTCCTGATCCTCGATCCGTCGACGGCTCCGGGGAGCGCCATGACGCTGGCCACCCTGCAGCGGCTCATCCTCGAGCGACTCCCGCTGATCCCGGTGTTCCGCTGGCGTCTCGCGGAGGTGCCATTCGGTCTCGACCATGCGTACTGGGTCGACGACCCCGATTTCGACATCGACTTCCACGTCCGCGAGCTCGCGCTCGTGCCGCCGGGGAACATCTCGCAGCTCGAGGAGCAGGTCGCTCGAGTCTTCGCGCGGCCTCTCGACCGCACGCGGCCGCTCTGGGAGGTCTACCTCATCCACGGCCTCGAGAACGGGCGCGTCGCGCTGATGACGAAGGTCCACCACGCCGTCATCGACGGCATGTCCGGAGCCGAGATCCTCGGTTCGCTCCTCGACCTCACCCCGGAGGGGCGACCGGTCCCGGAACCGCTCGACGAAGACATCCACGCCGGCATGCCCTCGCAGCTCGAGATGCTCGTGCGCGGCCTGATCGGCCTCCCGCAGTATCCGCTCCGCCTGCTGCGCTCGCTCCCGACCACGCTCCCCAATTTCGAGGAGGTCGGCATCTTCAGCATGCTCCCCGGCGCGAGCATCGTCGGTGCCGCGAGCCGGCGCGTCGAGAGCATGATCCGGCGCGACGACACCGTCACCGGGCGGCGTCGCGGCAGCCCCCCACGCACATCGTTCAACGGCCGCATCTCCGCGCACCGGCGCATCGCCTTCGGTCAGATCCCACTCGATGCTGTCAAGGATGTCAAGAACACGTATGGCGTGACGGTCAACGACGTCGTCGTCTCCATCTGCGCCGGCGCGGTGCGCCGGTGGCTGCTCAAGCATCATGAGCTCGGCCGGAAACCGCTGATCGCGCAGATCCCGGTGTCGGTGCGCAGCCCGGAGCAACAGGGCACCTTCGGCAACCGCATCCTGCTGAACGGCGTGCCGCTGCACACGGAGATCGCGGATCCGGTGGAGCGGCTCCGCACAACGCACGAGTCGCTGGCCAGGATGAAGGAACGCAACCAGGCGATCCCGGCCACGCTGCTCCAGGACGCCAACAACTTCATCCCTCCCGCGCTCTTCTCTCGGGCCGCACGACTCACGTTCGCCTGGGCCAGCAATCCGCGCCTGCGGCCCATGTGGAACCTCGTCGTGTCCAACGTGCCCGGCCCGCAGTTCGCCATCTACTGCGCGGGGGCGCGCCTCGACGCGATCTATCCCGTGTCCGTCATCACCGACGGTCTCGGACTCAACATCACGGTGATGAGCTACAACGGCGACCTCAACATCGGGATCGTCGCCGACCGCGACGTCATCCCGGATGTCGGCTCGATGATCCCCTCCCTGAAGAGTGAGCTGGCCGCGCTCATGGTCACCAACGGGAGCGCCGAGGTGGCGACGCGGGCCCATCCGCGCCGTCGGCGCGCGCACCCGACCGCGCCGCGATCCGCATAGGCGCCGTGGACCCGGTCGCGCTGGCGCGCGCGCTCAGTGACGACGTGCTCTTCCCCGGTGCTCTCGAGGTGGACGCCGCGGACATCGTCCCCGTCGAACGGCTCGACTGCCTCGCGGAGGCCGGCCTGTACGGTCTCGCCGGCCCATCCAGGGCTCACGGGATGGGCCTCCCGGACATGGGCACGGGTCTCGAGATCATCGAGATCCTGGCCGGCGGCTGCCTCACGACCACGTTCGTCTGGATCCAGCACCATGGCGCCGTGCGCGCGCTGGCCGAGGCCGGCTCTTCCCGGCTCAGCGACGAGTTCCTCGAGCCGATGTGCCGCGGTGTGGTGCGAGCAGGCGTGGCGTTTTCCGGACTCCGGCGTCCGGGCCCGCCGATGCTCGCCGCCGCCCCCGCTCCCGGTGGGTGGCGATTCGACGGTCAAGCCCCGTGGGTCACGGGTTGGGGGCGCGTCGACGTGATCCGGGCGGCTGCTCGTCGCGCGGACGGTGACATCGTGTGGGCGGTTGTCGACGCGCGGAGCAGCGACTCGCTCAGCGCGGAGCGACTCCATCTGACCGCGGTCAACGCGAGCGCCACCGTCACCCTCACATTCCGCGACCACTTCGTCGGTGACGATCGGGTGATCACGACCCAGCCGTTCGACGAGTGGCAGATGCGTGACCGTGCCGGCCTGCGTCTCAACGGTTCGCTCGCGCTGGGGGTCGCTGCGCGATGTGCCTCACTGCTCGAGAGCCACGCACTTCGCGACGCGGTCGCCGCATGTCGTGCAGCCCTCGATCACGCCTCACCGGACGCGATGCCGGACGCCCGAGCGCGAGCGTCAGCCCTTGCACTCCATGCGGCGACGACCTTGGTGGTGACCGGCGGCGGCCGTTCGATCACGATGGACCACCACGCTCAGCGCCTTGCCCGTGAGGCGCTCTTCCTTCTCGTCTTCGGGCAGACCGCGTCGATCAGGGCCGCGCAGCTCGATCGTCTCGGCCGCGTCCCGGTCTGACCGCGCGGGTGCGCCGCGGGCAGCGCCGTCTATGATGATTTCATGGCAGACGACGTCGAACGCATTGCATGGACGGCAGTCAAGACGGGTGAGTCCGTTGTCGCAAGCGATGGGACCGACATCGGCAAGGTGGTCGAGGTCGCGGCGCTCGCCCGCGAGGATATCTTCCATGGGATCGTCTTCGAGCACGCTCATCGCCACAAGCACTACCTGGCGCCCGCCGGCGACATCGATCACATCACCGAGGCGGCGGTGCACCTCTCCGTGGACAGCGAGAAAGCCGGCGAGTACGAGGAGTTCGAGCAGTTGCACGTGGAGCGTCTCGGCGTGCGCGGCATCTTCAGATGGAAGCACTTCGGCTGGAAGGACTCTGACGAGTAGCCATCGGTGACCGGCGAAGGGGATCGATCACCGAATCGGATCCCTTTCGTGTTCACGCGTCGTTCACCCTTGCGGATATCTTTGGCCCATGAGTTCGCCGCCGGCCACGCTCGTGTTCGACCTCGACGGCACGCTGCTCGACGTCTCGGTTCGTCATCACACCGTCTACAGCACGGTGTGCGCGTCCTTCGGCGCGAACCCACTCGACCGCGCGACGTACTGGCGCCTCCGGCGCCTTCGAGCCGGATGGCCGCAGATCCTCGCGGCGAGCGGCCTCGCCGCCGAGCGTTTCGAGGCGTTCGAGGCCGAGTACAACCAGCAGATCGAGCTCCCTGAGAACCTGGGCTTCGACGTCCTCTTTCCCGCCACCCTGCCGCTCCTCACCAAGGTCGCTGCTCACCACGTGTGCGTGCTGGTTGCGATGCGCGCATCGGCACCATCGCTTCGGGCAGAGCTGGGCGTGTTGGGCCTGCGGCCGTTCTTCGAGGCCACTGAAACCGCCGCGGGCCTCGGCGAGCCGGCGTTCAAGGTACGAGCCGGCCTCATTCGCAAGATGGTGCCCGGCGGCACCCCGGCGATCGTCATCGGGGACACCGAGGCCGACGTGATGGCCGCGAGCGCCCTCGGCTACCCGTCGGTCGCCGTGTGCTCCGGGTTCCGCGAGCGGGAGATCCTGGAGCAGCAGGAGCCGACGTACCTCGTCGATGACCTGGGCGGCGTCGAGGGAGCCCTCCGCCGCGCCGGCGTGCTCTGAGTGTCGGCCCGCGAGCGCAACGAAGCCCCGTTCGGGGTCGCCGTGCATCGGCAGCTGAAACTCATCCACCAGATGCTGCGCAACGACCTCACGGTCTGCCGGGAGCTGGCGGCCGACGTCGCGACCGGGGCGCCGTCCGCGCACGTTGCCGACCGCCTCGCCGAGCTGCAGGCCAACAGCCCGCTCTGGAACCTGCAGATCAACTGTCTGTATCACTGCCGGATCGTGCACATGCACCACCACGGCGAGGACGCGGACATGTTTCCCGCACTGCGACGCTCCAACCCGGAGCTCGGCGTTGTCGTCGACCGGCTCGAATCCGATCACCGAGCGATCTCGGTGCTGCTCGACAACGTTGAGTCGCTGGCGCGCAAGCTGGATGACAGCACCACAAGCGCCGAGCGCGACTCGCTGGTGATCGCGCTGCGTGATCTCGGCACCCGCCTCCTCGAGCACCTCGCGTTCGAGGAGGAGAACATCGCCGCGACGATGCGCAGCTGGGCGACCTGGCCCGCCTAAGATGCGGCCATGCCACACAGGGTGCCGGGTGTCATCGCGCGCCGCCGGGGCGCCCGGGTCGAGGTCGCCACCGTGACCGTGCCCGACCCTGGGCCCGGCCGGCGAGGCCCTCATCCGGGTCGAGGCGTGCGGCGTCTGCCACACCGACCTGCACTATCGCGAAGGTGGCATCGGCGACGACTTCCCGTTCCTGCTCGGGCATGAAGCGGCCGGCCGCGTCGAGGCCATCGGCGACGGCGTGGCCAACGTCGCGCCGGGTGATGTGGTGGTGATCGCATGGCGCGCTCCCTGCGGCACGTGCCGCAGCTGTCTCCGCGGCCGCCCCTGGTACTGCTTCGACAGCCGCAACGCTCGGCAGCGCATGACCCTCGATGACGGCACCGAACTCACGGCCGCGCTTGGCATCGGTGCGTTCGCCGAGCTGTGCCTCGTCGACGCCGGACAGGCGGTGACGATCGATCCGAGCGCTCGGATGGAGGCCGCAGCGCTGATCGGTTGCGGCGTGATGGCGGGATTCGGCGCCGCCGTCAACACGGGCGCGGTCGCGGCGGGTGACACCGTCGCCGTGATCGGATGCGGCGGCGTCGGCAACGCCGCGATCGCCGGCGCGGCGATCGCCGGCGCGCGCATGGTCATCGCCGTCGATGTCGTCGAACGCAAGCTGGAGTGGGCGAAGCGCTTCGGCGCAACGCACACCATCGACGCGCGGACGCAGGATCCGATCGAGGCGATCCGGGCGCTCACCGGCGGGTTCGGCGCCGACCTCGTCATCGACGCGGTGGGCCGGCCGGAGACTTACGTGCAAGCGTTCCTGGCGCGCGACCACGCCGGCCGCCTCGTCAACGTCGGCGTGCCGCCGGAACAGGGCATGACCGTCGAGCTGCCGATGTCGGAGGTCTTCGGCCGAGGCGGGTCGCTGCGCTCGTCGTGGTATGGCGACTGCCTGCCGACGCGCGATTTCCCCGTGCTCATCGACCTCTATCGCAAAGGCCGTCTCGACCTCGACGGTTTCGTGTCGGAGCTCATCACCGTCAATGACGTCGAGGACGCCTTCACGAAGATCGTGAACAGCGAGGTGCTGCGTTCAGTGGTTGTGTTCAAGCACGACTGACGTCAGCGCAGCCGTTGCGCGAGGTACGCCAGTGACTTCGAGTAGCGGTAGTCGATGCCCATGTGCGTTGCGTCGAACAGCTCGAACTCCACGTCGGTGACCCCGATCCTCGACAGTTCGTCGCGAAACGCGGTCGCGCCAAGGTCGAGATACCAATCGTCCCGCGTTCCCGCGTCGATCCACACGGCGCGAAGCGAGCGCAGGGGTTCCGCATACCGCGGCACCATGCGCACCGGATCCAGCGCCAGCCACTTCGCCCAGATGTCGTCGCGGATCCGGCCGGAGTGCGGGTCGAACGGGAGCTCCGGCGTTCCGTCTTCACGCGCCGAGAAACAGGCCGCCACACCGAACGTCATGACGACGCTGCCGTCGGTGTCCTTGGTGAACGCCGTCCGTGACTTGAAATCGGACCACCACGCCATGATGTCGCCGTCAAAATCGCGCAGCGCACGCACGACCTTGGCGAACTCCGGGATGTAGCAGTACTCGTACAGGGTGTCTCCCGCGTGGGTGGCCATGCCGCCGAAGAGATCCGGGCGCCACATCGGCGTGATCATGGCGCCGAAGCCCCCGCTCGACTTCCCCTGGATGCCCCGATGCGCGGGATCGTTCATCGTCCGGTAGTTGGCGTCGACCCAGGGGACGATCTCGTCGCAGAGATACGTGTGATACCGCCCGGTGCCGGGCGAGTCGACGTATTGCGACCCGCCGTACGACGTCCACGCATCCACGTAGACGACGATCGCCGGGGGCGCTTCCCCGGTCGCGAAGACGCGGTCCGCCGCAGCGGGAAAGGATTCGCGGAACGCGGCGCGATTCCACCACATCGCCGCCTGGCCCATGTAGCCCTGGATGACGTACACCGCCGGATACCGCTCGTCCGACGTGTCGTAGCCCGGCGGTACGTAGACCCAGAGCGGTCTCTCGGCAGGATCGGCGAGCACGTTCCCCGCGAGCGCCTCCGACTCGAGCACATGCTCGGCCACGCGCCCGGCAAGGTTCTGGCGCCACCAGCGGGGGGACTCCGCCTGGCCGGCCGCGGCAGGATCGATCTCGCGTGCACTCATCGCCACCACCTCACGTGAACGTTCGCTCCCCGACGCGTGATCGTAGCGACCCCGTACCGGAGGTCGGCGGCCCGTCGCCGGGGCCGAGTCGGCTAGCCTGAAACGACAATCACACGGAGGCACGTCAATGCAGCAGCGACGTCTCGGCAGGGAAGGACCGATGGTCTCGGCCGTCGGGCTCGGAGCGATGAGCTTCGCCGGCGTGTACGGGGATGCCGAGGACCCTGAGTCCGAGGCAACGCTTGCGCGCGCTCTCGAGCTGGGTGTGACCTTCATCGACACGGCAAACATCTACGGCGCCGGTCACAGCGAGGAGGTTGTCGGCCGAGCCATCGCGACGCGCAGATCCGAGGTGGTGCTTGCCACCAAGTTCGGTGGCGGTGGCGGCGTCGGTCTCGGCAAGCGCGACAAGGTGCGCCCGGCGCTCGAACAGAGCCTCGCGCATCTCCGGACCGACTACGTCGATCTGTACTACCTGCATCGCGTGGACCCGTCCACACCCATCGAGGAGACGGTCGGCGCCATGGCAGAGCTGGTGACGGCGGGGCTCGTCCGCTATCTCGGGCTTTCCGAAGCTGCGCCGGAGACCATCCGTCGCGCGCACGCAACCCATCCGATCACCGCGCTCCAGACCGAGTACTCGCTCTTCAGCCGCGAGCCGGAGGCCGAGATCCTGCCGACAACCCGCGAGCTGGGCATCGGCTTCGTGGCCTACAGCCCACTCGGACGCGGCATGCTCACCGGGAACTTCCAGCGTCTGGAGGACCTCCCGGCGGACGATTGGCGACGCAGCGTCCCGCGCTGGCAGGAGGAGAACTTCGACCAGAACGTCCGCCTCGTCACCCGGCTCGAGGCGATCGCCAAGGCCCACGACATCAGCACCGCGCAACTCGCGCTGGCGTGGGTGTTGCACCAGGGCAGCGACGTCGTTCCGATCCCGGGCACTCGCAAGCGTGCGAACCTCGAGGCGAACGCCACCGCAGCGGACGTCTCGCTCAGCGACGACGAGCTCCACGAGATGAGCGCGCTCGCCTCCCCGGCGACGGTCGCGGGTGCCCGTGGCTCTGAGCAGTACATGCAGCGGGTCAACGCCTGACCCGCGTGAGAGTCACCGTCTCACGGCCTGGGCGCTGTCTGATGTGTCCGCCCTGAGAGCGCGGCGTAACCGGCCCGTCATCGCCACTGCGGTGCTCGAACCTACTATCGAGACGTGTCGAATCTCTCTGCGCTGCTGTCCGCGCTCTACTTCCGTGGCACCGAGTTCGTTGCCCGGCACCTCGAGCGAGATGAGGAAGGACAGGGCATGGTCGAGTACGCGCTGATCCTCGTCCTCATCGCCATTGTCGTGATCGTCATCCTCACGACGGTCGGCAAGCGCGTGAACAACGTCTTCTCGAACATCAGCAACGGGCTCGGTCAGTAGGCCGGACCGGCGGAGCGGCGCGGCTGCGCCAGGGAAACGGGCCTTCGCGCTCGTCGCGGCGTGCCGGACGGATAAGCCGGTACGCTGGAGTCCGGTTCGAAGTCAGTAGGAGGACTCGCATGAGTGTCGACAGCAGCGCCACAGCGACGTGGGTGGGCGATCTCGCGACCGGCCAGGGCACCGTTCGCCCCGCCAGTGGTGCCTTTCCCGAGCTCGCGATGACCTCCGCCCGGCGCTTCCAGACCCGGGACACCGGCTCGAGCCCTGAGGAGTTGATCGCGGCGGCCCACGCATCCTGCCTGTCGATGGCGCTTGCGCACGGCCTCGCCACAGCCGGATACCCGCCCAAGCAGCTCAACGTCACCGCGCGCGTCACCGTCGGGTTGCCGGAGGGCATCTCCGCCATTCACCTGACGATCAACGGCAAGGTCCCCGGCATCGACGCGGAGACGTTCTCGTCGGCGGTCGAAGCGGCCAAGGCGGGCTGTCCCGTGTCGAAGGCGCTCGCGGCCGTCCCGATCACGGCGGAGGCGACGCTGGAGCTGTAGCCCGACCGGGCTCGAGAGCTACTCGGGACCGGCGTCGAGCAGGCGCCACGCCGATCCGCTCAGCTCCCATGTCTGCACGGGCTGCGCGATGGACTGCGCCTCGCTGAAGGCGAAGCCGAGCAGCAGCAGCTGCGACCGCGTGACGTCGGTCACCTCGGCCTGCGGCTGCGGCGGGACGCGATCGGTGGCAAGCGGCAGCCACCGCGACCCGTCCCACGTCCAGAGCGCCGGCACCACGCCACCGACGAGGTCGCAGTTGCAGAGCACCAGGCTCCCCCGGTTGGGATCGAGGGCGATGGCCGTCGAGTCCGAGGGACTGTTCACCCCGGTCACGACGTGCCACTTCGACCCGTCCCATCGCCACGTCGAAGCGGGCTCGGTGACCAGGTTGGCCGCCTGCGCAGCGCAGCATCCTTCGGCCAGCATCGTGCGCGAGATGGGGTCGTACGCCAGGAGGATGCTCGAGTCGATCACCCCGAGCATCCCCGCGCTCTGACGGAGCCAATGGGTGCCTGTCCAGATCCATGTCTGACCGCCGCCGCCGCCCGGCGCTGACAGGGTTACCAGCAGCATCTGGTTCAAGGCCGGATCCCAGGCCATCTGTGACCCGCCGCCGGCCGGAGGCTCACCGGCGCCACCTGCGCTCAACCTCTCCCAGTTCGTCCCATCCCACCCCCAGGTGTCGTTGACCGGAGCGCCCGACTGGAGATGCCCCCCGAAGAGGAGGATCTGCCCGCTCTGCGGGTCGAACGCCGCCGACGCGGCATAGCGCCCCTGCGGGCTGTTCGCCGGGTGCAGGAGCGTCCATGTGGCGCCGTTCCAGGCCCACGTGTTGGCGACGTTCGAGACACCGCCGAACAGCACCACCTCGCCGGTGGACGCGTCGTCGGCGACGCTGAACGCGAACGCCACCGACGGCTGGCGGGGCACCGGTGTCGGCCCGACGCTCGCCGGCGTGATGCGTGGCACCGGGTGTGACGGCGGTGGACGCTGGATCAGGGAAACGACGATGCCCATCGCCGCTGCAACGGCGATGAACGCCGCAAGAATGACGCCTGGCCGCACGGTCATCAGCTGCTGCTGCGAATGGCCACGCGGTCAGGATAGGCCCCGGAGCGCCGCGTGCAGGTTTGGTACGCTTGCCGTCAATCGGCAAGCCTGACAATCGACAATTCGAGGGGGGACTGCGCATGCGTCGGATGACTCTCGCCGTGGCCACCGGATGGCTCGCCATTCCGTTGGCGCTCGCGAGCACGACCAACGGCGTGGCCGCCGTGAGTCACGGTACGTTCCATTCAGGAAGCGCGATGGCCAGAGAAGCGGACTTCGAGTCCACCAACTGGTCGGGCTACGCGGACACCGGTCTCACGTACACACAGGTCAAGGGCACATGGAAGGTGCCGACCGTCAAGACCCAGAGCGGCAACAAGTACGCATCGGACTGGGTGGGCATCGGTGGGTTCAACGATGGCACGTTGATTCAGGCCGGGACGTCTGAGCAGATTCAGGGGGGCGTGATCTCGTACAACGCGTGGACTGAGATCATCCCTGCGCCCGAGGTGCCGATCCCCCGGTTCATCGTCCATCCCCGCGACTCGATGACCGTGACCGTGACGAAGGTCGCGGGCGTGAACCAGTGGTCGATCACCGTCAAGGACACGACCGAAAGCGAGTCGTTCACGGAGGGATTCACCTACTTGTCATCGCAGGCGAGTGCCGAGTGGATTCACGAGGCGCCGACGGTCGGCGGCGGACAATCGGTGCTCGCCCTGACGACGAACGTGACGTTCACCCGCGGCACGGTCAACGGCTCGACGAAGATCGCCAGTGGTGGGACGGCCAACTCGATCCAGATGGTCACGTCGGCGAACAAGCCCGAGGCAACACCGTCGTTGCTGAGCACGAAGGGCGACGCGTTCGCGGTTGCCGACGGCGCCAAGGCACCGAAGCCACCGTCCAGCTGACCTCCAGGAGCCTCAGGGCGACCAGTTGAAGTCAACCACGACAGGCGCGTGGTCCGATGGTCCAGTGCCCTTGCGCGCATCGCGATCGATGTACGCATCGGTGACCGTCGCGGCCACCGCCTCGTCGAGGAGCACCAGGTCGATACGCATGCCCTTGCCGGTGTGGAACATCCCGGCACGATAGTCCCAGTACGTGAACGGCAGTCCCTTGAACGCGCGCGGCTGCACGTCACGCAGTCCCAGCGCCACCAGCGCGGCGAGCGCCTCGCGCTCCGCCGCGCTGACATGCGTGGAGCCGATGAACTCAGCCGGGTCCCAGACGTCGGCGTCGGTCGGTGCGATGTTGAAATCGCCGCACACCGCGAGTGCCTGGCCGGAGTCGCGACCGGTGGTGAGCGCGCCCTTGATGGCGGCGAGCCAGCGCAACTTGTACTGGTAGTGGTCGTTGTCGAGCGTCCGGCCGTTGGGGACGTAGACCGACCAGACGCGGAGCCCTCCGCAGGTCGCGCTCAGTGCCCGCGCCTCCGGGTCCGGAAAACCCGGCTCACCGGTGAAACCACGCTCGACGTCGATGAGCCCAACCTTCGAGACGATCGCGACGCCGTTCCAGCGACCGTCACCGTGCAGCGCGAGCTCGTATCCGAGCGCCTCGACCTCCGCACGCGGAAAGCCCCCGTCAGCGATCTTCGTCTCCTGCAGGCAGAGCACGTCCGGCCGCGCCGTTTCGAGCCACCCGACGAGGCGGGGAAGCCGCGCGACGACGGAGTTGACGTTCCAGGTGGCCAGGCGCACGCGTGCAAGGATAGTCGGCTCACGGCTCAGAGCCGGAGGCCGCCTTCGAGGTGTCCCATCGCCTCATCGAACAGCGTTGCCAGATGGGCCGACGGGTCCTCGAGCATCGAAAACAGTACGGCCATCGCCACGCCGACGACCGCGCCGGCGAGTGTCCTGACCGCCATGTCATCCGTGCTGCGTCCAGTTCGTTCGGCCAGGACGCTCGCCAGCAGACTCATCGCCTGGCCGAATTGATCGAGCATCGAGGCACGGAGCTCGGGGACCGCGAGGATGAGCTGCATGCGCTCCGCCTGCGCCGCAATCTCCTCGGCGGTGAGCTCCGCGAACGACTCGTGAAACGCGACGCGCAGCGCCTGCAGGGGGCTGAGCGACGCGGGCTGTCGCTGGAACGCGGCAACGATGATCGGATCGAAGTCGTCGGAGAGGACGACGTCGGCCTTGTTCGGGAAATACCGGAAGAACGTGCTCTCGGAGATCTCGACGTCGTCGATGATCTGCTGCACCGTCGTCGCGTCATATCCCTGCGTCATGAAGAGCTGCAGCGCGCGCCGGCGGATCGCCTCGCGTGTGCGCTCCTTCTTTCGCTCGCGCAGCCCGGCGGCCGGGTGGCTAGCTGATTCCGACAAGCGGCCGCTCCTCGACACTGTTCACCTGCAGAGTGTCCTGCAATTGGTTGTGTCGCGGCAGGAACAGCAACGTCAGCACCACCCCGACGAGCGCGATCCCCGCGGAGACGAGCAACGCCGCGTCCATGCCGTCCACGAACGCGGTGCGGACGGAATGCAGCAGCGCGCTCGAGCCGAGCTGCTGCGCAACCGCGACGCCGCCGAACACGCTCTGACGGACGGCCGTGGCGGCAGCGGTGGGCAGGCCGGACAGCGCGAGCCGGGAGAGATAGATCGAGCTGAGCACGCTGCCGAGAATCGCGGTGCCGAACGGACCGCCGACCTTGTTCACCGCCTGCAGGACCGCCGAGCCGACACCACTGCGCTCCTCGGAGAGCTCGACGAGCGCTGCGGACGTCGACGTCGACAGCGCGAGACCCATGCCCACCCCGACGACCGCCATCCAGATCACCACGAAGAGGGCGCTCGAGCCGACAGCGGTGGTCGCCCCGATGGACAGCCCGACGCTCAGCAGGACGAAGCCGGCGGCGGCGGTCAGCTTGGCCCCGATGGTCCGGACCACACGCTCGGCGGGGATCGCCCCGACAACGAGGCCACCGATGATCGGCAGGAGCCGGAGGCCGGATCCCATCGCGTCGGTGCCGGCGACGCCCTGGAAGTACTGGGGCAGCGTGAAGAGGACACCGATCATGGAGAGCACGGCGACCGCGGCGAGCAGGACTCCCCAGGTGAACGACGCTGACCGGAACAGGGAGAGATCCAGCAGCGGCCGGCCTCCCGGCCGGTTGGTGAGATGGCGCTCCCAGGCGAAGAACCCGGCCAGGACGACGACCCCGGCGATCATCGCGAGCAACGCGCGAGGGTCGCTCCATCCGTCCTGACCTGCGGTGATGAGTCCGTACGTCAGCGCCACGAGGCCGGCCATCGAAAGAGTCACGCCGATCAGATCGATGGCGGGACGCTCCAATGGGCGTGACTCGGGCACGAGCGCAATCAGGGCGATGACTCCCACCACCGCAATGGGCGCATTGATGAGGAACACCCACCCCCACCAGAAGTTGGTCAGCAGCCAGCCGCCCAGAATCGGACCGATCGGCAAGGACAGGAAATTCGCCGCGGCCCAGATCCCCACGGCCTTCGGGCGCTCCTCCTTGGTGAAGAGCACGGTCAGTGCGGAGATGGCCATGACGACGACGCCCGCTCCGGCGAAACCCAGCAGAACGCGGGCGGCGAGGAACTCCCCCACCGTGGTCGAGAACGCGCACAGGACCGATCCCGCCCCGAAGAGCGAGAGCGCGATCACCAGCACCCGCTTGTGTCCGTACCGATCGCCGAGGAGTCCGGCCGGCAGCATCGCGGCAGCGAGCACCAGGAAGTACGCCGACGAGAACCACT
>Ga0307372_10007638_pt1 | contig 15420 bp, 14 predicted proteins | sample OX1MG_FD_202533 | JGI IMG/M metagenome (GOLD analysis project Ga0307372, IMG submission 202533) | Soil microbial communities from Risofladan, Vaasa, Finland - OX-1 | ecosystem: Environmental > Terrestrial > Soil > Coastal area > Acid sulfate soil | place: Finland: Risofladan, Vaasa | collected... | reverse complement strand
CCGTTCCTCATCGCACTGATCTACCTGGGGATCAGGTGGTTCGAGGTCGACGATCGCACCGCGTCGACGGCAGCGGTGGTTCGGCCGTGACCAGCAACCGGCAGATGACGCTCGGTTGTGCGGTCGCCTTGGTGATCGCCGGGTGCGGCGCAACCCGTCCGGCGGCGACCCCACTCCAGCAGGTCACCGCCTCAGGCGGTCCGACGCTCACGGGAAAGGATGTGAGCATCACGTCCTTCCGAGGCCATCCGGTGGTCTTGATCTTCTGGGCTTCGTGGTGCGGCCCGTGCCACGATGAGCAGCCGGGCTTGAACACCGCATACGCGAAGTGGTCGAGCCGAGGAGTCGCATTTCTGGGCATCGACCTTCGCGACACGACGAGTCCCGCGCTTGCCTTCCAGACGCAGTACAGGGTGCCCTATCCGAGCATCGCGGACACGAACGCGACCCTTGCCGTTGAGTACCGTATTCCCTCGGCACCGGCACTGGTCTTTCTCACCACCCAGGGTAAGGTGGCCGATGTCGTCCTGGGAGCACTCGGGACCATGAGCGTCGCCGATTTCAATGCCGAGGTGACGACGCTCCTGGGCACAACGGCGGCGGGCGGCGCGTAGGAGAGGGCATGCAGACCAGCGCAGACATCATCCTGAGCCCGCCCGAGGCCATCGCCGCGTCCGGTGGCGCTGACGCCGTCGCGCGCAACATCTCAAGCCAGCTCCGCGCAACGGCCCGGGACTACGTCAGCCTCGCCAAGCCGCGAATCATCATCCTGCTGCTCATCACCGAGATCGCGACCATGATCATCGCCGCCCGAGGCATCCCATCGCTCGGGCTGCTGTTCTGGGCAGCGCTGGGCGGCGCGCTTGCGTCGGGCGGCTCGGGGGCCATCAACTGCTGGTACGACCGGGACATCGACCGAGTCATGGCACGAACCTGCAGCCGGCCACTCCCCTCAGGGCGAATCCTGCCGTGGCAAGCACTCAGCTTCGGCGTCGGGCTCATCGTTGCATCGGTGGTGGTGTTCAGCGTCGCGGTGAACACGCTCGCGGCGGCACTTGCACTCGGCGGCGGACTGTTCTACGTCTTCATCTACACAATGCTGCTGAAGCGCCGGACACCGCTCAACATCGTCATCGGCGGCGCCGCCGGTGCGTTCCCGCCACTGGTCGGCTGGGCTGCTGTCCAGGACAACGTCGGTTGGCCAGCGTTCGTGCTCTTCGCGCTGGTGTTCCTCTGGACGCCACCGCATTTCTGGTCTTTGGCACTCCTGCTGCGTCGCGATTACAAGAACGCCAGCGTGCCCATGCTGCCCGGAATCATCGGCACCGCCCGGACGCACCGCCGGATCATCCTGTATCTCATCGCCCTGATCGGGGCGAGCCTGCTCCCCGGACTCATGCTCGGCATCGGCTACACGCTCGGAGCGGGGGCGCTTGGCGGTTGTTATCTCGCGCTGGCACTCTGGGCTCGTGCCGAGGGGACATCACACGCCGCGGCGCTGCTGTTTCACTACTCGCTGGCATACCTCGCCCTGATCTTTGTCGTGGGAGCGGTGGCTGCGGTGGTGCTCGGGTAGGAGGCAGCGACCTACCCCTTCGCGAGGCGCAGCCGAAGCCTGCGTTGCATTCGCCACGCGAGCCATCACGGGGAAGCCCGGCGGCGCGCGTAGCTGCGCAATCTGGCGCTCTGCCGCCGCAGTCCGGCGCTCTGCAGGCGCATTCCCATCTCGGTGACGGTGTACTCGAACACCGGTAGGAACGAGCTGCGTACTGCGCTAGGATTGTGCTACAATCTGCTCAGAATCCGCACCCCTGGAGTATTCGAACGCGTAGCTCGGCTCGCAGTCACCTGAACCCAACCACTCGGTCCAGAACGTGTCAGTGACCCGCCGGCAGACGGCATCCCGCGTCGAGACGCTCGAGGATGAACTCGAGCGACAGGTGCTGGACGGGCGATTCAGGCCCGGTGAGCACCTTGGCGAGCTCGCGCTTGCCGAGGAGTTCGACGTGGGGCGCAATACGCTTCGAGCGGCCTTCGACGGCCTGGTCGGACGGGGACTTCTGGTCAAGGCGCGCAACCGCGGCGTCTTCGTTCGCGCGCTCACCGCCCGCGACCTGGCCGAGATCTATGAACTGCGCACCGCGCTCGAAGTCCAGGCCGCGCGCATGCTGGCCGAGCGCAGGTGGGTGCCCGAGGCCGCATGGACTGCCCTCACGCAACACCAACGGCTTGGCTCGCACTCGTCACAGCGTGTTGTCGTCGAGGCAGATCTCGGTTTCCACCGCGCCCTGGTTGTCGGCACGGGCAACGCTCGCCTGACACGAGCGCACAAGCATCTGGAGACCGAGATCCTTCTCTGCCTTGCGCAACTCGTCTGCGGGTACGCCACGGTCGGACAGCTCGCGACCGAGCACGGTGCGCTGCTCGAGGCGATCGAAAGTGGCAATGCTGCCGCTGCGGAAGCCGTCATCAGACGCCACCTCGAGAACGCCACGTCGTGGCTCATCGAGCACGCGACGGCCCAGGGGGTGAGCCCTAAGCGGTCGGCTTGACCGCTTCGAGCGTGTCCAGCGACCTCGGGTAGATCTCGTCGATCAGCGGGCTCGACAGCAGGAAGTCGGCCGTCGCGCGGTTGCACGCCATCGGGATGTTGTGCACCACGGCGATGCGAAGGAGCGCCTTGACGTCGACGTCGTGCGGATGCGGCTCCAGCGGATCCCAGAAGAAGATGATCACGTCGATCCGACCCTCGGCGATCGCCGCCCCCACCTGCTGGTCGCCGCCGAGCGGTCCGGTGAGGAACCGATGCACGGGTAGCCCCAACTCGTTTGCCACCATCGAGCCCGTGGTTCCGGTCCCGAGGAGGTCATGGCGGGCGAGGGTGTCACGGTTGAAGCGCGCCCATTCGAGCATGTCCGCCTTCTTGTTGTCGTGAGCGATCAGCACGATCTGCTTTCGCCTCGGGCCTGGACGTGGCACGGTTCGCCTCCGCTGAGATGCTGCGAGTTCGGGTAGGATTGTAGCACAATCGGTCCTGAGGGCCCGATTGTCAACGCCGGCGCCCGCACTCAGCGGCGCCGGCTCGGTGACGGTGCAACGGGGGACGCCTCGGCGTGCAGACAGTCACCGGCGTCGCGCCGATGGACAGCACTGCCAGACTCAAGGGGTGATCGAGGCGGCGTCATAGCGACGACCAGCGGCGCACCGCGCACCGTCACACCGGCTCGGGGCGGGCGCGGGGACGGCTACAAGTGGATCGCGCTCTCCAACACGACCATCGGGGTCCTGCTTGCCACCATCGATGCGTCGATCATGCTCATCGCGATGCCCGACATCTTTCGCGGCATCGGTCTGAATCCGCTCGACCCGGCGAACAGCTTCTACCTGCTCTGGATGATCCTTGGCTTCCTCATTGTCAGCAGCGTGCTGGTGGTGGGACTCGGGCGTCTTGGCGACATCGTCGGTCGCGTTCGCATCTACAACCTCGGCTTCGTCATCTACACCGGAGCGTCGTTGCTGCTGACGATCGACTGGATGACCGGACCGCCGGGTGCCATTTGGTTGATGATCTTCCGAGTGGTGCAGGGCATCGGGGCCGCCTGCCTCATCGGCAACTCGGCGGCGATCCTCACCGATGCCTTTCCGACCAACCAGCGCGGTCTCGCGCTCGGCATCAACAACATCGCCGGCATCAGCGGCGTGTTCATCGGGCTCGTGCTCGGCGGCCTGCTCGCCCCGATCAACTGGCGACTGGTGTTTCTCGTGTCGGTCCCATTCGGTCTCTTCGGCACCGTCTGGGCGTATCTCAAGCTGCAGGAGCGGGGGGTTCGGCGACGCGTCCCGATCGACTGGCTCGGCAACCTCACGTTCGCCATCGGCCTGATCCTGGTCATGATCGGCATCACCTATGGGATCGAGCCGTACGGGTCCGATCCGATGGGATGGACGAGCCCCTTCGTGCTCTCTGCCCTCCTGCTCGGCGCGGCGTTCCTCGCGGTGTTCGCCATAGTCGAGGGTCGCGTCGAGAATCCGATGTTCCGTCTCGGCCTGTTCCGCATCCGTGCGTTCACGTTCGGCACCCTTTCGAGCTTTCTCGCCGCCGTCGGGCGTGGAGGGCTCATGTTCATGTTGATCATCTGGCTGCAGGGCATCTGGTTGCCCGAGCACGGATACAGCTTCACGTCGACCCCACTGTGGGCGGGCATCTACATGATTCCGCTGACGGTCGGTTTCCTTCTCGCGGGTCCACTGTCGGGCTTCCTGTCGGACCGCTTCGGATCACGTCCGTTTGCAACCGGCGGAATGATCGGTGCCGCGGCGAGTTTCGCGTTCCTGCAACTCCTGCCGATCGACTTTCCGTACCAGCTGTTCGCTCTGATCCTTTTCCTCAACGGTCTGTCGATGGGGGCGTTCGCGTCACCAAACCGCGCGGGCGTCATGAACAGCCTGCCGCCGGGTGATCGCGGCGCGGGCGGCGGCATGAACGCGACCTTCCAGAGTTCGGCACAGGTGCTCTCCATCGGCATCTTCTTCACGCTGATGATCACCGGGCTTGCTTCGACACTCTCCACGACCATGACCGCGGGCCTGGAGGCGCACGGAGTCTCGAGGGCCGTGGCTGAGCACGTCGGCAACCTTCCTCCCGTATCCATCCTGTTCGCGGCGTTTCTCGGATACAACCCGATCCAGTCGCTGGTCGGCACCCATGTGCTCTCGCAGCTGTCGGCAGTCAACGCCTCAGCGCTGACCGGTCGCCAGTTCTTTCCGCAGTTGATCTCGGGTCCGTTCGCGTCCGGCCTGCATCAGGCCTTCACGTTCTCGCTCGTGGTGTGCCTCATCGCCGCTGTGGCGTCGTGGTCACGCGGGAAGCGGATCGGGGTCGGGCAACCCGCGATCGCCACCGAGGCGCCGGAATTCTGACACGCCTCGGCTAGCGGAGATTGAACGCCGGGCCTGTCACCGCGAAGGGCACGTGTCCCGACGCCGCGAACAGCGCGAACAGGGCGAGAGCGGCGCCGAGCAGTGATACGTCCCGATAGAAGCTCATCTCGTGCGTCCGGCGGACGGCCGGATCCTGCTCACTCCAGAAGGGGTGAAAGAGCACCGCAGCCGGGATGAGAAACAGAGCGATCATCAGCGAGCCGATGTCGGCCCAGATGCCGGCGACGATGGAGACCGCGGCGACCAGCAGAAACACGCCGGTGGGCCATCCCGCCAGGATCGGAAACGGCAGTTTCGTGCCGGATCCCTCGACGTAGCGAGGGTGGTTCCTGATGTGTCCGCGCGCCGCGGACACGAAGAGCGCCACGAAACAGATGCGGCCGATGAGCAGGATGGCGCCGCCGAGCGTGCTCACGCGCCGAGCCCCGCGCGAGGCGGGTGCATGCGCGTCACCGCGCGACCCGGAGCAGGATCCGCCCGCGTCCGTGACCCGTCTCCGACGCTGCGTGTGCTTGTGCGGCCTCCTCGAGCGAGAACACCTGCCCAACCTCCGGCTGCACATCCCCGGAAGCGACGAGCGCGACGAGCTGCTCCAGGACGGGGCGCGTTTCCGCGGGATGCGCGACACCCGAGCTGCGGACGCCTCTCGCGGCCGCGGTCTCGGTGTCGGGCATGCCGGCGACGGTCACCAGGATCCCGCCCGGCTTGAGCGCACCCCAAGAGTGCGCGGTGACGTCGCCGCCGACGGTGTCGAGCACCACGTCAACGTCGTGGACGGCGTCTTCGACGTTGACGGCCGTGTAGTCGATGACTTCATCAGCGCCGAGCGATCGCACGAATTCGACGTTCGATGCCGAGGCGGTGGCGATCACGTACGCGCCCTTCCAGTGACCGAGCTGAACCGCGATGGCGCCGACGCCACCCGCTCCGCCCTGCACCAGCAGCCGCTGACCCGCCGCCAGATGGCCGGTATCGAACAGCCCCACCCAGGCGGTCTCGCCGCCGACGTGCAGTGGTGCCGCCCTCTCGAAGGAGATGCCGTCGGGAATCCGCGCGATCGTGGTGGCGGGCGCCACCGCGAATTCCGCATAGGTGCCGGAGCCGCGACCGAAGACCCTGTCTCCGACGGCGAACCCGGTGACACCGTCACCCAGCGCCGCAATGGTGCCTGCCACATCGAGACCCGGAGTGTGAGGAAGGGTGAGGGGCAGGTACTGCTGCAGATATCCGGCGCGGAGCTTCCAGTCGATGGGGTTCACGCCTGCCGCATGAACCCGGATCAGCACCTCGCCCGCGGTGGGGTCCGGGCGATCGATGTCATCGACAGCGAGCGTCGACGGTGGACCGTACTCGTGAAAACGAACCGCGCGCATCGAAGTCTCCGTCGCCATCAGCGCCTGCCTCCGCGCCCGCGCTCACAACGCGAGGCTAGTAATTCAATAGGAACATCAGATTCTAGCACAGGGTCGCCGATCAGCCGATCGGCGGGTGGTCAGAACGAGGCGACCGGCGTGACGCCACGCCCCGCCGGCAACGACCACGCACAGGTCAGCGCGACACGCAGCGCGCCGTGTACCTGAAGTGGGTCTTAGGAATCGGCGCCATCAGTGACACAACGAACGCCCTCGGCCGCAGACGTCGCCGCGAAATGGCCGCCGAGATCCCCCATGGGACCACGGGCTACAGCACCTTGGAGAGGAAGGCCCTGGTGCGCTCGTGCTGGGGATTGGCGAGCACCTCGCGCGGGTTGCCCGACTCGACGATCACGCCTCCGTCCATGAAGACAAGAGAGTCGCCGACCTCGCGCGCGAAACCCATCTCGTGAGTGACGACGACCATTGTCATGCCATCCTGGGCGAGACCGCGCATGACGTCGAGAACGTCTCCGACGAGCTCCGGATCGAGCGCCGATGTCGGCTCGTCGAACAGCATCAACTTGGGTTGCATCGCGAGCGCGCGCGCGATCGCGACGCGCTGCTGCTGGCCACCGGAGAGGTGATTCGGGTACACATCCACCTTGTCGGCGAGGCCGACTCGGGCAAGGAGGGATCGACCCCGCTCTTCAACCACCTTCTGCGGCTCACCCTTGACGCGAACCGGCGCTTCCATGATGTTCTCCAACGCGGTCATGTGCGGGAACAGGTTGAATCGCTGGAACACCATGCCGATCTCCGAACGCTTGCGACACACCTCGCGATCGGGCAGCTCATAGATCTTGTCACCGCGCTGGCGGTAGCCGACGAGCTCGCCGTCGACGGAAAGTCTCCCCGCATCGATCTTCTCGAGGTGGTTGATGCAGCGTAGAAACGTGCTCTTGCCAGATCCGGACGGCCCGACGATGCAGAGCACCTCTCGTGGCGCCACGCTGAGATCGATGCCCCGGAGCACCTCGAGACGTCCGTAGCACTTGTGGACAGCTTCGGCGAGAACCATCGGCGTCGCCATCAGATGATCCGATCCTCGTGGTGTGGGTAGATCGGCGGGGGTTCGAATGGTCCGACCGGTGGAGGATCATGAAAGTGGAACAGCATTCGCCGGAATCGCTGGAGCGGTGTGAGCGGGAGCAGGCGTGCCGAACCGCGCGCGAAATAGCGCTCCAGGTAGTACTGGCCGAAGGTGAGGATCGATGTCATCAGCAGGTACCAGATACTGGCGACGACCAGCAGCTCGACAACGCTGAAGTTTGCGTTCGAGATCTCGGTTTGCACGTAGAAGAGCTCGGCGACCGTCGTGATGTAGGCGAGCGACGAGGTCTTGAGCATCGAGATCGTCTCGTTGCCGGTCGGGGGGAGGATCACGCGCATGGCTTGGGGAAGCACGATCCGGCGCATCACCCGCACCCGGGCCATGCCGAGCGCCTGCGCCGCCTCGGTCTGACCTTGATCCACAGAGATGATTCCGGCGCGCACGACCTCGGACATGTAGGCGGCTTCATTGAGTCCGAGGCCGAGTATTGCGGCGAGAAACGGGGAGACGATCTGGTTCGTTGTCCCGACCCATTCGATATGGGTGAAGGGAATGCCGACTGACAGATGGGGAAGGATGAGCGCGAGGTTGTACCAGAAGAAGAGTTGCACCAGCACCGGGGTTCCGCGAAAGAACCAGATGTAGAACCAACTCACGGTCGACACCACTGGATTCGCCGAGAGGCGCATCACCGCGAGGAGCACGCCGAGGACGACGCCGATCACCATCGCGATGACGGTCAACTCGAGAGTGACCACGATCCCTCGGAGAATCTGCGGGAAGAAGAGATATTGACCGACGACACGCCAGTCGAGGCCCGGCGCGGTGGCGAACGTGTAGAGAGCCGCGGCCGCGAGGGCAAGGACGACGATCGCGGAGACCCACCTCCATGGGTGGCGCAGCGGAATGGCCTTGATGGCCTCCGGCCGGCTTCTCTCGCCGGCCGCCATGGGTCCGCTCATGCTCACGCTGGTCGCTCGCTCACGGCCGCATGTCAAGGGTCACTTCGCTGAACGCGTCGACGGACCTCAGTACGACGGCACGCAGCTGGCGCCCACGGAGCTGTTGTCATTGAGCGTCACGGCCGAGCTCGCGATGGCACCGTCGGCAACGCCCCAGGTGTTGAGCAGTTTCGTGTAGAAGTTGTTGTCGATGAGGTACTTGATGGCATCCGTGACCGCCTGCTCGAGCCCGGTCGACTTCACCATCGCGACGCCGTACGGCGAGACGCTGCACGCGGTGCCACCGATCGTGAGCTTGCCCTTTTCCAGCTTGACCTGGTAGTCGGCGACCGGCTGGTCGGCCCATCCGAAATCCGCTCGGCCGGAGAGCAATGCAGCGTTCGCCTGCGTCTGCGTGCCGAAGCTGAGCACGGTGATGTCCGCCTTTCCGGCGGACTTGCAGTGGTCCGTGTCACCGGGCTTCTTGGCGCCCCCGGGCTGCATGCCCATGTATCCCCATGCGTCCATCTCCTCGGTCGTGCCCGACTCGACGGCGACGGTGTGGCCACACATGTCGGCCGCCGACGAGATCGTGGCGCCACCCGTCTTCACGAGCCACGCCTCACCGGCCTGGTAGTACGTGATGAAGTCAATGCCCTTGGCCTCGCGCTGACTGGTCGGTGTGAAGCTGGAGAAGCTCATCTGATACTTGGCCGGGTTCTCGAGCAGGGCCGGGATGATGTCCGAGAATGTGACGTTGCTGATCGTGCAGGCCACGCCGAGCACGGCGCAGACGTCCTTGGCGAGCTCAACGTCCCAACCGACCAGGTCACCGCTATTCGGATCGACGAACTCGTTCGGTGCGTACGAAGCGTCCGTGGCGATCTGCAGCGGAGCCGCCGCCTTGACGGCGGCCGGTACCTCGGCGGCGATGGACGCCTGGGTCGCGGGCCCCGAGGCGGCCGGGCTCGCGGAGCTCGCGGGCGAGGAACTGCCGCTTGAACCGCCGCACGCGGCCAGCAGTGCGGCCGGCAGCAAGACGGCGATTCCGGCGCGACGCGAGAACTTGACCGTGCGGCCCATGTGTAACCCCCAAGGTTCGAGTAACTGTATATGTGGGCGCCATTGTGGACTTTCGCCGTGGCCATGTCCACAGACGCCCGCCCCAAATACCGCGTGGACTTCGTCAGGCAGGGTGATTTGCCGCACCTGACAGGTTTACGAGGCGTACACCTTGCAGGCACCAATCAGCGAGGTCGTTCGGCTCGTATTTGCGCTCGACCCACCCGATCAAATCTGCTTGACCCTTCCCATGAGCGAATGCAAGCATGAGGCCGCCGTCGTTTGCCTTTCCGTCCGGGAGGATTTCCATGACGCAACCGGTCGCGCTGACTATCAACGGAAGGCGGAGGGAGGATCACGTCGAGCCCCGCCTCCTTCTTGTGCACTATCTGCGCGAGGTGGCCGGGCTCACCGGCACGCACATCGCCTGCGACACCAGCCAGTGCGGCGCCTGCACGGTGCTGATCGACGGCGAGGCGGTGAAATCGTGCAGCGTCTTCACCGTCCAGGCACACGGCAAGCAGGTGACCACCATTGAAGGGTTGGCAACGGACGGCACGTTGCACCCGGTGCAGCAGGCGTTCTGGAACGAGCACGGCCTGCAGTGCGGCTTCTGCACACCCGGTTTCATCATGGCGGCCGCCTACCTGCTCAAGCAGAACCCATCGCCAACCGACGACGAGATCGAGCGGGGACTGGAGGGCAACCTCTGCCGCTGCACGGGATACGAGAACATCAAGAAAGCCGTGCGATCCGCGTCAGCGGCGATGAGCGGTGCGACGGCCGAGCCGTCCGCCCAACTCGTCGGATCCGCCGCGGCTCCCGTGGAGGACTAGCAATGGCTGTCACCTCGATGATTGGCGCACGCATTCAGCGTCGCGAGGATCCGAAACTCATCACCGGGCATGGCAACTTCATCGACGATGTGAACCTCGTGAACATGGCGCACATGTCGGTGGTGCGCAGTCCGCACGCACACGCGCGCATCCGCTCGATCGACACCTCGGCCGCCCTGGCGGCACCAGGAGTGGTGGCCGTCCTCACCGCCGCCGACTTCAAGGGCGTCTTCCTCGGGCCGCTTCCGGTCACCAACTCCTTTGTCGCGGACAAGAAGCAGGTGCCAGAGCAGTTTCCCATCGCGGCTGAGGAGGCTGCGTACGCCGGCGAGCCGGTGGCCGTGGTGATCGCCGAGGATCGATACGTCGCCGACGACGCCGCCCAGCTGGTCGCCGTCGACTACGAGCCCCTCCCGGCGGTGATGGACCTCGAGAAGGCCATGGCGCCGGGGAGCCCGCTGGTGAAGAGCGACCGCCCGGACAACATCGGCTGGGATGCGGCGTTCCCGGCCGGCGACATCGACGCGGCGTTCGCGGAGGCCGACGTCGTCCTCAAGCAGCGCATCGGCCAGCAGCGGCTCTTTCCGACCGCGATGGAGACGCGGGGTTGCGTCGCCGACTACATCCCGTACGACAATCGATGCACGCTCTGGACCTCGACGCAGGTGCCGCACTTCATCCGGCTCTTCGTCGGGGGCGCGCTCGGGGTTCCCGAGTCGCAGTTCCGCGTTGTCAGCCACGATGTCGGCGGCGGCTTCGGTGCGAAGCTCCGGCCGTATCCGGAGGAATACCTCGCCACCGCGGCGTCGAAGATCACCGAGCGACCGGTGAAGTGGATCGAGGACCGCACCGAGAGCCTGCAGGCAACCACCCAGGGACGCGGCCAGCTCTACGACGTGGAGGTCGCAGCGAAGCGGGACGGCACGCTGCTGGGCTTGAAGTTCACGCAGCTCCTCGACATCGGCGCGTACCACGGCGTCTTCAGCGCCTTCCAGGTGGTCGCGTGCCTCCTCGGCGGCGGCTGCTACGAATGGAAAGCCATCCACGCTCGGAGCATCGGCATCTTCACCAACCGGATGTCGACGGATCCCTATCGCGGCGCCGGACGCCCGGAGGCGACGCACCTGGTCGAGCGGATCGTCGACCTCGTCGCACGCGAGATCGGCATGGATCCGGCCGAGGTTCGTCGCAAGAACTTCATCAAGTCCTTCCCGCACACCAACAACTTCGGGCTCGTCTACGACTCGGGTGAGTATGAGAAGTCGCTGGATCGCGCCATGGCGAACATCGATTACCCGGCGCTGCGCAAGCGCCAGGAAGAGCTGCGAGGCAAGGGGCGCTATACCGGGATCGGGTTCAGCACCTACGTCGAGATCTGCGGCCTGGGCCCGAGCTCGGCAACGGCACCTGCCGCCGGGATCGCGCTCGTCGAGTCCTCAATGGTGCGTGTCCATCCCACCGGGTCGGTCACCGTTTCGGTCGGAACCCACGCTCACGGCCAGAGTCACGAGACGACGTTTGCCCAGATCGTCGCCGACACGCTGGGCGTTCCATACGATTCGGTGGAGATCCGCCACGGTGACACCGGTGACACGCCCTTCGGCTACGGCACCTACGGGTCGCGAAGTCTGGCTGTCGGCGGCATGGCGATCATGGCGTCGTGCCACAAGGTCGTCGAGAAGGCGAAGAAGCTGGCTGCGCACGCATTCGAGGCGTCTGAGGATGACATCGTCGTCGACCAGGGCCGGTACTTCGTCCGCGGCAATCCTGGCGAGGCCAAAGCCCTCGCCGAGCTGGCGTTTGCCTCGTACGGCGCCGGTCTCCCCGAGGGAATGGAGCACGGGCTCGAGGCTGTCTCGTATTTCGATCCGCCCAACTTCGTCTGGCCGTTCGGCTGCCACATCTGCGCGGTCGAGGTCGATCCTGAGACCGGTGCGGTGAGCATCGATCGCTACGTCGCGGTCGACGATTGCGGCAACGTCATCAACCCCATGGTGGTGGACGGGCAGCTGCACGGTGGGATCGCGCAGGGCATCTCCCAGGCGCTGTTCGAGGAAGTGCGGTACGACGACGAGACGGGGCACATGCTCACCGGCACCATGCTCGACTACCTCATCCCGACGATGGCGGAGATGCCGCACTTCGAGCTGGACCGCACGGTGACGCCGAGCCCCACCAATGAGCTGGGCGTCAAGGGAATCGGCGAGGCGGGAACGATCGCGTCGAGCATCGCCGTGATCAACGCGATCACGGATGCGCTGGCGCCGTTCGGTATCAAACACGTGGAGATGCCTGCCCGTCCCGATCGCCTCTGGTCGATGATCAAGGAGGCACGCGCATGATCACCGCGGCATTCGAGTACGCGCGACCGGGCTCGGTCGATGAGGCCCAATCGCTGCTCACCAAGTACGGTGACGACGCTAAGGTCATCGCGGGTGGCCAGAGCCTCATTCCGCTGATGCGACTCCGGCTCAGCCAGCCGACCGCGCTCATCGACATTCAGGGGATTCCCGGGCTCAACGAGGTTCGCCGCGACAACGGCAGCGTTGAGATCGGCGCGCTGGTACGCCATGTCGACATCCAGCGCAGCGCGACTCTGCGCGACACCCTGCCCATCCTCGTGGAGATGGCCAACGATGTCGGCGACAATCAGGTGCGCAACCTCGGGACGATCGGTGGGGTGATCGCCCACGGTGACGCGGCCGGCGACTACAACAGCCTAGCGCTGATGCTCGACGCCGAGATCATCACGAACAGGCGCCGCCATCAGGCGCGCGACTTCTTCCGCGACATCTTCACGACCGCGCTCGATCACGACGAGGTGGTGACCGCAGTTCGCTTCCCGATTGCAACCGGGCGGTTCGCGTACACGAAGTTCCGCCGCCGGCTGTACGACTGGGCGATCGCGGGGGTCGCCGTCCAGGAGGTGGGTTCATCGTGGCGGGTCGGGTACGTGAACCTGGCGAGGACGCCGCGCAGAGGTGCGTCGGTGGAGCGGGCGCTCGCCGGCGGAGCCTCGGCAGCCGATGCCGCCGCACAGAGCCGATCGGATATCGACCCGACCGGCGACGTGCGCGCAACGGCCGAGTACAAGCGCCACCTCGCCGAGGTCCTCACCTCCCGGACCCTCGAGAAGGCGACAATGGCCGCTTGAAGCGGATCAGCCACTGGATCGGTGGCCAGGTAGTCGCGGGGACCTCCGGCAGGCAGGGCCCCGTCTTCAACCCGGCCACCGGCCAGCAGACCGGCGTCGTCGACCTCGCCTCAGCGGCGGAGGTCGACGCCGCCGTCGAAACCGCCGCCGGAGCCTTCCGCGAGTGGCGCGCGGCCTCCCTCTCGCAGCGGACGACGGTGCTGTTCACGTTTCGCGACCTGCTCGACAAACATCGTGACGACCTCGCGGCGATCATCACGTCGGAGCACGGCAAGGTGCTCTCCGACGCCAGGGGTGAGGTGGCTCGGGGCATCGAGAACGTTGAGTTCGCATGCGGCGTGCCCCATCTGCTCAAGGGCGGATTCTCCGAGCAGCCGTCGCGCGGAGTCGACGTCTTCTCGATCCGCCAGCCGCTCGGCGTCGTCGCCGGCATCACGCCCTTCAACTTCCCGGCGATGGTGCCGATGTGGATGTTCGCCAACGCGATTGCGTGCGGGAACACCTTCATCCTCAAACCAAGCGAGAAGGACCCGTCGCCGTCGCTGTTCTTCGCCGATCTCTGGCGTCGGGCGGGTCTGCCCGACGGGGTGTTCTCGGTCGTCCAGGGCGCACGCGAGGCGGTTGACCGGTTGCTCGACCACCCCGAGGTCGCCGCGCTCTCGTTCGTGGGGTCGACCCCGGTCGCCCGGCACATCTACGAGACCGGAACGCGGAACGGCAAGCGCGTCCAGGCGCTGGGTGGTGCGAAGAATCACATGGTGGTCCTGGCGGATGCCGACCTCGAGGCCGCTGCCGACGCCGCCGTGTCAGCGGGGTATGGCTCCGCGGGGGAGCGCTGCATGGCGATCTCCACGGTGGTCGCCGTCGGTGACATCGCACAGCGACTGGTCGATGCGATCGCCGCGCGCATCCCCGCGGTGAAGGTCGGCGCCGGCGACGATCCGGGGTCGGAGATGGGCCCGCTCGTCACCCGCGAGCATCGCGACAAGGTGGCCACCTATCTCGAGGACCAGTCACTGGGCGGGGCGCGGCTGGTTGTGGACGGCCGGGCCAACACGCCTGAAGGCGCCGGATTCTTTCTCGGACCTTCGCTGGTGGATCGCGTGCAGCCGGGTGCCAAGGTCTACGACGACGAGATCTTCGGTCCGGTGCTCTCGGTCGTCCGTGTGGACACGTACGAGGAGGCGATCCGGTTGGTTAATGACAATCCATACGGAAACGGCGTGGCCATCTTCACGCGTGATGGAGGGGCGGCGCGCAAGTTCCAGTTCGAGGTGCAGGTCGGCATGGTCGGAGTCAACGTGCCCATCCCGGTGCCGGTCGCCTACTACAGCTTCGGCGGATGGAAGGCGTCGCTCTTCGGCGATACCCACATGTACGGACCCGACGGGATCCACTTCTACACGCGCACCAAGGTGGTCACCGCTCGATGGCCGGAACCGGGACCGGGCCGCGTTGATCTCGCGTTTCCCAGCAACGTCTGAGCGGGTCCGGGTGCCCTGCTAGGCTTCTCCCGCGATGGCTGAGTGGACCGGAGTGCGGGGCAAGCGCGTCCTCATCACGGGTGCGACCCGTGGGATCGGGCTGGCGGCGGCCCAGGCCCTCGCCCGGCAGGACGCTCAAATCGCCATCGTCGCCCGTGATGACGCGCGGGGCGCGGCGGCTGTCAGGATTATCGAGGAGGAGGGGGGAGCCCATGTCGATGTGCTCCACGCCGACCTGACGTCGCAGACGTCGGTGCGCGCCCTGGCGAGCGAGGCGCTGGCGCGCTACCCGCGCATCGATATCCTGGTCAACAACGCGGGGGCCGCCTTCGCGAAGCGTGAGCTCACTGTCGATGGCGTCGAGCGGACCTGGGCGCTCAACCACCTTGCACCGTTCCTGCTCACGACGCTGTTGTTGGACCGGCTCAAGGCGTCGGCGCCGGCTCGCATCATCACGACGTCATCCGATGCCCACAAGGGCAAGCTCATCCCGTTCGACGACCTGAGCGCGGAACGTTCGTGGAAGGGACGAGGGT
>Ga0307372_10007632_pt1 | contig 15429 bp, 16 predicted proteins | sample OX1MG_FD_202533 | JGI IMG/M metagenome (GOLD analysis project Ga0307372, IMG submission 202533) | Soil microbial communities from Risofladan, Vaasa, Finland - OX-1 | ecosystem: Environmental > Terrestrial > Soil > Coastal area > Acid sulfate soil | place: Finland: Risofladan, Vaasa | collected... | reverse complement strand
ACCCCGCACGCGCCGACACCCGCGGAAACCCTGACGTCGGTCCAGCCGCGCGGCCACATCATCGCCGCCGCCGTCCAGATCCTCGAGGACGGCAAGGTGCGCACCGCCGACCAGATCCTCGCCGAGGCCCTGCGCCGCAAGCTCGTCCCCGCCGCCACCACCAAGAAGTACGTCTACAGCGCGCTCATCGAGTACATCGCGCGCCAGATCGGCCACGGCCGCAAGCCGCCGCTGGTGCAAACGGCGGATCGCCGCTTCCGCATCAACGAGCCGCCCGACGACTGGCCCGATCTCGTCCCACAATCGCAGCCCACCATCGATGCGAAGACCCACGCCCTCATCGAGCGCCTCGAAACCACCGCCGTCGGCACTGATCCCGCCGCCTTCGAGCTTGCCGTCTGCGACGCTTTCGCCCACCTCGGCTTCGCGGCCACGCACATCGGCGGCCACAAAGCCCCCGACGGCTACGCCGACGCGCAGCTCGGCGTGCTGGGCTACCGCGCGATGCTGGAGTGCAAGACCGGCAAGTACGTCGTCAACCGGCCGGACGTCGCCGAAGCCGCCAAATTCAAAGACGCCTACCACGCCGACGTCTGCGCCCTGATCGGCCCCGCCTACGGCGAGGAGATCGAGCTACAGAGCGAGTTGCGCACCCACGGCGTGGCGGCCTTCACGGTCGAGGACCTCACCACGCTCCTCTCCATCGGCGTCGAGGCGCATGAGATCCGCGCGCTCTTCATCCCCGGCTTCGCATCAGACGCCCTCGACGATCTGGTCTGGAACCGCCTCCACGGCGAGCGCAAGCGCCTCGCCGACGTCGCCGCCTACGTGCGCGCCGCCGGCTGGCAGGCGCAGGTGACCGCGGCGGAAGAAGGCGGCCCCGCCAACGCCCCGCGCCTCACCGTTGACGCCGCGATGCTCCTGGTCGACGCCGCCCTGCGCGATGCCGGCAGCACCCAGGCCTGCAAGAAAGAAGAAGTCCACCTGGCCTTCCAGCACCTCACCAATCCCTTGACCGGCGCCGCCGTCTGGACCGACGACACCCGCACCGCCATCGTCGTCACGTCCGCGCCGTAGCCCGGCGCCGACATATAGTAGACGGGGTGAAGGCAGCCACGAGCCTCTTGACCGTGGCGAGATCGAGGAGGCGATCAGGGAGGCGCCGGGTATCGATCGGGCGATGAGCCCCGAGGAGCAGCGAACGCTCAACCGCGCGGTATTCGGGCTGTACGGGCAATTTCGGGTATCCCAAGACGGGGCAATTCTAGGCGTGGAAACCGATGCGTTCTAGCGATTCCATGCGCCCGAGAAGCGCGAAGAGGCCGCCGAGCCCTAAAGCCCGACGACCCCTGTTGAACAATGTCTAACGCGAAACTCACGACCGTCGTGGCCCCCTACGTACCCTTGCGGTAGACGGTCCAGAGTATGTCGCGACCGGGATAGGGCAACGCGCAGTCGTCCGGGATCACTTGCGCTCCCGCATGAGCCATGCGACTCAGTATTCCATCGCCAGCCTTGTAGCCCAGGAGCGACTTGGCGTGGGCACCGGAGATCCATTTCAGTGGTCGCCCGGCCCCGATGCGCTCGAGTCCCCATTCGGCTGCGGCGCGGTCTAGGGCGTCAAGCGTGAAGATGCGGAGGACACTTGGCGGGCTGTAGCCGTGCCATTGTATCCCGAGAACCCTCGCCATGAGACTGCCGCCGTCCATCGTCTCGCAGAACCAAAGGCCGCCCGGCTTCGTTGCTCCTGCGGCCTTGTCCAGCGTAGTGCCAAGGTCACGCACGTGCTCGAGCACCTGGATCATCGTCACCAGATCGACCGACGCCGGGAAGCGGGCGTCCTCAATCGCGCCAGCGGCCACCTCGACGCCAAGCTCTTCCTGCGCATAGGCTACCATCGTGCGGTTGGGCTCCAGCCCGCTTCCGGACCAGCCGGAGTCTATGAAGCCGCGAAGGATGAAGCCGGCCGCCGACCCGATGTCGAGCACGCGACCCGGACGTACGTAGCGCCCGACGATGCGCGCGTACGCCTTGCCGCGGTCGATCAGAAGCGGTCCTTCTTGCAGATAGTCGGGGTAGCCCGCGCCGCCGCCGAAGAAATAGTCATCGTCGTACACGGCTTGCGTGCTGAATCCCTCGGGTTCGCGCTCAAGGAATTGCAGACCGCAGTACGAGCATCGATAGTAGAGATAGTCCCGAATCGATCGGTAGGGCTGAGCACCCTCACCGCACGTATGGCAAAGAGCATCGACAGAGAGAGGTTGCATGGTACACCCTCACCTATCGTACGGTCGGGTGAGGATGAAAGGCGACCTGCAAACGGGGCCGTCATGCTAGGTCTGTCGTCCTACGCGCGGTTCGGGACTCCTAGGATGCCCGCAGGTTGAACGGTGATCCACGCGATAGCGGAGAGGTGCTTCATGGCGGGGGGCTGCTCGTATCCGTTCAAGACGTCGTCACTCAGCGCGACGCGGCCGAGGCCGCCAAGTACAAAGACGCCTACCACGCCGACGCCTGCGCGCTGATCGACCCCGCCTTCGGCGAGGAGATCGAGCTGCCGAGCGAGCTGCGCACCCGCGGCGAGCGCAAGCGACTGGCCGACGTCGCCGCCTACGTCCGCGCCGTAGCCCGAAGCTCCGACAGCGTTCACCACATGCGGAAGCCGTTGCATCCCGGCAACTCCACTGATAGACTAGACTCATGGCGGATCTGCGCTATAGCGTTGTGCTCGAACCTGGAGATCCGGACGAAGGCGGCTACGTCGTCACCGTACCGGCATTCCCCGAGGCCGTGACCGAGGGCGACTCGGTCGAAGAGGCGCTCGCGAGAGCACGCGAAGTGATCGAGGCCTGCATCCTCGTCCGTCGTGATCGCGGCGAAGCCATCCCTGCAGCCGATGCGGACGCCACGCGCATCGAGACCGTCGCGATTACGTTTTCGGCGGCCTGAGCCTATCTCTCACGAATGAGCGCGAAACTGCCCGCCGTCGGCGGAGCTCAGCTCGTGCGGGCTCTAGAACGGGCGGGCTTTCGGGTCGCGCGCATCCACGGTTCGCATCCTGTCTTGCAGCACGCGGACGGCCGCAGCACGTCCGTGCCGGTGCACGGCGCTGCGTCGCGGAACACTGGCAGCAATCCTCAAGAACGTGGGGCTCACGGCAGACGATCTCCGTGCGTTGCTCTGAGTTCCTCGCTGTCATCGCGGGTGACGGGAGCGCACGCCGGGCACGACGTCGGGATTGAAGTGAGCCCATCCGGAGCCGGACACGCCCTAAGCGAAGTCAGGTTCGCAAGAAAGATTCCGTGTCCCGCGTCCTCGCGCGCTCGACGGATGCGGCCAGCCGCGTCGAGGGCGGCGCGCGTCGAGCCGCTCGAAGCTCTGCTCCGCGTCCTCGTTCGGACGCCCGCCCCACACGAAGGTGTAGACCAATCGCGCGGGCTTGACCCCACAGGGACGCGTAGACAAACGACCGCTCTCTTCCATCGATAGGGCTACCGAATTGCGTCCTCCCGCAAGGCCTCGACGGCGGCCGCGGCGGCTGCCGCGCCGTCTCCGATGGCATTCACGATCAGGCCCCGATAGCCGCGGCGCACGCCGCCGATGGCGTACATGCCCGGAACCGAAGTGCGGCCATCGCAGTCCGTCTCGACGAATCCACCGCTGTCGCGTTTCACCTGCGATGGCAGAAAGCCGGAGTTCGGTTCGGTGCCGATGAAAATGAAGATGCCGCGGGCCGGGAGCTCATGCAGGCCGCCGTCCTGAGCGGTGCGTAGCACGACGGCCTCGACACACTCGGTGCCGATAATACGCTCGACCAATGTCTCCCAATGGAACGTGATCCGGTCGTTGTCGGCGGCCGCTTGCAGATAGTGCCAGCGGGCGCGCAACTGCTGACCACGCACGATGACCGATACGGATCGGCACATCTCGGCCAAATGGAGGGCGGCTTGCAGTGCGGCATCGCCCCCACCGACGACCACGACGTCGGCGTCCCGGAAGAGCCCGCCGTCGCACCAATCGCACTGCGAAACGCCACGGCCGGCGAGTTCCGCCTCCCCGGGAACGCCGAGCTTGCGCAGCCGGCCCCCTGACGCAACGATGACGATCTTCGCGGAGACCGTTCCGTCGAGTGTCACCACGTCGAACCGGTCCGCGGCAGGCGCAACGGCCGTGACACGCGAGGTCAAGAGCGAGGTACCCCGCATCGTACAGCGCTCCCTCAAAGCCTCGGCAAGCCCGCTGCCGGATACGGCGGTTGGCGCCGGATAGCTCCCGAGAACGCCGACGTTCGTGACGAGCCCGCCAAGCAAGATGTTGGGCTCTATGCAGACGACCGACGCACCGAGCTCGGCGGCGTGGGCGCAAGCTGTGAGACCGCTGATGCCTGCACCAACGACGGCAATGTCGCACTCATGGGCGTATGCAGCGCTCATATTCTCAGCGAGGGGTCGCCGAGCGACCCCCAACCACCTCGAGCATCGGGGCGATGCGTACACCGGCTCGCTCCAAGGCACTCCTCAGTTGCACGCCGACCGCTGCGGCACCAGGCGTGTCGCCGTGAAGGCAGATGGTGTGCATCGGAATCTCGAGCCACGTCCCGTCGACCGCCCTGACGCGCCCCTCCAACACCATCGCCACCGCGCGATCCACCACGCGCGCGGGGTCGGTGATCACGGCGCCCGGCAGGCGGCGAGAGACGAGCGTGCCGTCGGCATTGTACTCACGGTCGGCAAAGACCTCGTACGCCACGCGCATCCCCGCCGCCTCCGCCGCGCGTGCGAACTCGCCGCCGAAGCTCACGATCAGCAGCTCGGCATCGAAGTCCTTGACGCCGGCCACAATGGCATCGGCCAGCGCGCGATCGGCCATCGCCAGGTTGTTCAATTGCCCGTGCGGCTTGACGTGCTGCAGGGGAACCCCAAAGCGGCGGCAGAAGCCCGAGAGGGCGCCGATTTGATAAAGCACATCGGTGCGTGCTTCTTCCGGCGTGACATTGAGGTTGCGGCGGCCGAATCCCACCAGATCCGGGAACGATGGGTGCGCGCCGACGCCGACGCCGTGAGTCTTGGCCATCTCCACCGTGCGCGCCATCACGCGGGGATCGCCTCCATGAAAGCCGCAGGCCACGTTGGCCGACGAGATCGACGGGAACATTCGCTCGTCGTCGCCCATCTTCCAAGCGCCGAAGCTCTCCCCCATGTCGCAGTTGAGGTCAACGAGTATTTCGCTCATCGTTCGTCTCCCTTACTCGTATTCGAGCAGCGTCGTAGGGCTGCGTCATACGTGCGATGCTCCGCCGAGCGGTTCGGCGGAGAGCCACTCCGTACCGGCAGCCGATGCGGCCGCGAGATGCTCGTACTGCTCGCGGTCGATAGGATAGAACCGCAGGGAGTCACCAGGCGCCCAAAGTACCGACGGGACTCGATCCGGGCGGAACGGCACGACGGGCGTCTTCCCCAAGAGGTGCCAGCCGCCGGGGGTCGCTGCAGGGTAGATGGTCACTTGCCGGCCGGCCAGCGCTACGGATCCCGGCGGGACTGCCACGCGCGGCGATCCGCGCCTTGGCAGGCGAAGAGCATCGGGAAGCATGCCGCAGATCGGTTGGCCGGGGGCGAAGCCCACGGTGAAGATCCGGAAGTCCACCGAGGTGTGGAGCTCCACCACCTGCTGAGGCGAGAGCCCGGTGCGGTCAGCGACCTCGGGCAAGTCGTCCCCGGCGTACCAGACCGGAACGCGGAACCGCCGCGTAGCAACCCTCTCGTCTGCGCCCTCGCGCACCTGGCGCTCGAGCGAGGCAAGGATCTCGTCGCGCGTCGTCGCCAGCGGATCGAATTCGAGCAGGAGCGTGTTGTATGACGGAATCGTGCCCCAGACGCCGGGAAGCTCACCACGCGCTCGGAGCTGGTTCGCCGCGCGCGCCGCGAGGAGGACGCGATCGTTCACGAAGACGTCGAGCGCCTCGCCGAACTCAACGAGCACTGCGGCATCCCCCACGGGAAGGACTCGCGTCCACGGGGCCGGGCGCCCATCTCCTCCGCGCTGGTCGGCATCCTCGCTCAATCGCCACTCCCCGCGGCGGCATGCCGCAAGCGAACCCAGTCGCTGGGCAGGGTGATGGGAACGACGACGCGGCACGGGGGGAACCCCCAACTGGGGAAATAGACGTGTTGCGGAATCGGGACGTCGGCGCCGGCGACGAACACGACGATATCCTCCGCGTGCTCAACGATGGGAATCGGTCCGTTGCCGTCCTCGGCAGCGACGACCCAAGGGGGCAAGCCATAGGTAGGGGCGATCTTCGTGCGCACCCAAAGCGACCTCCACTCGTCGACGGGCAATCGCGCGCGCTCGAACAGGTACCGCGAGACGTTGAGCTTGCTCCATCCCATGCCGCTAAGACGCGCCGCCGTTGCCGGCGCGACGAGGCAGAGGGTATAGCGCGCGGGTTGGCCGATGCCCGCCAAAGACGTGATGCCGGGCCATGCACCGCCCACGTTGTTCATGATCAACCGGAGGGCGCGTCCGATCGTCGCGTTGGCGTGCCAACCGGGCCCAAGCGCGCCGATCCCCGCGTTGATGCCCAGTTCTTCGGCAAGCGGGCCGCTCACGATGAGCAACGGCGCCACGTTCTCGTCCGTGGTCTGCACGCCTCGCAAGTTGAACCGTGGGTCGAGGATGCCGCGCACGGCGGCAAGCACGACCGGGAAGTACTCCGGACGGCAGCCGGCCATGACCGCGTTGACGGCGAGCTTTTCGACGCTGGCCTCTCCATGCATCGGCTCGAGCTCGCCGATCACGGTGGACGCGGATTCCGGCGAAAAGCGCACCATCTCGCGAACGCGCCCCACCGTTGGCGGCACGATCGGGAGGCCGTCGGTCCAGCCTCGACGATAGAAGCATTCGTTGACCGCCGCGTCGACGTCGGCGCTGCGAACTGCTTCCACGCGTTGCGGCACGACTCTCGCGCCGGCAAAGCGCATGCCCACGGGATCCGTCTCGCGCCCACGGTCGCCGAGTGCATCATCCACCCAGCCACCGCCGCGTTGCCGTCCGACCGGGTTGTGGACCCATTGCGTCCCGCGGCTTTCATGCGGAGCACTCATCGGCCGTTGAATCGCATGCTACTCCGCGTATGCCGCCCTGAGCCTCGTGCTCCAATCGCGTGGAAGCACGATCGGCTTCATCGTCGGGAAGCCAAGCATACCGTTGTGCGCTAGGAAGTAGCAGTTCGTCCGCATCGGGTCTCCGCTCACGGCGATCATGTAATCCTCGGGGCGGAGCACCAGCGGCACGAGACGTTCGGGGTCGCGGGAGGCCCCGAAGACCTGTGGCGCCTTGCGGAGCATCACCAGGTCATACAGAGAGCGTTTGCCCGGGATCAAGTTCGTCCAACCGGATATGTAGTTCTCGAATTGTCGTGCCGGAATGCGAGCATGCTCGAACAAGTACGCCTGTACGTCGGCTTTCGTCATCCCTGAAGCGGCGATCGTCTTTGCGACGATCGGGGAAAGGATGAGCATGGGCTTGTAGGTGCCCGTTGCCATGCCGACGGTGAACATCAGCTCCCACCCGGTGTACTTGACGACCGCGTCCGCGAGGTACGGCAGGCACTCCTCGGCCGATGTGCCGTACACCGAGACAATGACGTGGGACCCCGTATAGCGCGCGATACAGACCCCGTTCTGGCCGGGCGGCAAGCCCATCCCGGAGCACACCGTCGGCCACCCGATCTCGGCCAGCGTGTCCTCGTTCTCCGCCATCACGACCCGCCACGTTCCTCCAAACGTTCCCTTGTCGTTCTGGTGGGGAAGAAAGCCGGCGACGTTGCGCAGATACAGGCGCCAAAAGCGCCCGATGCTCGTATTGGCCTGAAAGCCGTCACGCAGCGCGCCTTGTTCGTAATTGAAGCCGAGGTCCTTGATCAGCGGACCGTTGATGACGATCTGTGTCTCCGCGCCGGGCGTGTTGCCGCTGTGCTCGACTCCGTATGCCGGATCGGCCATCGCCTCGACGAGGGCGACCAAAATGGGCATGTATTCGGGCCGGCAGCCGGCCATGACGCCGTTGACGGCGATATTCCAGATCGTCGCGGCGCGATTGTCGAGCTGCACCGTTGCCAAGACCTGGTCCGGACTCCGGTCGACGAACGAAAGGAAGGCGTCGACGCGGTCGCGCGTCGGTGGCACGATGGGCAACCCGTCGCTCCACAGGTTCTCGTAGAAGAAGCGTTGGACCTCGTCGAAGGTCCCCTCGAAAACAACGTCTCGCGGCGCCGGCTCCACGAGGTGTCGCGCGCCGTTCGATGTCGTGGTCAGGCAAGCGACGACGCGCTCCAGCGTCACCGACGCGATATTACGCTCGAGTTCAACGGCGCTCTGCACGTCGGGATGTCCGGGTACCATCGCAATGCCAAGCGTGGGTACGCCAAGACCGGAGGACGTGGCCTTCGCCTGGCCCAGAAAACCCTCGCAGATTAGCGTTGCCGTTGGAAATCCGGCGCTTTCGACCGCGGCGCTCACCCGCAACACGGCGGGTGTGCAGCTACCTCAGCAACCGATGCCGGAGACGACCGCATCGACGCCGAGTGCGCGGAGCTTGTCGGGCAAGCCGGCAACTACTGCGTGTTCGTCGGCTCCGTGCGTTGAACCGAACGCCTCGTAGCCCACGAAACGCATGTCGGGAAATCTGCTTTGCAGTCCTCTTTCGAGCATGGAGAAGATTTCGTCGCCCCGGAAGAGATAATCCCAGACGAACGCTACGGTCTTGCCCGAAAGGTTATCAAACCGAGGCGCGAGCTCGTGGGGTTTCAGCGCTCGCTCTCCGCGTGGCCAGAAAACGGCATAGGTGTCGCCGTGTTTGCCCATCGGTTCTCCTTAGGTCTCGATCGCTCTGCATCTCGCTCGATCGGGCTCTCCACAGAATGTCTCCGCGGCTCCCAGCGACGACCGCGAATCCGTGCTCGTCGTCTCGTATCGCCGAGCGTAAGTGCGCCTTCGCCGTCCCGCCTGCAAGCGTAATCGCCTGGCCGCTGTGCATCCACTGCCTCCAACGGCGTTTTTCGCCGGAGGCGCGTTATTGTTCTACTAAGAGAAGACAGTGAGTCGCTACTTGACGTCCTTATAGCATTGTCGTTTCTCTCGTGTCAACATCGCATGGCCGCGACATATCGGCGGTAATACACCCAAATGCGTTTGCCCGCGAGCGCCGGCCTGCGGTCGGGGATGCGCGCTCCCGAAATTCTACCTAAGGAACTACCCCCTTGTGCGCTCCACGGTCCCATGCTATCGTAAGTCGGCGATCGAGGCTCGAAGGTGGGGACTCCGGGCGTGCATTGAGACAATGCTCCTGGTGCTATTCCGAAATTGCGCCTGCCCGCTCGATGAACGGTGAACGGCGATCGTCTACCGGTCACTCATTCTTCTCACTCATTCTTCGTAAAGCGCGATTGAGAAGTAACGCTGATCATGAAGATAGTAGTCACCGATCCGATTCACGAAGACGGCATTGCGCGGCTGCGCCAAGAGCATGAGGTCACGCTCCTCTTCGGTGATCGAAACGCGGAAAGCTCGGATGCGGCATTGGCGCACGCCGACGCTCTGGTCATCCGAGGCTTTCCCATTTCCGGCGAGCTCCTCGACAGGTGCCCACGTCTCGTCGTCATCGGCAAGCACGGATCGGGCGTCGACAACGTCGATCTAAACGCGGCTAGCGAACGGGGTGTCGTCGTTGCGAACACACCGGGCGGAGCCAACGCCACGGCGGTGGCCGAAGGTGCCGTCGCGCTGATGCTCGCCGTACTTCGGCGCGTCTTGGATTGTCATCGGGCGGTCACGGAGGGCCGCTTCGGGGTACGAGACGAGTGGCGCCTCTCCGATCTCTGGGGCCACACGCTTGGCCTCATCGGCTGCGGGAACATCGGCGCCATCGTCGCTCGGATGTGCCGCCAGGGCTTCGACATGCGGGTGCTCGTATATGACCCGACGCTATCGCGGGAGCGGGCCGGTGAGATCGAGGTTGAGAAGGTCGAGACCCTCCACGATCTGATGAAGACGGCGGATGTCGTTTCGATTCACGTACCGTTGAGCGATAGGACGCGTGGCCTGGTGAGCGCATCGGCAATCGCGGCGATGAAGCCGACGGCGATTCTCGTCAATACGTCGCGCGGTCCGATCGTGGATGAGGATGCGCTCATCGCGGCACTCGCGGAGGGCCGCATCAAGGGCGCCGGCATCGACGTGTTTCAGCGCGAGCCGCCCGACGCCGACTCATCCCTGCTCCGGCTTCCCAACGTCACGTTGTCGCCGCACAATGCCGGCTTGACGGAGGATAGCACGCGCGACATGGGAGTCCGTATCGCAGAGTATGTGCTCCAGGCGCTTGCCGGCGAAAAGCCGCCAACGCTGCTGAATCCGCAGATATGGGATACCCGCCGCTCGTACGCCTGAGAGGCAACTCGCTAGCGCTAGACCGACCGATGCGTCGCAAATCATCCAGAGAGGGACATCATGCCGACTGAGCAGGGTTCACCGAAGTGGGCTTGGATCGATGGAAGCTTCGTCCCGTGGCAAGAGTGCGTTCTGCACGTGCGCGCTCAGGCGATTATGACGGGGGCCAGCGTCTTTGAGGGCATTCGCGCATACTGGAACGCTGGGCAAGGGCAGCTTTACGTGTTTCGCGTTCAGGAGCACTTCGCGCGCCTTGCGGAGTCGATGAAGATCATGCGGATGAAGCAGGCGGTCTCGCCCGAGATGGTATCGGCATCGATCGAGTTGTTGCGGCGGAACGAGTTCAGGGGTGACGTGCACTACATGCCCGTGGCCTATGTCGGCTTCGGCGAGGAGTATGGGGCTCAAACGAAGCCCGTACAGGAGGGATTCTTCATCACGGCAGTGGCAAAGCCGCAAACACGGGCATTGGAGGATGGACTGAGCGTCTGCGTCAGTTCATGGCGGCGAATCTCCGATACGGTGATGCCTCCCAGAGTCAAAGCCGCCGCAAACTACCAGAATAGCCGCTTCGCGCTGCTGGAGGCGCGCACGAACGGCTACGACTATGCAATCTTTCTCAACTCGTCCGGTACGGTTTCGGAGGCGCCGGGCGCGTGCATCTTCGTCGTCCGAGGCAATCAGGTATGCACCCCTCCGGTGACGGCCGGCATACTTGAGAGCATAACCAGGTCGACGCTGATCCAGCTCTTTGAGGAGCGGATCGGGAGGATGGTGATCCAGCGCGAGATCGACAGAACGGAGCTCTATGTCGCGGACGAAGTGTTTCTCTGCGGCACGGGGATGGAAGTCATGCCGGTTGTGTCGATCGACCACATCAGCGTCGGGTCCGGCCGTCCGGGCCGTTTGACCAAAGAAATCCAAGATCTCTACTTTCGGATCGCCAGAGGCGAGGACATGTCGCTACAACACTGGCTGACTCCGGTATACGCCCCCGTTACAGTGTAATCACACAGAAGCGCTCGTCACGCACGAGACGGATACGCGTGGAGCGATGGGACAGATGGAGGGTAGGACGATGAGATTCGCACGAATGCTGGGAGTGGCCCTCGCGGTTATGGGCAGCATAGCCGCCGGAAGCCGCGCCTTGGCTGCCGGAACGCAGACGGTAAAGATCGGTCTACTGGCGTCACTATCGGGGTATGTGGCTTCATACGGGATCGACGAACGCGACGGGGCTCTGCTCGCGATCGACGAGATCAACAAGTCCAACGTGATTCCGGGAGTCAAGCTCGAGCCGATCATCCTCGACGACAAAGGCGATCCAACCGCGACGGTCGAGGCGGCTCAGCAGGTCATCGATCAGGGAGCGATCGCCATTCTCGGTCCGACGACCACGGCGGGAACGGCGGCGCTCGCCAGCATTGCAACCGCAAGACAGATACCGGACGTGAGTTTCGGGCTTCTGCCGGTCGCCGCTCACGCGCAGCCGCCGGCCTACGCGTACAGCCTTTCGATTCAGCCGAACGATGAAGCCTTGGGGGACTTGAACGTCGCGCTCGCGCAAAAGAACGCGAAATCGATAGCGATTATCTACGATAGCAATGCATACGGCCAATCGATCAGCGACAATCTGAAGCAAGACGCCGCGGCGAAGGGTGTGCGCGTCGTAGCGAGTGAGGCGTTCAAGTCGACGAGTACGGACATGACGCCACAACTCACAGCCATCCGCAAGGCGAATCCCGACGCGATCATCGACATCGGCGGAGGAACCACGCCGGCCCTGATTGCACGGCAGATGTACGAGTTGGGCATGCATCAGCCGCTGGTCATCAGCGCCGTGTCGTTCGGTATCGGCGACACGAAATTCGCTCAAATCGCGGGACCAAATGCACTGTCGAACGTGAGACACACAGCGTTCGCCGAGGAGGTCTGGAACACGTTGCCGAAGTCCGACCCTCGGTACGCGAAACTCCATGCGATGATCCCAGCGTTTCGCAAGGCCTACGGTCGCGACCCGAGCGGCTATGGTGCTGCGGCCGCATACGATGCCGCTTGGGTTCTTGCGGATGCGATAAAGCGCGCTGGATCGCTCGACCCGAAGAAGATTCAAGCCGCCTTGGATGAGACGAGATATCAGGGGACCCTGTGTCTCGCTCGATTCTCACCCGGAAACCATTCAGCGTGTCATGCCGACTCGCTGGTGACCTCGAAGATCGTCAACGGCAAGCTGGTGTACGGGAACTAAGCGGCGAATACCGTGCTGCGGACGCTCTTGCGAACCGCGCGGGTCCGGCGGGACCCGCGCGGCCGCTCTAGACGCAGGAGAAGTGCGGGACCGACGTAGCGAGCGCTGCGCGAGGACAGGGCATATGGCAGGCGTCATCGGTCAGCTGCTCGTAACGGGCATACTCATCGGACTCATGTATGGCGTCATCGCCGTGTGCATCGGCGTCATCTACAATGCTACGCAGATCATCAACTTTGCTCAGGGCGAATTCGTGATGATCGGCGGTGTCATGACGTGGGCGTTCATAACCGAGCTCCACTGTCCGTTATGGGTGGCGGCTACGGCCGCCGTGTTGATCGGAGCCCTTGTGGGCTTGGTCGTGGAGCGCGTCGTGATCAATACGGCGCGGCGGTTCCGTCCACCGCTGTTGACGTACATCTTTCTGACGTTCGGCGTGAGCATCATTCTTAGCAACGTCACGATGTTCGCCTTCGGGACCAATCCGCTGATCTTCGATCCGTTTCTCGGCAGAGCGCCGATCGTTCTCGGTAAGATCAGCATGTCGTCTCAGTACGTTCTCGTGCTTCCGCTGTGCCTCGTACTGCTCGCGGGACTCACGTCGTTCTTCGCGTATACGCGGTTTGGCAAAGCCATGCGTGCATCGGCCGTAAATGACATTGGCGCGCGGATCGTGGGTATCGACGTCGGCGTTCTTTCGATGATGGCCTTCGGCTTATCGGGTGCCGTCTCGGCGCTGGTCGGGGTCTTTCTCACCCCGATTACGACGACCTCGTATGCTATCGGCTTGTCCTTCACGCTCAAGGGCTTTGCCGCGGCGATCACCGGCGGGCTCGGAAATTTTAGAGGAGCCGTCGTCGGAGGGCTGATCATCGGTGTCGTGGAGTCGCTGGGTGCCGGTTTGATCTCGTCGCAGTTCCAAGACGCGATCACGTTTCTATTTGTCATCGTCATGTTGGTAGCGTTGCCGAAAGGAATATTCTCGAGCCTTGTCGAGGAGCGGGAGCGCCTTTGAGGATGGTGAATGCGCGCCGCCGAGCACTCGGCGAGGCTGTCGCGTTGGCGCTGCTTGGCCTGGGGGTGGCGTTTATCGGGCGTATGTTCCTCTCGGATTATTGGCTCACCGTCGGGATCGTCATTGCGATGTACTCGCTGCCCTCGCTGGCGCTCTTGCTGCTGCTCGGCTATGCGGGGCGGCCTTCGTTCGGCCACGCAGCGTTTTTCGCCGTGGGGGCGTATGCGAGTGCCGTCACGACGACGCGCCTTGGTTGGCACCCGCTGGTGGGGATGCTCGTCGGAATCGCGATCGCGGGCATAGTCGCGTATGCCATCGGCTTTCCCCTGTTGCGGCTTAGTGGGCACTATCTCGCGATCGCCACGCTGGCGTTTGCCATCATCGTTCGGGTCGTGCTGGAGAATGCCACTCCGATCACGGGAGGACTCAACGGGATCGTCGGAATTCCCGGCCTAGGAACGCCGCGCAGTGCATTCTTCGTGGTGGTGATATTGGTTACCATCATCTATACCGCTGCTGTGGTCATCGATCATTCTCGGGTTGGGCGGATTCTGCGCGCGCTCGGGGATGATGAGCGCGCGATGGCCTCCTGCGGAATCAATCCCCAGGCGATTCGCACCGCGGTGTTCGTTGCATCGGCGTGCTTGACCAGCATCGCGGGGAGCGTTTATGCGCATTTCCTGAGCTATATCAGCCCGGAGCCTTTCAACGTGGATATGAGCGTGCTCTTCGTCACGATGATGCTCGTCGGGGGCACGGGCAGCGTTTGGGGGGCCTTGATCGGGGCTTGCGTCGTCGGCGTGGTTCCGGCAGTGCTCAGCGTATACGCGTCGTATAGCGCGCTGCTCTACGGCGTCGCGATCGTCGCGGTGCTGCTGTTCATGCCGCAGGGCTTTCTCGGAGTGCCTCGGCAGATCCACGTCGCGGTCTCCCGGCTGCGGCGGAGCCCCTCCTCGGGACGCGAGGGCGTCAGAGGGAGCGAGACGGCTCATGTCGAGTAGCGTACCTGTGCTCAAGGTGTCGGAGATCTCCAAGAGCTTCGGCGGCTTGCGCGCCGTAGCGGCGGCATCCTTCGAATTGGAGCGCGGCGAGATTCTCGGGGTCATGGGGCCGAACGGTGCGGGAAAGACGACGCTCTTGAATGTGATCAGCGGCTACGAGCGACCCGATGCCGGGCGGGTGGAGCTGGCGGGAATGGCGGTTACCGGATTTGCGCCGCATCGGCTGGCGCGCCTTGGTTTGCGCCGGACGTTTCAGACCCCGCGGGTGATGAGGCGGCTCACCGTGGAGGACAATTTGGATCTAGCGAGGTTCGGTTCTGGGAAAGGTGGCCACGCGGGACCGGTACTCGCCTACCTCGATCCCGTGCGCCGTCGGGTTGCGTCGACGCTTCCCATGGCTGGGCGCCGTCTTGTGGAGCTCGCGCGGGCGTGCACGGGGAGGGTGGATGCATTGCTGCTGGACGAGCCGTCGACTGGCCTTGCCGACGACGAGAAGACCCTGCTGGAGACGCTCATTCGGTCCGTCGCCTCAGAGGGAGTCGGCGTCGTCCTCGTCGCCCACGACATTCCGTTCGTCCTGAACACGTGTCATAATATCGTCGTACTCGCGCTCGGGAGCGTCCTCGCCAGAGGATCCCCCGCTGATGTGCGCGGTGATCCTCGCGTGATCGAGGCGTATCTCGGCAAGGACTGGAATGCTCATGCCGGGACTTGAGGTGC
>Ga0307372_10007631_pt1 | contig 15429 bp, 15 predicted proteins | sample OX1MG_FD_202533 | JGI IMG/M metagenome (GOLD analysis project Ga0307372, IMG submission 202533) | Soil microbial communities from Risofladan, Vaasa, Finland - OX-1 | ecosystem: Environmental > Terrestrial > Soil > Coastal area > Acid sulfate soil | place: Finland: Risofladan, Vaasa | collected... | reverse complement strand
GAGCTGGAGGAGTTCGACCGCATCTTCAGGTCGGGTGACGCGGCAGCCGGGATCTCGGCGTTCCTCGAGAAACGGCGGCCGGAGTGGTCAGGGGCCTAGCCGAGAAACCCGACCGAGACCTGGGCAGGACCGAGCGGGGCGCCTGCAGATCGCCTCAGCTGGCGATCTCCTCCCTGACCGGGATCTCGTGGATCCGGTTGACCAGGGACCCCACCGCCTCCAGGGTCGCCTCGGTCCACTCGCCACCCAGGATGGCCAGGCTGAAGCCGAGATCGCCGAGCGCCGCCAGGTGCTCCAGCAGGCGGGACTGGTCGGCGGGGCCGCCCTGGCCCAGGTCGAAGAAGGTGGTGGTGGTCCTCTCGATCTCCCTGCAGTCGCGGCCCACCGCCCGGCAGTGCTCCCTGAGGACGGCCAGCTTCCGCTCCAGCTCAGGATCACGCCAGCCGGGGATGTCGAAGAAGTTGCAAGCATCGCCGTACTCAGCCACCAGGCGCAGGGTCCGCCGCTCCCCGCCCCCGCCGATCAGGATCGGGGGGTGGGGGCGCTGGGGCGAGTTGGGCGAGTTGACCGGAGCTCCGAGCTGGAAGTGGCGGCCTGCGAACGGGGAGCGGTCGTCGCTCCACATCCGGTGGGCGATCTGGAGCAGCTCCTCCAGCTGCTGGAAGCGCACTCCCAGGGGCGGGAAGGGGATGCCCAGGGCGTCCGCCTCCGCCTGATACCACCCCGCGCCCACTCCGAAGGTGAAGCGGCCGCCGGAGAGGAGGTCGAGCGAACTCACCAGCTTGATCAGCGGCCCCGGGTGGCGATAGGTGACCGACGTGACCAGGGTTCCGAGCCGGATTCGGCTCGTTCGGCCGGCCAAGAACGCCAAGGTGGCATAGGCCTCCAGCATCGGGGCCTCGGCCGGTTTGCCGCTGACCGGGATCTGGAAGAAGTGATCCGCGGTCCAGAGGCTGTCGACCCCCGCCCCCTCAGCGATAGCCACCAGCTGGGAGAGGGCTGCCTCGATCTCCTCCGGCTGGTCCGGCCAGGTCAGGGCGACTCCGAGCTGCATGCGTACCCCTTGATGTCGTTAGCCGGGTCACGACTATATCATTAGCCGGCTACTCCTCCGCCCCCGGCTACTCTGGTCGGGTCATGTCACAGGGTGCCGAGGAGTTCCCCCGGGTCTTCTGGGGGACCAAGCGGGTGCTGGCGGCAGCCTCGGCCGCGGCCTTCGCCCGCCATGGGATTCACGAGGGTCAGCAGTACATCCTGCGCTGCCTCTGGGACGAGGACGGCCTGACTCCAGGGGAGGTGGCCCGGCGCCTGGCCCTGTCCACCCCCACGGTGACCAAGGCCACCGGCCGGATGGAGGCGGCCGGTCTGCTCCACCGCGAGCCGCACCCCACCGACGGACGCCGGGTGCGGCTGGTGCTGACCGCCCGGGGGCGAGCCCTGGAACAGGCGATCGGGGAGGAGATGGACCAGGTCAACGAGCGGGCTCTGGCCTCTCTGGGCGAGCCGGAACGGGCGGCCCTGCTCGGCTATCTGAACCAGATTCGGGCCAACCTCGACTGACCTGGGGGCCGGAAGGAGGAGGCCCGCCTTGAGCAGGGGACGGCTCCCGCCCGGTCCCGGTCCATACCATGGCTCTGGTGAGTCGGTACCTCCCTGGCGACACCCCGCCGCCGGCTGACGATCCCAACCTGAGCGTCGCCGGGGCCCGGCAGCGGCGGGGGCCCTTCTGGCTCGAGGAACCGCGCTGGTTCTGGGTGCTCGCCCTGCTCACCTTCCTCTTGGGGCTATCGCTCTTCCTGGTGGCGCTGGGCTTCGACCGGCCGTGATCTGGCTCAACCCGGTCGGGCTAGTCCTGCTCGTCGGGGTGTCCGGATCCCTCTTCCTGCGCCGGCTCTGGCCGCTCTGGCGCTCGCTGCGCCGGGCCGCGCCAGAGCCGCGGCTGGACCGCCTGGGCGAGCGGGTCTGGGGGGTGGTGGTCTTCGTATTGGGCCAGCGCCGGCTGCTGCGCTGGCCGCTCAGCGGTGTGGCTCACTTCCTCATCTTCTGGGGATTCGTCATCCTCAATCTGGAGATCCTCGAGGCCGGCCTGGAGGCACTGGTCCCACCCCTCAACCTGGAGCAGCAGCTCTGGTGGGGCCCGGTCGCCTTCGCCCAGGAGCTGCTGGCGGTGGCGGTGCTCACCGGATTGGCCGTGGCCGCGCTCAACCGCTATCTGCTCCGGCCGCGCAGGTTCCAGGGCAGCCATCAGCGGGACGCCGCCATCATCCTGGCCCTGATCGCCCTGGTGATCGTGACCCAGCTCGGCCTCTACGGCACCCAGATCGCCGCGGGCAGCGACCACCTGGTCAACCTGCGGCCCGTCTCAGACGCGGTTTCCCAGCTCTTCCGGGGAGTTCACGGGGAAGGGATCGCCGCCTGGCACGAGCTCTTCCTCTGGGCCCACCTGCTTCTGATCGCCGGCTTCCTGGTCTACCTGGCTCACAGCAAGCACCTGCACATCCTCACCTCAGTCCCCAACGTCTTCTTCCGCAGCCTGGAGCCGGCCGGGCGCCACCTGCCCACCCTGGACATCGAGCACGCCGACCACTTCGGCCTGGCCAAAGTGGAGCAGCTCACCTGGAAGCAGCAGCTGGACCTGGCCACCTGTACCGAGTGCGGTCGCTGCCAGAGCCACTGTCCCGCCTTCAACACCGGCAAGCCGCTGTCGCCCAAGCTCTTCATCACCGACCTCCGCGACGGCTGGTACGCCCACGCCCGCGGCCAGGCCCCACCGGCCAGTTACTGGGCGGCCGGGGACGACCCGTCTCCGGTCCCCGACCCGCCCCAGGACGGCCGCCTGCTGGACTGGAGCGTGCTCGAGGAGACGCTCTGGTCCTGCACCACCTGCGGCGCCTGCGTCGAGGAGTGCCCGGTCCTGATCGAGCACGTCCCCGCCATCGTCGAGATGCGCCGCAGCCTGGTCCTGGAGGAGTCCCGGCTGCCCCGGGAGGCGCGCACCGCGCTGGAATCGCTGGAGCAGCGCGGCAACCCCTTCGGGATGCCGGCCGATTCCCGGATGAGGTGGGCGGAGGGTCTCGAGGTGCCCCTCCTGGCTAACAACCCCCAAGCCGAGTACCTCTACTGGGTGGGCTGCGCCACCGCCTTCGACGAGTCCAACTGGCCCATCGCCCGCGCCACCGTGGCCATCCTCAAGGCGGCCCAGGTCAGCTTCGCCGTGCTCGGCCTGGAGGAGACCTGCAACGGCGACCCGGCCCGGCGGCTGGGCAATGAGTACCTGTTCCAGACCCAGGCCCAGCAGGTGGTCGAGAAGCTGACCGCCCGAACGGTCCAGAAGGTGATCGCCAGCTGTCCCCACTGCTTCAACACCATGGCCCGCGAGTATCCCGATCTGGGCGGCAAGTACGAGGTGATCCACCACACCCAGCTCCTGGCCGAGCTGCTCGATGAGGGCCGGATCGAGCTCAAAGAGCCCCTCCAGCAAGGGGAGCTGACCTACCACGACCCCTGCTACCTGGGGCGCTGGAACGGTGAGTACGACGCTCCCCGGCGGGTGCTCGAGGCCATCCCCGGGGCCAGGCTGGTGGAGATGAAGCGGAGCCGGAACCAGGCCATGTGCTGCGGGGCGGGGGGCGGCCGCCTCTTCATGGAGGAGAGCCAGGGACCCCGGATCAACCGGGTCCGGGTGACTCAGGCGGTCGAGACCGGCGCCCAGACCGCGGCCCTAGCCTGCCCCTTCTGCGCCACCATGTTCACAGAGGGCATCAGCTCCCAGGATTCGCCGCTCCAGAGCCGGGACATCGCCGTCCTGGTAGCTGAGTCGATGGGGCTGGAGTACCTGCCGGCGGCCAACTGAAGGCACCCGGGCCTAAGCCGGAGGCGGGCGGCCGAGCTTGTCATAATCGCCGGGTGGCGGCGGAATCCGGCCCGGCCGCGATCGACCATGTCGGCCTCGCCGTCGCTCACCTCGAGGCTGCGGTGGCCTTCTACGAGCAGCTCCTGGGTGTACCACCCAGCCATCGCGAGGATGTGCCCCAGGATGGGGTCCGGGCCGCTTTCTTCGAGCTCGGTCAGTCCAGCCTGGAGCTCCTGGGAAGCACCCGGGAGGACTCCTCGGTGGCCAGATTCCTGGAGCGGCGCGGACCGGGGCTGCACCACCTCGCCTACCGGGTCGCCGACATCGAGGCGGAGCTCCGCAACTGGCGCCAGCGGGGCGCCGAGCTCATCGACCAGCAGGGCCGGCCGGGCGCTCGCGGTCGGCTGGTCGCCTTCATCCACCCCAAGTCGGCGGGCGGGGTGTTGACCGAGCTTTGCCAGCTTCCGGGGTCTCCCGGGTGACCCCCGACTCCCCGCTTCCCCAGTCCGACCGGACCGAGTCCGAGCTGCCCCTGGAGCTGTGGTACGGGCCGGGTCCGGCCGAGCCCTCCCCACCCGGGCAGCCTCCCTACACCAGGGGGCTTCGGCCCGAGGGCTATCGGAACCGGCTCTGGACCATGCGCCAGTACGCCGGCTTCGGCTCGGCCGCCTCGACCAACCAGCGCTTCCACTACCTTCTGGCCCGAGGCCAGACCGGTCTCTCGGTGGCCTTTGACCTCCCCACCCAGATGGGCTACGACTCGGACGCCCCCGAGGCCGCCGGCGAGGTGGGTCGGGTCGGGGTGGCGATCGACACCCTGGAGGACATGCGCATCCTCTGCCAGGGACTTCCCCTCGACCGGGTCACCACCTCGATGACCATCAACGCCCCGGCCAGCCTGCTTCTGCTCATGTACCAGCTGGCGGCCGAGGCGCAGGGGATCGCTCCCGACCTGCTCGGGGGCACGATCCAGAACGACATCCTCAAGGAGTACGTCTCCCGGGGCACCTACATATTCCCGCCCCGTCCCAGCATGCGACTGGTCACCGACACCCTGACCTACTGCCATGACCAGCTCCCCCGCTGGCACCCGATCTCGATCTCCGGGTACCACATGCGCGAGGCGGGGGCCAGCGCGCCTCAGGAGCTGGCCTTCGCCCTCAGCGACGGGATCGCCTACGTCGAGGCGGCCCTGGGGGCCGGGCTGGAGCTGGACCAGTTCGCCCCCCAGCTCAGCTTCTTCTTCAACGTCGGCAACGACTTCTTCGAAGAGGTGGCCAAGTTCCGGGCCGCGCGGACGCTCTGGTCGGGGATCATGCGCGACCGCTTTCACGCCCAGGCGGAGCGCAGCACCCAGCTCCGCTTCCACGCGCAGACCGGAGGGGCGACGCTTACCGCCCAGCAGCCCCTCAACAACGTGGTCCGGGTCTCGCTCCAGGCGCTGGCGGCGGTGCTCGGCGGAGCCCAATCGCTGCACACCAACTCCTTCGACGAGGCCCTGGCCCTGCCCTCCGAGGCGGCGGCCAGCCTGGCTCTGCGCACCCAGCAGCTGCTGGCCTTCGAGTCCGGCGTCGCCCGGGTGGCAGATCCCCTGGGCGGGTCGCACTTCCTGGAGCGGCTCACCCTGGAGCTGGGTCAGGCCGCCTCCCGGCTGATCGCGGAGGTGGACCGCAGGGGGGGAGCGGTGGCCGCCATCGAGCAGGGCTTCTACCAGGAGCAGATCCAGGAATCCGCCTACCGCCACCAGCAGCTGGTCGAGAGCGGCGAGCGGGTCATCGTCGGGGTCAACCGATTTCAGGACGAGCTGCCGGTCGAGGTGCCCATCCTCAAAGTCGACCCCGACCTCGAGCGCGATCAGCGGGAGCGCTTGGCTCGCCACCGCCAGCGGCGTGACCAGGTTCCGGTCGACCTCTCCCTGGCCCGGGTCGAGCAGGCGGCCCAGGGGACCGCCAACCTGCTCCCGGTGATGCGCGAGGCGCTCCTCGCCGGCGCCACCCTGGGCGAGATCTGCACCCGGCTGCGGGCGGTCTTCGGGACCTTCCAGCCGGGCGCCTCGCGCTGAGCCCGGGCTCAGGGCGAGGGAGTTGCCGGGCGCGCCTTCGCGGAGCCCACTCGGAGCGAGCTTCCGAGCACGCTGGGGTAGGCCAGGTCGTGATAGAGCTTGGCGGTCACCGGGCGCAGCCCGAAGGGCGCCTGGATGAAGGCCCAGGCCGCGGCCAGCGCCCCCAGGGGCGGCCCCACCAGGTAGATCCAGAGCGACCCGAAGTGCGAGCTGATCACCGCTGGGGCCAGGCTCCGGGCCGGATTCAGGCTGCAGCCGGTGTAGGGTGCCCCCCGCCAGACCAGCAGGGCAATCACCAGCCAGAGCACGAGCGGGGTCCAGCGGGCGGTTCGCCCCGACGAGGTGCAGGCAAATATGGCCAGGATCAGCACCGCGGTCATCAGCGCCTCGATGCCCACCGCCGCCGCGGCGCTCACCCCCGGGTGGGGGCCGGTTCGACCGTCTCCGACCGAGACCGACACCGCACCCCAGGCCAGCCGCAGCACGACTCCGCCGGCCAGAGCCCCGAGGAACTGGGCGCCCAGGTATCCGAGCAGATCGGAGCGGGACACATGGCCGCTGACCCAGAAGGCCAGCGTCACCGCCGGGTTGAGGTGAGCCCCGCTCAAGCGACCCAACGGTGAAATGGCCACCAGGCTGCCGGTGCCGGCGAAAAGGAGGCCCGTGATCAGCAGCCGGAGCGAGCTGAAGGGGATCAACCCCAGCATCGGGGAGCCGGCGCCGAAGTCGAGGCAGACCGCGCTCAGGCCGCCCAGAACGAGGATTCCGGTGCCGGCTCCCTCGGCCGACCACTCCCGCCAGTGCCACCCCTCCCGGGGCGGGTGGCTCAGGCCGGGGGCCCCTGGGGACGGCTCCGGCCCGGGTACGACTGCAGGCCTCAGCTGAGGCCCGCCGGAACGGGCGAGCCGGCCCGGGAACGCCATTTCCAAGGCCGATCGGCGAAGATTGCTCGGTGACCAAGCCCGAGCCAGGTCCGGCTGGGGAGGGGGCCCGCGTGAAAGCGCAGCGGGTGGCGGGCTCCCCACCGCAGGCCGACCCGACTGCGGGTGCCAACCAGCGGCTGGTCAGCCAGCTCCGCAAGCGCCGTCACGACGCCGTCCACCGCGGCGGCGTCCCGGAGCGAGTCCAGCGCAGCAAGGGAAAGCTGACCGCTCGAGAGCGGATCCGCCGGCTGCTCGATCCCGGCAGCTTCGTCGAGCTGGACGCCTTCGTCACCCATCGCTCGACTCAGTTCGACATGGCCGAGCGCCGGGCGCTGGGCGACGGCGTGGTCACCGGGTACGGCCAGATTGGGGGACGGCAGGTGTTCATCTTCTCCCATGACGCCTCGTTCATGGGAGGCTCGCTGGGGGAGGCGTTCGCCGAGAAGGTCTGCAAGGTGATGGAGCTGGCGGAGCGCACCGGGGCGCCCGTGATCGGCATCAATGACAGCGCCGGCGCCCGGATCCAGGAGGGCGTCGTCTCCCTCGCCGGCTACGCCGACATCTTCTACCGCAACGTGCGCCTGAGCGGGGTCGTCCCGCAGCTCTCGCTGATCGCCGGCCCTTGCACGGGTGGCGCCGTCTACTCGCCGGCGATCACCGACTTCACCCTCATCGTGCGCCGGGTGGGGTACATGTTCATCACCGGACCTGACGTGGTCCGGGTGACCACCGGCGAGAAGGTCGACCAGGAGCAGCTGGGGGGCGCGGACATTCATTCCCAGCGCAGCGGCGTGGCCCACTTTGAGGCGGACAGCGAGGACCAAGCGTTCCTGCAACTGCGCGAACTGCTCTCGTTTCTGCCGCAGAACAGCTGGGAGGAGGCGCCGCTCTTGAGCTGCGCCGACCCGGTCGATCGGGCTGACCCGGAACTGCAGGAAATCATCCCTGAAAGCCAGAACATCCCCTATGACATGCGCGCCGTAATCGGACGCATCGTCGATGACGGAAAGTTCCTCGAGGTGCAGGCTCTCTTCGCCCCCAACCTGGTCGTCGGATTCGCACGCCTGGACGGCCAGAGCGTGGGCGTGGTGGGCAACCAGCCCCGCCATCTGGCGGGCGCGTTGGACATCAACGCATCGACGAAAGGCGCACGATTTGTTAGGTTCTGTGACGCATTCAACATTCCCCTGGTGACCTTTGTCGACGTCCCCGGCTTTCTCCCCGGCACCGACCAGGAACATGGGGGGATCATTCGCCACGGAGCCAAACTGCTCTACGCATTCGCCGAGGCGAGCGTGCCCAAGCTGACCGTGATAACCCGCAAGGCGTACGGCGGCGCCTACGACGTGATGTGCAGCAAGCACATCGGCGCCGACCTCAACCTGGCCTGGCCGACGGCGGAGATCGCGGTCATGGGGGCGGAGGGCGCGGTCCAGTTTCTGGGCCGGCCCCGAGGCGGCCAGGCGCCGGCCGACCGGGAGGCGCTGATCGCCTCCTATCGCGAGCGGTTCGCCAATCCTTACCAGGCGGCAGAACGCGGCTACGTCGACGACGTAATCGAGCCCCGACACACCCGAGCGGCGCTGATCTCGGGATTGCGGATGGCGCGGGGCAAGCACCTGCCCGAGCCCCGGCGCCGGCACGGCAACATCCCCCTCTGAGCTAGGTCCCGCCCAGGGCGGCCGCCCGGGAAGGACATCTAAACTGGGTGTGAGAAGGCGGATGCCGGTCGCACCGGCCCAGGGAGGTGCCGGTGAAGCTGCTTGAGCACCAGGCCAAGGAGCGGCTGCGGTCGGTCGGCATCGAGTGCCCCGCCGGGCGGGTCGCCCGCTCACCCGAGGAGGCCGAAAGGGCCGCCCAGGAACTCGGGTCGGTGGTGGTCAAGGCCCAGGTTCCGATCGGAGGGCGGGGCAAGGCCGGAGGGATCAAGCTGGCCCGCACTCCCGCGGAGGCCCGGGCGGCGGCGGCGGCCATCCTGGGGATGGAGATCCATGGCTACCGGGTCCCCTCCGTGCTCTGCGAGGAGGCCCTGGAGATCGCCCGAGAGCTCTACCTCGGGGTCACCGTCGACCGGGACCGGCGGGCGACCGTGGTGATCCTCTCCTTCGCCGGGGGCATGGAGATCGAGGAGGTGGCCAAGCATTCCCCGGAGAAGATCTCCAAGCTCTGGCCGGACGCCTTCGCCGGACCCCAGGCCTTCGAGGTTCGCGCTCTGGCCCTCCGGGCCCTGGAAGCGGTCGGAGCGGAGCAGGCGCTTCCCCGGGGCCGCTACCTGGCCGAACTGGTGCCCTTGGTTCAGCGCCTTTTTCGCCTCTCGCAGGAGCTGGACGCCAGCCTCTGCGAGATCAATCCCCTGGTCGTGACCAAGGCGGGAAAGCTGATCGCTGGCGACGCCAAGATCGAGATCGATCAGAATGCGGAGTTCCGCCACCCGGATCTGGTGCGCCAGCTTGGCCCCGACGCCTCGGCCGCCACCAGCGGCGACGACCCGCTCGAGGTTGAGGCCAGTCGGCGCGGGCTCACCTACGTCCACCTGGGCGGCAACGTGGGGATCATCGGCAACGGCGCCGGGTTGGTGATGAACACCCTGGACCTGGTCAAGCAGCACGGCGGTGCGGCGGCCAACTTCCTGGACATTGGCGGCGGGGCCAAATCGGAGGTGGTCAAGGCGGCCCTGGAGATGGTGCTCCTGGACCCCGCCGTGCGCGGGATCTTCGTCAACATCTTCGGCGGCATCACCAGGGGCGACGAGGTCGCCCGGGGGCTGATCCAGGCGCGCGACGAGCTGGGCGTGAAGCTGCCCCTGGTGGTCCGCATGACGGGCACCAGGGAAGAGGAGGGGCGCCAGCTGCTGGAGGCGGCCGGCATCACCCCCGGCGTGTCGGCGCCGGCGGCCGCTCGCAAGATCGTCGAGCTTGTCAACGCGGGACCCGCCTGAATTGAGCATCCTGCTCACCCGCGAGTCCCGGGTGCTGGTCCAGGGCATGACCGGGAGTGAGGGCTCCTTCCACACCCAGGAGATGCTCGACTTCGGGACCCAGGTGGTGGCCGGCGTCTCGCCCGGAAAGGGGGGCAGCCGACATCTGGGACTCCCGGTCTTCGACACCGTGGCCGAGGCGGTCGCCGCCACCGGGGCCGACACGGCCGGGGTGTTTGTGCCCCCGGCATTCGCCGCCGACGCCATCATGGAGTCCGCCGACGCCGGGATTCCGCTGGTGGTCTGCATCACCGAGCTGATCCCGGTCAACGACATGATCCGAGCCCGGGCCTTCCTCGATCGGCGAGGCACTCGGCTGATCGGACCCAACTGCCCCGGCCTGATGTCCCCGGGCGAACGCGCCAAGGTGGGGATCATCCCCAACCACATCGCCAGCCCGGGCCGGGTGGGGGTGGTGTCCCGGTCGGGGACCTTGACCTACGAGATCATCCAGGCCCTGGTCCGCGAAGGGTACGGCCAGTCGACCTCGGTCGGGATCGGCGGGGACCCCGTGCTCGGGCTGGGATTCTCCGAGGTGGTCCAACTCTTCGCTGAGGACCAGGAGACGGACCTGGTGGTCCTGGCTGGGGAGATCGGTGGCTCCGACGAGGAGCACGCGGCTGAGCTCATCGGGCGCGGCTTCACCAAGCCGGTGATCGGCTTCATCAGCGGCCGGAGCGCCCCGCCCGGGAAGCGCATGGGGCACGCCGGCGCGATCATCAGCGGTAGCTCGGGAAGTCCGGCCTCCAAGGTCGAAGCCCTGCAGCGGGCGGGCGTGGAGGTCGCCGACACCATCGAGCAGATAGTCGAGCTCGTCCAAGATCGCCTGGGCGCGGCGCCGCGGGCCTGAGTCGGTGGCCCTCGACTTCGAGCTGACCGAGGAGCAGGCGGCCATCCGCGGGACCTGCCGGGAGTTCGCCCGCGAGGTGGTCGCTCCCCAGGCGGCGGAGTGGGACCGGCGCCAGGAGTTCCCCTATCCGCTGGTCGCCCAGATGGCCGAGCTGGGACTCTTCGGGCTTCCCTTTCCGGAATCGGTGGGCGGGGCGGGCGCCGACTTCATCAGCTACCTTCTGGCGCTGGAGGAGATCGCTCGCGCGGACGCGTCGCTGGCGATCACCCTGGAGGCCGCGGTCTCCCTGGGGATCGCGCCGATCTTCCATTTCGGAACTCCTGAGCAGCGCCAGCGCTACCTGCCTGAGCTCTGCGCCGGACGCAAGCTCTGGGCCTTCGGGCTGACCGAGCCGGATGCCGGCTCGGACGCCGGGGGAACCAAGACCCGTGCCCGCCGGGAGGGGACGAAGTGGGTGATCGACGGCTCCAAGTGCTACATAACCAACTCCGGCACCGAGATCAGCGCCGGGGTCACCCTGACCGCGGTCACGGCCCAGGAGGGGGGCCGGAACCGAATCAGCGCCTTCCTGGTCGAGCGGGGCTCGCCCGGATTCGAGGTCGGTTCCAGCTACCGAAAGTTGGGCTGGCACGCCAGCGACACCCGGGAGTTGCGATTCGCCGACTGCCGGGTTCCCGCCGCCAGCCTGCTGGGGCGGGAGGGGGGCGGTTTGGGTCAGTTCTTCAAGGCCCTGGAGGCGGGCCGGGTTGCCATCGCCGCGCTCGCGGTGGGGCTGGCCCAGGCCTGCCTTGACGCCTCGCTCGAGTATGCCCAGCAGCGGCGCCAGTTTGGCCGCCCGATCGCCAACTTCCAGGCCACCCAGCTCAAGCTGGCCGACATGGAGACCCAGATCCAACTGAGCCGGCTGATGGTCTGGCGGGCCGGGGCCCTGATCGACCAGGGTCAGGCCGCCGGCAAGTACGCCGCCATGGCCAAGCTGCACGCTTCGGAGACGGCCACCTGGTGCGCCAACCAGGCGGTCCAGATCCACGGTGGGGCGGGCTTCATGGAGGACCTGCCGGTGGCGCGCTATTACCGGGACGCCAAGATAAATGAGATCGGCGAGGGTACCTCCGAGGTCCAGCGATTGATCATCGCCTCGCACCTCCTGGGGTTGCAGGGATCGGTCTCCAAGCTGCTCGCCAGAGAGGTCGACTGAGCTGTCCGGAGCCAGGGTCGCCCCGGTATAGGATGGTCTTGTGAGTGATCGCGACCCGATGATCGTGGCCGCGGCGCGAACCCCCTTCGGCAAGCTGGGCGGATCGCTCAGTTCGGTCAGCGCGGTCGGGCTCGGAGCGCACGTCATCCGGGTCGCCCTGGAACGGGCCGGAGTGGCCCCGGACGAAGTCGACCAGTGCGTCATGGGCACAGTCATCACCGCCGGCCAGGGGCAGATTCCCGCCCGGCAGGCCGCCCTCCTGGCGGGAATCCCCTCCCGGGTGTCGTCGCTGACGGTGAACAAGGTCTGCGCCTCGTCCCTGAAGGCGGTCAACCTGGCCTGCCTGCTGATCCGGGCCGGCGAGGCGGAGGTGGTCGTGGCCGGGGGGATGGAGTCCATGTCCCAGGCGCCCATGCTCCTGCCTGGGATGAGGCGCGGAGTTCCGATGGGCCACACCACGATCTACGACTCGATGCTCTGGGACGGGCTAACCTGCCCGATCGACGACGTCCCCATGGGCGAGCACGGAACCGCCGTGGCCGCCGAGCTGGGGGTCAGCCGCGAGGAGCAGGACGGCTATGCCCTGCTCTCCCAGCAGCGCTACGAGTCGGCCCGGGCCCGGGGGTTGATCGCGGAGGAGCTGGCCCCGATCGAGGTGCCCGGCAAGGCCGGGCCGGTCTTGGTCGATCGCGACGAGCAGCCCCGGCCCGACACCAGCGCCGAGAAGCTCGCCCGGCTCAAGCCGGTCTTCGGGGGACCCGAGGGGACGGTCACCGCCGGCAATTCCCCGGGTATCAACGACGGCGCCGCGGCGATCGTGATCATGAGCCGGGGCCGAGCCCGGGAGCTGGGGGTCGAGGCGCTCGCTCAGTGGCTCGGCTACGGTGAATCGGCTGCCGATCACCCCTACCTGGCGACTGTCCCGGCGACCGCCCTGACCCGGGTGCTGGACAAGACCGGGGGCGGGCTGAGCGCGGCTGACCTCAGGGTGGTCGAGATCAACGAGGCCTTCGCTTCAGTGGTGATCACCAGCTCGCGCATGCTGGAGCTCGACTTGGAGCGGGTGAATCCCAACGGGGGGGCGATCGCGGTGGGCCATCCGGTGGGCGCCTCGGGGGCGCGTATCCTGGCCAGCTGCATCGGAGAGCTCCGGCGCCGGGGTGGCGGGCCGGGTGCGGCCGCGATCTGCTCTGGCACCGCCCAGGGCGAAGCCACCCTGGTCGAGGTAGCCTGAGGGCTGCCGGCGGACGCTGCCTACAATCAGCGCTTCCGGGTCGGCGTTGGCTTCGGTCCCAGGCGGAGGGAGGTCGATGGCAACCGAGCTGAGAGAGGACCGGAGTGCGATCCAGCTCTCGGTGCGTGAGCTGGCGGAAGCCCGCATCGCTCCCCGAGCCGCCGAGATCGATCGTTCCGGCGAGTTTCCCTGGGACGTGGTGGAGCTGTTCCGGCAGCAGGATGTCTTCGCGATCGCCTTCAGCCCGGAGCACGGCGGCCTGTCGGGCTCCGCGCTGACCCTGGCGATGGCGGTAGAGGAGATCGCCAAGGTGTGCGCCACCTCCGCCTTGATCCTGGCGGTTCAGGCTCTGGGCGGATACCCCCTCCTGATCGGCGGCAGCGACGCCCAGCAGCGCGAGTTTCTGCCCGACCTGGCCAGCGGGAAGAGGCTGGCCGCGTATGCCCTGAGTGAGCCTGACGCCGGCAGCGATCCCGCCTCGATGACGACCCGGGCTCGCCGGGAGGGCGACGAGTATGTCCTGGACGGGGTCAAGACCTGGATCACCAACGGAACCGTCGCCGACCTGATCGTGGTTTTCGCGGTCACCGACCCCGCTCAGGGGACGAGAGGCATCTCGGCGTTCCTGGTCGACGGGGCCAGTCCGGGCCTGCAGCGCAATCGGATCCACGGCAAGCTGGGGATCAGGGGCAGCGACACCGCCGAGCTGGTCTTCACCGGTTGCCGGGTGGCCGCCGAGCGGCGCCTGGGGGCCGAGGGCGAAGGCTTCAAGATCGCCATGGGGGTGCTCGACCGGTCGCGACCCCAGATCGCAGCCCAGGCGCTGGGGATCGGCGCTGGGGCCCTGGGCCAGGCGCTCACCTACGCTCAGCAGCGCCGCCAGTTCGGGAGACCGATCGCCGAATTCCAGGGGATCCAGTTCATGCTCGCCGACATGGCGACCCAGCTGGAGGCCGCCCGCTGCCTGACCCACGAGGCCTGCCGGGCGGTCGACGCGGCGGCCCCCGAGATGACCCGGCTGGCGGCGATGGCCAAGTTGGCTGCCTCCGATGGTGCCATGAGGGTCACCACGGACGCGGTCCAGGTTCTGGGCGGGTATGGTTACATCAACGAGTTCCCGGTGGAGCGGATGATGCGCGACGCCAAGATCACCCAGATCTACGAGGGGACAAACCAGATTCAGCGACTCGTCATCGCCAAGCGCCTGATCGCCGAGTCCGAGTAGCTCGTTCGCAGCTGCATCACCTGAGGATGCATTCTGGTACGCTGTAGCGGGCCAAGTATCAGAGAGCAGCGCCCAGCTCCAGTTCGGGGTGATCCGTATTGAAGCAACCTGGTCGACCGAGCTGGCGCGATCCGGGACTACTGGTGCTGTCGACACTCGCCGACGGGCCCCGACACGGCTACGCCATGGTTCAAGAGGCGCGCAAGCAGGCGGGGATCACCCTCGGTCCGGGGACCCTGTACGGCGCGCTCTCCCGGCTCGAGAGCTATGGTCTGGTCGAAGGGCTACCGGCAGAGGGGCGGCGCCGCCCCTATCGGCTCACCGACAAGGGGAGGCAGACGCTGGAGACGCAGCTTGACGCGATGGCCCGGTTCCTCAGGGTCAACGGCCATCTCGAGGAGCGCGCCCTTTTCAGGCCCGTGCCGCGGACGCCACAGGGCGAGTGAGCAGCCCCCCTCCTAGCCGCCTCCGGCGCCTGATCGCCCTATATCCGTCGAGCTTCCGCGCCCGGTACGGGGAGGAGCTGACGGATCTGCTCCGGGACGCACCGCAGGGTCTGGGGACGGCCCTCGACCTGGCTCGAGGGGCGATCACGGCCTGGCGACGCGACCTGGCCGTGGGAAGACTCCCACGACCCGTGGAGCCGCCGCTCCAAGCAGAGGCAGCCTCCGCGCAGCCCTCCCAGCCCACGTCTCCTGACACCGGTTTGGCTCCCGGTCGTTAGTCCAGACGAGAAAGACCCGGAGACGGGTCCTGGCCGCGGGGTCGGCGGCACTGGGAGGCAGACATGGCAGGCGATTGCCCGGTGTGCGGGGAACGGCTCGCCGATGGCGTGGTCACCCGCAGCTACCCGGTCCCAGTCCCGGGCTGGTGGGAGGAGTTGGCGGTTCCCCCCGGGCCGGGCGACGACGATCGCAACCCGGACGGGGCAGCGCCCTCGAGCTGAGACCCGCCGACGCGTCGCGGCCTGGCTCTCCGACGCGGCGCCGGGGCCATTCTTGAGCGTCTTCGCCGATCTCGCATCAGCTGATCGGTTCTCGGCACGACCGTCGCTCGGGAGACGCTTCTACCCGCCCAAGCGCCCGCCCCACCCCGGGGCCTGGTGCG
>Ga0307372_10007629_pt1 | contig 15431 bp, 14 predicted proteins | sample OX1MG_FD_202533 | JGI IMG/M metagenome (GOLD analysis project Ga0307372, IMG submission 202533) | Soil microbial communities from Risofladan, Vaasa, Finland - OX-1 | ecosystem: Environmental > Terrestrial > Soil > Coastal area > Acid sulfate soil | place: Finland: Risofladan, Vaasa | collected... | reverse complement strand
GTTTGCTCCGCGCTTCTTTCAGACCTCGCCTCGCGACGACGCCCTTGCGCTTCACTAACCCTTCTCTTCCATCAAGATGGGTAGAGGACTTTCACCTCCAAGCTATCGAACATGCTCGGCACACAAACAAAAGGCGCTCGAATGGAAATCGAGCGCCCCGTGAATTCCGATGATGCGATGCGAATTAGACGCTGAAGGAGCTGCCGCAGCCGCAGGTGCTTTTCACGTTGGGATTATTGAACTTGAATCCCGAGCCTTCGATGGATTCGATATAGTCGATGGAGATGCCGTCGAGGTACATCTCGCTCATCTGATCGACGAGGACTTTGAGGCCGTCAAATTCGTAAATATTGTCGCTGGTTTCGTTGATCTGATTTTCGAAAGCCATGTGGTAGCTGAATCCGGAGCAGCCTCCACCTACGACCGCCACGCGCAAACCCGTGGGTGAAGGGTTCTGCTGCGCGATGATCTCCTTGACTTTCGTTACGGCAACCGGCGTAAGAGCAATCATTTAGAATCTCCTCCCGAGACAGGGACGTTTCAATGCTTTAGGACAACTCCATTATAGCAAACTTTGGAGCGCTGTGCAGAATAGCTCAACGGATGTGCGCCGGAATGTGTTTGAGTTTCGCATACGTCTTCGCGAGAAGCGGATTGTGACGTCCGGCGATTTCTCCTAAAATGGGTAACCTGCTATGAAACATACGATTACATTGATTCCCGGGGACGGCATCGGGCCGGAAGTATCGCGCGCGGTGCAGCAGATTATTGCGGCGGCGAACGTGGAAGTTGACTGGGAGGAAATGCCCGCGCGCGGAGACGTCGAACGAAGCGGAACGGATTATCTGCATAGCGGGATGCTGGATTCCATCCGGCGCAACAAAGTGGGGCTGAAAGGGCCGCTCGAGACCGGAGTGATTGGCGGCATGCGCAGCATCAACGTCGGGCTGCGGCAGGAGCTGGACCTGTATTCGAACCTGCGTCCGGTACGGAATATCGAGGGCGTAAAGTCGCTGCGTTCGGACGTGGACGTGGTGCTGGTGCGCGAGAATACCGAGGATTTGTACGCGGGGATCGAACACATCGTGGTGCCGGGAGTTGTCGAGAGCCTGAAAATCATCACGGAGAAGGCTTCGACGAGAATCGCGCAGTTCGCATTCGAGTACGCGCGAACGCAGGGGCGAAAGAAAATTCACGCGATTCACAAAGCAAATATCATGAAGCTTTCCGACGGACTTTTTCTTGCGTCGGTGCGCAAAGTGGCCAACCAATATCCGGACATCGAATACCGCGAACTGATTGTCGACAACGCGTGCATGCAAATCGTGATGAATCCCACGCAGTTCGACATTTTGCTGCTGACAAATCTTTACGGCGACATCATGAGCGATCTGGCGGCGGGGCTGGTGGGCGGGTTGGGCGTGGTCCCGAGCGGAAATATGGGAAACGGCATCGCGGTGTTCGAGGCGGTGCACGGAACGGCGCCGGACATTGCGGGCAAAGGAGTCGCGAATCCCACGGCGCTGCTGTTGAGCGCGATCATGATGCTGGGGCATATTGGCGAAGCCGAAGCGGCGAAGCGCGTGGACGCGGCGCTGCGAAAGGTTTATCGCGAGGGGAAAACCGTCACGAGAGACGTGGGCGGCAGTGCGACCACGGCGGAATTTACACGCGCGATTATTGCGGCGCTGGAGAAGCGGTAGCGGTGGCGCAGTGGTCGTGCCGTAACGCCAAAGTCGAGGAGTAGCCGCGAAAACACCCGCGACGCAAGCGTCGCGCGGGCGGGGCAAGCAGCGCCCCTACGGAAAAGGAACGCACAGGCTGAAGCCTGCCTGCGGCAGGCAGGCCTGTGCCACGTGCGCAAGGGCAAAGCGGCAAAAAGCCCCACGCTCAAAAGACGAGCATGGGGCACCCGCAAGGGCCAAACCTCAAAACCTGGGGCGCCCGTACTGCTTCGAGGCGAGATCCCTGCCTGCGGCCCTTCCTTCGTCAGGACAAGCAGGCAGGCTTCGCTGCGCTCAGGATGACAGCGGGAAAAGTGTTGCGCCCAGGCGCAGCCCGAAGACAGTCGGGCTCCGCAAGGGCCAACTGCAGAGAAAGGCGTGCGGCGCACGCCCTCGGTCCGATAACGCCGATCGGGCCCTACAAAGGCACAAGGCAGGCGTCCTTCCTGCGTCGGGGCAAGCAGGGTGAACAAGCAGCACCCCTACGATAAAAGCAGACACACAGGCTAAAGCCTGTGCCACGCAAAGCTACAGGCTGCACGGCGGCGGCTTCGCGAAACGGCAGCGCTGGTACGAAAACGTTGCGCACGGGACTTAGGGTCAACGGGTGCGAATTTCCTGCATGGTCAGGCGGGCTTGTTCGGCGATTCGCGCGGTGGCGCCCGCTGACTGACGAGCATACGGCGCGATGGCGTCCAGGTCCGCAGGCGTTCCTATCAGGTAAAGCGCGCGCAGGGATTCCCAAACATCGTCATCGCTCGGGTAAATCGCGGCGATTGGTTGGCCGGCCGAAACATTCGCGCCGTCGCTGACGAGCCAGCGAGCCAGCGTTCCCGGAACCTCAGAACGCACTTCCCTGCTCTTCTTTTGAACCTCAATATGCGCAATCAATGTGCCCGGACTCACAGTTTGATCGGGCTTGAGGCGGGTTTTCAGAACTCCGGAATCAGGCGCGGCAACAACGGCCGCTTTGAGCATGCCGACGATGATGGCGTGACCGGACGCGTCGTGAAAACGGACGAGGGCGAGCGCGGCGTTGCGCTGAACCAGGGGATTAGAATCGCTGAGCAGATGAAGCAAAGCGGAGTGGAAGTCCGGCGCGGTATTGTCCTGGCCCATGACCCATGCGGCCATGGTGCGAATTTCGGGAGCAGGGCTCGAGGCAAGTGCGATGACTTGAGGATAAAATTGCTTTACGGTGGGATCGTTGCCAATGATGCGATCGGCGACGGCGGAGAGGCCGTGCTGGATGTCGTGAGGATTGCTCTTGAGCTGCAGAGCGTCAGCGAGTTGGGCGTCGCTGAGCGGGCGGCCGAACCATGTCGCGCGCCAAAAAAGAAACGGCATCAGGACGAAGGCGAGCGTCAGGCCAACGACGATGTACGTCCATCGAGCGGCGAGAGGCTTACGCGGGGCAGGCCCAGGTGGCGTGGTGCTGTTCAAGTGAGATGCGTTCTCCCTTTCGGCGGTGGTCATGAATATTTACGCTGGGGCGTAAACGATGTACAAGAGCCAATAAATCACCACGCCGGTGATTGAGACGTACAGCCAAATCGGGAACGTCCAACGGGCGATCGCTTTGTGTTTGGCGAAGCGCGAGCGCAGAGCGAATGTAAGAGTGATCAGGACAAGCGGGAGGATGGCGACGGCGAGAATCGTGTGCGTGGTGAGAATTGTGAAGTACGCGGGGCGAATCCAACCGCGCCCCTGAAAATAAATCACGCCGGCCTTCAGATGGAAATAGATGTACGACGCGAGAAAAATCGCGGAGCATGCCACCGCGGAGAGCATGCAAATCTTGTGCGGAAGAATCTTTTTGCGGCGGATGAACGAATATCCCGCGACGAGCAATGCGGCGCTGGCCGCGTTGAGGCATGCATTCAGACGAGGAAGCGACGAAACCGGAATGGACAGCATTTTGGCGGGAAGTTGTTACTTTCCGCCTCCTTCACGAGACGAACGGCTCGCGCGACGGCGCTCCCAAGCCAGCATTAGAAGCTGAAGAGAAAATATTCCGCCCATCATCAGACAGACAAGCAGCAGGAACAGACCGTCCACGCCCGAAGTGATCAGGCCGCTGGTGATGTCCCAGATCAAGCCCAGAAGAGAGAGCGCGACAATCACGACGGAAAAAATGGCGACTTCAATCATTGGATGTCTCGCAGGGAATGGTTTTTGGTGCTTGGCCTCGTTGAGCGGAGGAGCCAAAGCGAAAAGCAGATCCCTCGTCGCGTGGCTCCTCGGGATGACAGATTTGTGGAGAGGCACGGTCGTGGCCGTAGTGTCGGGGCCTCAGGGACTAAAACCCTGTGTAAGCGCTGGCGTGTCGGCACGGCTGCCCTTCGTGCCTCAGGGTAAAAAGCCGTGCCCTGACGAAGGCTGAGCCGCGGCAAACCTACGAAACGAAGACTCGGCGCTCCGCGCCGACGGGCGGGGTAAACGCCGCCCCTACGAAAGCGAGGCACACAGGCTGAAGCCTGTGCCACGCAAAGGCACACAGGTTGACACGACAAGCAGATCCCTCGCCGCATGGCGGCTCGGGATGACAAATTCGGGGAGAGGCGCGGTCGTGGCCATAGCGTCGCGGCCTCAGGGGTTGAAACCCTGTGTAAGTAGTGGGCGTTTGGCACGGTTGCCCTTCGCGCCTCCCTTCCTGCGTCAGGGCAGGCAGGGTAAAAAGCCGTGCCCTGACGAGGGCCGAGCCGCGGCAGACCTACGAAACGAAGACTCGGCGCTCCGCGCCGACGGGCGGGGTAAACACCGCCCCTACGAAAGCAAGGCACACAGGCTGAAGCCTGTGCCACGCAAAGGCGCAGAGGTTGAAACGACAAGCAGATCCCTCGCCGCATGGCGGCTCGGGATGACAAATTCGGTGAGGGGCGCGTCCGAGACCATGATCCCGACACAGCTAAGTGATTTCCAGAGATGCGGCGGAGATTCGAGCGATTGAGATTCAACGTTACCTCACGACTTTATCGAGCATGAGCAATCCGAGAAGCAAGGGAATATGCGCGACGGTGGCGTGCATCAACCATTTGGCGCGAATATTCGTGCGCGAGCGCGAGGCCCAGAGGCAGACTTGAATGAGCAACATGCCGAGAATCAACGCGCCAAAAAAGTAGCGCAAGCCCGCAAGGCCGATCACAGAGGGGAGCAGGCTGATGGGCACAAGCGCCGCCGCTGTGAAAATGATCTGGCCGAAGGTTGCCGAGCCGGCGGGGTCGACGACCGGAAGCATACGGATGCCGGCGCGCGCATAGTCCTCGCGATACATCCAGGCAATGGCGTGGAAATGCGGGAACTGCCACAAAAACAGGATGGCAAACAGGAGCCACGCGCCTTCGTTGAGCGAGCCGCGCGCGGCAGCCCAACCGACGAGCGGCGGAATCGCGCCGGGAATTGCACCGATGGCGGTGGCGAGCGTGGTGCGCTGCTTGAGCGGAGTGTAAACGCCCAGATATAGCGCCGTGGTGAGCAACGCCAAACCACAGGCAAGCCAATTCGTCAGTACGGCCAAATACATCGCGCCCAGCACAATCAAACCCAAGCCAAACGTAAATGCTTCCAGGACGGACAAGGCGCCGAGCGGCAAGGGACGCGCGCTGGTGCGGCGCATCTTCGCGTCGCTGGACCGCTCGATATATTGATTGAGGGCGGCAGTTCCGCCGGCGACGAGCGTGGTACCGAAAATGGCGTTGAACATTCGCAGCGGATCGATTGGGCCAACCGCGCCGAGGTAAAAGCCGGCCATAGTGGTGAGGACGACGAGAAAAGTCACGTCGGGCTTGACGAGGATCGCGTAGGCCGACAAACGCGACATGGAGCGCGAAACGGAGGCAACGGGAACGCCCGTGGTGCTCATCGTGCTGACCTCACGAAGCGACCCTTTCCGTGGGAGATTCGAGATGCGCGGCATGAGCGGGTTTTAGAATGCGATAGCATGCGAGCATCAGGATAACACTGGACGCAAATGTCAAGGCTCCGACGGCGACGTGCGCGACAGTGAGCGAGACGTACACGGGCGTGGGCTGGACGGCATCGCGCGCGGCGAGCACGGCCCAGTAAGCGACTCCGCCAAGCACGAGTTGAAGGCCGAGGAGGATTTCAAGATAACGGGCGGCGTGGCGCAAATCTTTCACTGCGCGAAAGCGGCGGCTGACGGCGAGGACCGTCCAAAAGACCATGGCCGTGACGATGATGGCGCCAATGATGTGAGGAATGATGCCGAAGGCGTTGTGACGAAACGCAGCGCCGAGGACGATTTGCAGCAAGATGAGCACGGACGTCCAAACAGTGAGCGTGCGCAGACTTGGAGTGCGAGGGTCGTCCAATTGAGGCAAATCGCTCAACCACCAGCGGCTGGTGAAAACAGCGATGCCGATTATGGTAATGAAAAACAATTCGGCAAGCGTTGCGTGCGCGGAGGAAACAGGAGGCGGCAAAAAGAATTTAACAGTGATGCCGCCGAGAACGCCTTGCGCGACGACCAAACCCAAAGCGGCCCACGCAAGATTACGAACCCAGGGGCGCGATTCCTTGCGCCACGTCCACACGGCGAGAATGATGGTGAGAATGCCGACGAGCGTAGCGATCATGCGATGGCTGTGCTCGTACATGATTCCGCCGACCATGGGAGGAAGCAGCGAGCCGTAGGAAAGCGGCCAATCAGGGACGGCCAGGCCGGCGTCGTTGCTGGTGACGAGCGCGCCCGCGATCAGGAGCAGGAACGTGCAAGCAGCCGTGATAACGGCGAAGCGATGGAGTGCTCGATTGCCTTCTTCTCTCAAAATGGGCTACTTCCCTTTCGCGAGCCGCGAATGCTGAGTATACCTCAGGGGCTAAAGCCCCTCTTCCCCACGGCGCTTTACGGCACGGCTGCCCTTCGTGCCTCAGGATAAAAAGCCGTGCCCTGACGCAGCGGAGCCGCAAAGCTGGCGGCGTAAAGGCCGCAAACAAAAGTTCGAGGTGTGCGCGAGGAAAATCCCCACCCTTCGCGCCCATTATTCAAGACGGGCGCTCAGGATGGGGCACCCGCAAAAGCAACCCCGCTCCTACGAAAGCAAAGGCACACAGGCTGAAGCCTGTGCCACGTAGAGCAGAAACAAAAGCGACGGCAAAGCGGCGTCGAGCCGCCGCATTCCAAATGGACGCCAAAGCGGAGCGATTGACCGCGCCCCTACGAAAGCAAAGGCACACAGGCTAAAGCCTGTGCCACGTAGACCAGAAACAAAGGCAGATTCCCGTGGCAGCGCTACAAACGAAAACTCGGCGCTTCGCGCCGACGGGCGGGGTTAACCCCGCCCCTACGACAACAAAAGCAAGACAACCAGCAAAGCGACAGCGACGGCAAAGCGGCGTCGAGCGGCCGCATTCCAATTGAACGCCAAGCGGAGCGATTAACCCCGCCCCTACGAAAGCAAAGGCACACAGGCTGAAGCCTGTGCCACGTAGTAACCCCGCCCTACGAAGGCAAAAGCCCCACGCTCAAAATGCGAGCATGGGCACCCGCAAAAACGCTTACTACAAGAAAACACGGCGGCGAATGCACGGTGCGCACGGGCCGCCGGATCTCGATACGCTTCCGCAGAACTTAGCAAAGACGGCCAAGCTCTGCGCTACAAGAAAGGAGCGTGTGGTTTCCGGCGTGTTAGCTGCCGGAAGAAGCCTTGAAGGTGAAGTCGGACGTTTTCGACTCCTTGGCTCCGATCGTTACAGTTTGATCGACCACGCCATACTTTTCCTGCCACGCTTCGATCGTGTAGGTTCCGGGAGGCAAATTCTTCAGTTCAAACTTGCCATCCTTGTCCGTGACGGCGTAGTAGGGATTCGCCATCACGGCGAAATACCCCTTCATCCACGGGTGAACGTTGCACTTGACCGGAATAGCGACCTCGGGCCGGGCAAAAGTTTCCACGATGGCCGGCGCCTTCGGCGGCTGGGATTTATTCCATTCGCGATTGTCGGCGGGCGTCGGGTGAATATTGTGCGTGGTGTCGTCGCTGTTGATGACCTGGAGCTGCTGGCCCACCATGAGCGCCACGACATGCGGCGTGTACATGCAGCCTTTCTGGTCAAAACTTACCGGCTCTGTCGGGGTTGGGAACGAATAGTCTTCAGCGCCGGACTTCACGTATACGACGACGTCCGCAAGCGTGCCACCGCTGCCGGTAACGACTTCGTCTGGATAAACCGGCTTGGAATTGGCTTTCACGCAATACGGATCCGCGCTCATGTTGATCGGTTTGAACTTCGGCGCTGCTCCGTCGAGCTTCACGACTCCACTGACGGAACCAACCGTGGACATGTCCACAGTCTTTTTGGCGGAAGTGGCGGCGGCTGGCTGTTCTTCGCCGGTTGTCTGACTCTGATTCTTACTGCATCCGACTGCGACGAGCGCGAACGCGGCTGCCGCAGTCCAAGAAATCAATTTCCTATTCATAATGCGATTATTCCTCCTGAATTTTTAAGTAGGCCCGAAGATGAAGTATATAGCTTGCCCCCGGAAGCTCCATGTCCTTGCGCCTGTCTAGGATATTACTTTTTGGCGGCGGAAGAACTAGATTTCGACGCGGACGGGGTGCGGCCGGAAAGCATGGCCTGCTCCTGCGGCGTCAGTTGGAGCAGATACCGCACGAGCAAATCGGCTTCGTCGCCCTTGTATTGCTGAGCCGCCGCGGGTAACGGCCCATTGAAGACCCAGCGGCCGTCTTTCCGCACGAACAAACCTGAAGGCATGGCTGTGCCGGGGATGATGGTGGCCGGTTCGGTGATCCAACGGACCGTCCACGGAGAGCGCAAGCGCTCACCCGCCAGCAGGAAATTCGGAGCGGTCGCATTCTTATCGTGCGCCGCGTTGCCCGTCGCGTGGCATTTCAAGCAAGGCGCGGCGGGACTGGTGAAGATGGCGCGCGCCACCTGGCGTTCCTGATCCGTCAGAGGCGCAAGCTTCTGCGGAATGAAAGGTTCCTGCTGCGACGACAATGCGCCGAAGAAAAGGACGAGCTTGCGAATTTCGTCGTCGGACAAGAAAAATGTGGGCATACGGACTTTGAGATAGCTGCGAACGCCATTGCGGTCTTCGTCCGTTGTGCTGAGCGAAGGATTCGCGAGGAAGCGCTTGAGCCATTCCGGATTTACGCGCGCGCCTTCGCTGGTTAGGACAGGCGGCAGGCTGATGGAATTGTCAGCCTGATACATCGGCAGGCCCATCAAAACGCTCTTCTGACCGATATCGATCTGATGGCAGCCGATACAGTTGTACTTGGTGACGATCCACCAGCCCTGCTGAATATATTTGCGCTGGTCGGTGGGACTGTATTGATAACTCGGCGGGAGGGTTGATTCCGTGCTGCCGAGCAGGAATGAAGTGAGCGCGTTGATCTGTCCGCGGTCAATATTCGGCTTGGGCATGTGCAGGCGATCCAGCGGATTCGGCTTGTACTTGCCTTCGTCGAAGACTTCGGGATTCGCGAGCTTCTGATCGAAGAAGCCCTTCAGGTCGTACCAGCTGCCACGCGGGTCTTTCTTACCGTCCGGTAAAATCCCTTCCTGGGCCTTCGTGTAGAGAAGCGCGTAGTCGAAGCGTCCAATTGGCTTGCTGCCCTCGGTGGTGAGTTCGGTGCCGATGCGCGCGGCGTCTTCGAGGCCGGAGATTTCGTGGCAGCCGGCGCAGCCGTAATGCTCGACAAGGGTTTTTCCCTTGGTGTAAAGATTCGTGTCGTTAATGAAGCTGGCCTGATCGTAATGAGCGCTCGAATCCTTCTGGGTCATCAAGTAGCTGGCGATGTCGCGCGCTTCCTGCCAGCTGAGGCGGAAGTCGGGCATGATGGTCGCCTGCTCGACGACGAGTTCGTGACCGTCGTTCGGGCATTTCGAGTGCTCGACGTCAAACACGTATGGCAAGTTGTGCTTCGCGTAGTCGGCTGGGCCGATGTCTTTATGTTCGTACGGACAATAGGGCTGCGTGCGCACGCGGGGATTGTGAATCCAGCGGACGATGTAATCGTAATCCGCTTTCTCGCCGACGCGGCTGAGGTTCGCCGCAACGTCGCCGCCCATTTTCTCAGTTCCCTCTCCGATGGAATGGCACGCCAGGCAGCCGAGCGAATCGAACATGGCTTTGCCGTTCGCGGCGTCGCCTCCAGGTTGCTTTTCGAGTGCCGGACCTTTGAGGCCCTGCTGCCAGATGAATGCGGAGATGGCCTGGACTTCGTCAGGCTGCAAACGGAACTGCGGCATTTTCGTGCCGGGATCGAACTGCCACGTGTGGCCGAGCCAGTACGGAATCCAATTCGGATTCAACTTCATGCGAACTTCTTTCAGGTCCGGACCGACGCGCTTCACTTCCTGCTGCAGGCTGTGGCTCAATTCGTCAAGCTGTTCGACGCGCGCGTCAATCTTGCTGACATTTACGGTGAGATTTGTGGCCTGCGCGTAGAGCTTTTGCGCGGTGGCGTTGTCCGGGGCCTGATCGCCCGCCTTGTTGAGTTGCGGAATCGTCTGATTGTCGTCGGCCTTCTGTTTTTCGAGGCTGGCAATTTCGCGGACGGTGTCTTGAAGCTGCTGGCCCTGATCATCAAAACCGGCGTAATTATGGCAGCCGATGCAGCCCTTTTCGCGATATAGGATTTTCGCTTCGTTCAGCACGGGCGCGTGCTCGGTCCACGCGTCAGCCGAATGGCATTGCTGGCAGCCCGCATTGTAGTTTTCAGGATAATAGAGCGGCCAGAGCCAGTGCTCATAACGCCCGTGAGCTGTCTCGGCACTGTCGAGCGCGCGGCCGTTTCCACCGTGGCAAGGCGAGCAGCCGAATTTGTCGAGCGGGTGCCATTGGAAGAGTTCCTGGTCAGGATGACTGGTGAAAGGCGCGTCTTTACTCTTTTGCAGGCCGAGATCGGTCTTGGTCAGCGTCAGCGACGCGGGAACGTAGTTCGGATCCATGCCCACGTGGCACGACTGGCAACGGTCCGTGAGGCCAACGCCGCCGACGTCGTTAATCTCATGGCCTGGCGGGTTCACGTTGATTTGAATCAGCGAAACGTCCATGGACTGCACGGTATTGAGCAGACCCTGGAGCTGCGCGGAATTCAAGCCGGGAAGCTTGTCGCCTGCATATTTCGTCATGGCGTCTTGCGCATCTTTCACCGGCTTATCAACGTCGCCCTCTTTCGCGGTGAGCTGCGCTTTCTGGTCCAGCAATTGATTGAACGTATCGTTGAGCTGATTATAGTTCAGCTTCTTTTCGACGGTTTTGCCGCCGGCTTCGGGCCAATCGACCGTGTAGGTTTTGGCTTCCGCTTCCTGCATCTCCTTGAGCTTGCTTTGCTTCTCGCTGCGGTAGGAGGAGGTGTTGGGAACGATTTCGTAGTCGTAAATGAGCGAGCCGACAAGGCTGCGGTCCTCCTGAAAAGCAGGCAAAACAGCGGCGCGCTGCTCGTCAATCAGAGCGATTTGCTGCTTGATGGCGGCGTCCTGTGGCTTGGCGGCAGCCTCGGCTTGCTGGAGCGCCGCTGAAAGCTTTTGATAATCAGGAGACGAGTAGACCGTTTTTTCCGCGGCTCGGCGATCGCGAAGCTGTTTCTGCAAATAGACCGAGTAGGAAGACGCGAAACGCTGCTGGTACGAGCGCCACGGCCGCAAGCCGATGAATTCGGCGTAGAACGACCACGTGACGCACAGCAAAAGCACGAAGACCGCGATCAAAATCCAGTTCGCGTGAGCGCGGCTTTTTATCGGATCATCGGGCGGAAGCTCAGGCAAACGCGATCTCCTTCAGAAGAAAATGCAGATTCCCTGCCTGCGCAGGCAGGCTCGTCGCAGCCGCTCCTCGGAATGACAACGAGATGCCTTGACCGAGCCTCGTGCCGACCTCAGGGGTTAAAACCCCTGGATCTTCGGACCTTTTCGGCACGGCTAAAGCCGTGCCCTGACGAGGGCACTTTATGAGATGACTTCTCACCGCTAGATGCTGAACCAAGGCGTCTCCCAAACATATTTAATGCGGAACACGAGCCGCAAGAAAATTGTGACCGGCAAGAACAGCATGGTGATCAGGAAAATGTACATCGTGACGGTCTGAACCAGACTCATCTTGCGGTAAATTTTCCGGCTGTAGTCGGTGCGCATACAGATCCAATGGATGAACAGCGCGGCCACAATGCCGTAGACCACCATGGGAATAATTCCAAACAGGCCGCGCGCGATAATCACAGCCTCCGGCTTCCACGCAACCGGCAAAATGTGGGCGAGCCAGTGCCCGTTGACGCCAAAAATCTGGTCAAGGTTCCGGTTAACGTTAAATTCCACCCGATCCGGATCCCATGTTTGCGTGGGCCAATACCACATGAAACCAGGGCCGCGAATGAATGTGCCGATGGACACCAGTACGAGCCAGATGGCTTCGAAGCCAATCAGGAATGTCCAAATTGCATGGCGGCGCTGTTTATAGGTGTAGTAGCCGTTGCCGAGCGGATTCGCGTCGATAAAAGGAATGGCCATAAGGCCGACGATAATCAGCGTGGGAACGATGACGCCGGCGATCCAGGGGTCGAAATACTCGAGCATCTCCTGAAGGCCGAGGAAATACCACGGAGCCTTCGCGGGATTCATGGTGACGCTGGCGTTGGCGGGCTCCTCGAGCGGCGCGTTCATTGTCAGAGCCCAGACCATCAGGATGATGGTGATGATGATGGCCGCAAGCAATTCTTTGCGCATGAGGAACGGATTCGTGTGCAGTTCGCGTTCCCAGCGCGAGTTGTAAGGATAGGTTGTGCGGTGATGCGTGCGCGCGAGCTGCGGGTCGGCTTCGAGTTGCGCGATGAGGCGGTCGTTCGCCAGAGCATTGTGAAAGGCCAGCCAAGTGAAGAACGGGACAAAAAGGAGCATCGCGACAATAGGAATATTGTCGGGGGTGGAGATGATGACCCAGAGTTGGTGCCAATCACCGAACATTTATAGATAAGCCCTCATACTTTGGTTTCCGATTCGAGCATCACGGGCGATGGGCCGGAGATGCCTCCGTCTTTGCGAACGCGCCAGAAGTGCACACCCATGAAAACCGAAGCGATCAGCGGAATCGCGATGCAATGCCAGATATAGGCGCGAAGCAATGCGTTGGCGTCAACGATGGAGCCGCCGAGTAAGCCGAAGCGCACATCGTTGTAGGCCGTCATGCCTAACTGCGGGCCGAAAGGTCCCTGGCTGCCTAACAAAGGCGTCGCGCGGGCCATGTTGGTTCCTACTGTGACGGCCCAGAAACCCAACTGATCGTCCGGAAGCAGATAGCCGGTGAAGGAGAGCAGCAGCGTCAGAACCATGAGCAGTACGCCAATGCACCAGTTGAATTCGCGCGGGCGCTTGTACGAGCCGGACATAAAAACGCGGAACATGTGGAGCCAGACAGCCATGACCATCAAGTGAGCGGCCCAGCGGTGCATGTTGCGAAGGAGTTGGCCGAAGGGGACGTCGTTTTCGAGATAGAGAATGTCGCGAAACGCCTGAACTTTTGTGGGGTGGTAATAAAACATCAGCAACACGCCCGTGAAGACGAGGACGATGAACAAATAAAAAGTAATGCCGCCCATGCCCCATGTGTAGCCGTAGCGAGTGGCGTCGCGATTGACCTTGGCCGGATGGATGTGGAAGAAAAGATTGTTGAGTGTGGAGAGGGCGCGGTTGCGCGGCTCGTCATTGTGCTTGATGCGGAAAATCGCGCGATAGAGCTGGGTTTCTTCCGGCTTCTTCAGCTCTTCAGCCTGTTCGCGAGCCTTTACCTTGAGCGTTTCGCCCAGCTCACGCGTCTTTTCTTTTATGTCTTCGAGAACGCCCGGCTTGCGGCCGCTCTCTCCGCCTTCATCCGCCATTTCGGAGGCCTCTTCCCTACTGAACTGAATTTAGACTATTGGGTCGGTTTGAATTTTGACTCTTTGTGTCACGATCAAGAAAACTCAAACTGACCCCACTACCGAATTTACGCGCTGATGAATGCGCCCGTATCGTTGAACTGATTCGTGCCAGCGGCCGGGTCCTGAATGTAGCGCTGGCTGGTGTCGACAACAATCTGGTTCGATGGATCGAGAATAATGTGACAGCGATCCATGGGACGCGGCGCGGGACCAGCGAAGTTTACGCCTTCGCTGTCATATTCGCTGCCGTGGCACGGGCAATGGAAAATGTTCTGGGACGGTTCCCAGTCCGGCGTGCAGCCCAGGTGAGTGCACTGGGCGAAAATCACAAAGAGGCGTCCCGGCTCGCGCACCACCCAGCAGCGCTCCGATTGCAGGAAGCGCTGGTCAACGCCGAGGCTGTAATCGGAGACATAGCCGGCATTGAAAACCGTGGGAGGCTCGAAAAGGGCGCGCGGGAAAAAATAGCGCAAAAACATCAGGAGATTGACGCCGAGGTAGCCCCAGATGCCCGTCCAGATAAGCCGACGGCGCATGCGGTTGACGACCTCGGGAGAATCCGGAGAATTCGATTTCACGGGCGCGGAAGGCGCCGCTGCGGGGCTAGATTTTTCAGCAGTCTTCGGCTGAATGTTTTCCGGCATCGGGATTAACTGCTTCGCTTGCTCGAAGTATTAAAAATAAATTCTATAAGTACGTTTTCGAAGGTACTTTTATATGATGCGCGGCAACGTGTGTCAAGCGCTCTCGCGCATAAAAATTTCGCAGTGTCGCATTGTGACCTATCCCGTCGCGCCAGCGGCTTGCCTGACTAAGTCGGCGAGGGCGCGGATGAAGGTGGGAGAATCGTTGAGCGAAGGCATCATGCGAAATTCGGCGACGCCGAGGGCTTCGGCTTCTTCGCGCGCTTCAATGTCGATTTCGTGCAACGTCTCGATGTGCTCGGTGACGAACGATACGGGGATGACGAGCATGCGGCGGACGCCGGACTTCGCGAGTTTTTCGATGGTCTGCGTGAGCGATGGCTCGAGCCATTTCTGTTTGCCGACGCGGCTCTGATAGCACAAAGTGTACGGATTCTGCCAGGCGCCGCATTGTCTTACCAAGTTGACCGTTGTCTCAATTTGCTTGGGATACGGGTCGCCCTTTTCGACAAGGCTCATCGGCAATCCGTGGGCGCTGAATACGAGATGGATTTCGTCAGGCCGCGACAATCCTTGGAGTGCTTCATTGATGCGCTCGACGATAGCGGCGATATAGAGAGGATGGTCGTGAAAATCGTTCACCATTTTTACGGAGGGCGTTTTCTGGCCTTTTTGCGCTCGATAAAGGCGCTGCCATTCTTTTAGGCTGCTTCCTGTGGTCGCGAACGAATAATGCGGGTAGAGCGGGAGAAGAATCAATTCGTCGAGGGCGAGGCCTTGCAGTTTGGCGATTGCTTCGGCCGTGAGCGGATGCCAATAGCGCATGGCGACGACGACCGTGGCGTCAAAATCGGGCTCAAGCGCGGTGGCGAGGGCGCTTGCCTGGCGGTTCGTGAGGTCGACGATGGGCGAGCCGCCTCCGATGGCCTGATAATGTTCGCGGACGATTTGGGAACGCTTTCGCGCGATGAACCGGGCGAGGGGCTTGCGGGCGAGTCCGGCGCCCATGAAGTTGATGATTTCGGGATCGCAGAAAAGGTTGTAGAGGAAGGGCTCGACAGCATCCAGGGTGTCGGGGCCGCCCAGTTGGAATAATACGACGCCGATTTTTTTGCGTGACGGCATAATCAAATGTCGAGTGCCTTTACATCGGAGAACAA
>Ga0307372_10007628_pt1 | contig 15435 bp, 14 predicted proteins | sample OX1MG_FD_202533 | JGI IMG/M metagenome (GOLD analysis project Ga0307372, IMG submission 202533) | Soil microbial communities from Risofladan, Vaasa, Finland - OX-1 | ecosystem: Environmental > Terrestrial > Soil > Coastal area > Acid sulfate soil | place: Finland: Risofladan, Vaasa | collected... | reverse complement strand
TCCAGACCGAGGTAATTCGTAAATCGATCGTTGAGCAGAGCGCCCACCAGGCCATCGTTCGTTGTGTTGCCGGCCGTGGAGAACATGGGAATCAGTCCGGCATACATGGCCACGAAGGTGGTCACGAATGTGTCCGCGTTGTGCACGTGCAACAAAATCGCGACGATGGGGGACATAAAAAATCCCGCGCCGCCCGGAATTCCCGGCGACACCAGGCCCAGGATCAACATCGGCGGAAGAAGCAAAAGGATGTCGGTCATGGAAATCGGGATATGCAGCAGGCGCGTCACAGAGATCGTGATCAGCAGCATGGACATGCCTGCGCAACTTTTGTTGAGCACCGTCCCAAACACGATGGAGACCTCGGCAATTTCGCGGCGCAAGCCGAGGTCCTGTTCCGCAGAAACGATGTTCACCGCCAGAGTCTCATACGAACCTCCGGTGCCGAAACCGGTGGGCCACACGGCCGCAAAATAGGAGAAGACTTGCTTGGGCGTGCGTTTGGTGGTCCAGAACGTCAGAGCAATCATCACGACGGAAAACGACAGCGTGACCAGCGCGGTCCAAAGAATCGTCTGACCGTAGGCGTTTATTCCTTTCGCGCCAAATTTCAACGGAATGCCGATCGCCAGACACCCAATCATGATCGGGTAGTACCAAAGCAGGTTGCTGAAAAGCCAGAGAATGGCATCGCTGCTACGGATTAAACCGCCAGCCACGGGGCGAAGTGCGGGAACAACAGCAGAGAGGTATCCGATAAGCATGGCGCCGATCAGCGCCTGGATCAGAGGCTGCGTGGTGAGAAATGATGCGAACGTGCTGGCGAATTGTCCGAGCCACATGCCGAGTCCCATCACGCCCGCGCCAGACGTGACGAAAGGCAGCTTCGTCAGCAGTGGAATCCAGGCAGTGACAAACATTAACGACACCACGCCCAATGCCAGATACAGCACAACGATCAAACCGAACAAACGCCTTGCGCGCCGCCCATGAAGAATCATCAGCTTTGCTGTGGCGGCGGCGAGAAGCGCAAAAATCAGCGGCCCGGCGAATGTCACCACGCCTTTCGGAAACCACGTGCCGCTTATGTAGGCCGCGCCGGCAAACCTGTTTTTGGGAAGTAGCAAGCCGATAGCGAGGCCTATTGCGAGAAAGACGAGCACCCAAACGGGCAGGGATACGCCAAAATATTTCCCCACGCTCTGTGGTCGATTCTTGCCCTCGTCTGGTGCCAAACGCGTGTGCCCCTTTCACGGACTTTGAGTGGGCGTTTCCGAATTCCGTGCTCCGGCAAAAGTGATCAGACACTACTACACGGCACCGAGTCGATCAAGCGATTCATGGCGATTCTATGGCGATTTTATCGCGTCTCGAAACCGAGTCTGAGAACGGTCTCGAGCATCGCGTGTTCCGCGCGCGGCACTTTCTTTTCATCGAGCTGGAGGTAGATATTTCGAATGCGGCGCGAATGTTGTAGAATCCGTTTCATTCGTTGTGGTGCAGCGGCCCAGTAAATTCAGAGCTGAATCGGATCAACATTACTTCATGACTACATATACTCCCAGTAAATTGCACGCGCTTGCGACTCGCGCCCTGATCGATGCGGGGGCGAGTCTGGAGAACGCGGGCTTGGTTGCCGACGCTCTGATCGCCGCAGAAATTGACGGGATCAGTTCGCACGGCCTTTCGCGACTGCCGGCGTATGCCGATCAATTGGCCAGCGGGAAAATTGACGGTACGGCAAGTCCGGACGTGAAGCAAACGGCCGCGGCCGTGGTCAGCGTCGATGCCCGCTACGGATTTGCGTTCCCGGCGATCGAGGCGGGAATCAAGACGGCGTTGCCCATCGTGAGGGAAACGGGAGTGGCTGCCGTGGCGATCCGGAATTCGCACCACTGCGGCATGCTTGGACACACGGTGGAGTCTGTAGCGCGGCACAACGTGCTGGCGCTGGCTTTTTCAAACACGCCCGCAGCCATAGCTCCATGGGGCGGCACGCGCGGTGTGTTCGGCACGAATCCGGTCGCGCTTGGATGTCCCCGGCGCGACCTCCAGCCACTGGTAATCGACCTGGCGATCAGCGTTGTGGCACGCGGCAAGATCATGCAGGCAGCCAACCGGAATGAATCCATTCCCGAGGGCTGGGCACTCGATGCTTCGGGCAAACCCACAACCGATCCGCGCAAAGCGCTCGCCGGCACCATGGTACCCATCGGTGGTGCGAAGGGCGCGGCTTTGGCCCTGATGGTTGAGTTGCTCGCCGCCGCGCTAACGAGGTCGCACTTCGGCTTTGAAGCAAGCTCCTTCTTCGATGCCAAGGGTGAGCCACCTGGAATTGGCCAGCTATTCCTGATGTTTGACGTTCGGGCATTCGGCGGCGACGCCGTGCTGGAGCGTATCGAAACACTTTGCCAGGCCATCGAGGAAGACTCCGGGGCGCGCCTGCCGGGTGCGCGGCGATTCGCAAACCGCGTGAAAATAGCCGAATCCGGCATTGCTATCCCCGATCCGCTTTATCAGGACCTGCTGAAACGCGCCCATGTGTCCAGTCCTGATTCTTTGGCAAGTGATCCGAAATTGCCATAGGCCTGCGCACACAACCAAATGGTGCGGGACGAGCCTCAGACGGTCAGTATTTGTTGCCATCTATTGATGTGTTGACGTGATGTTTAAATATATGTATATGTCTTTGTTTTGGAACCGGGATTCGGTGCCACTGCTTCCCTGATGAGTGGATTGCGCATGTGAAAGTGTAAATTGCAATCGGATACAGCCAAACCAGATTGGGTGGAGGCGAGATGCGAAAATACGCGGGAGTGCTGGCCCTTGCGCTGTTATGGATGGGGGCTGGGGCAATGATCGCAATGGCTCAGGAAAAAGTCCCGGATCCGGTCGCGTGGGCTTATGGATTTGTTACCCCCGGGCCTAACCCGGTTGCACCCCCTTGTACGCCCGAGACCAAGCCTCATGACTGCTCCCGGCCGGGGCGTCCCTGGCCCGAAGACGGCAAACCCCTTCACCTTCCCGGAAGCCACCTGACCTTTACGATCAGCCAGGTTCAATCGTTCTGGGCTCCCGCGGACTGGTTTCCCTCCGAACATCCGCCGGCACCCGACATCGTGAAATATGGAAATGAAAAGGAACATTTGCGTGCGTGCGGCCACTGCCACTATTTCAACGGGCAGGGAAAACCGGAAAATGCGGGCCTTGCGGGGCTGCCGTTGAACTATATCCTGCAACAGTTGGCCTTGTTCAAGAGCGGCGGCCGGAAACCAGCGGACCCGCGCAAGGCCAATGCAAATGAAATGACGCAGATCGCGCGCTTCCTCACGGACAAGCAAATACAGGAAGCCGCGGAATACTATTCGTCGCTGAAGTGGAAGCCCTGGGTAAAAGTTGTAGAGAGCGACACAGCGCCAAAGACGCGGCAGTCTCCGGCAGGAATGTTCCTGGGTCTGGCCGGCGGAGAAACAGAACCGCTGGGAGAGCGCGTCATCGAAGTTCCGCAAAACACCAACCTGACCGAACGGCTGCGCGACCCGCACTCGGGGTTCATCGCCTACGTGCCCGTCGGGAGCATCGCGAAAGGCAAAAACATCGTCACCACCGGCGGTGGCAAGACGGTCGCCTGCACCACCTGCCACGGCGAGGATCTGCAGGGTATGGGGGATATTCCTCCGATCGCGGGCCGCACCCTCAGCTATACGATGAGGCAGCTTTATAACTTCCAGCAGGGTACGCGCAAGAGCCCCATCATGGAACCCGTCGTGAAAAAGCTGACCACCGATGACCTGATTTCGATCGTGGCCTATCTCGGGTCGTTGTAGGCGTGGGCGGACTTGCGAAACGGGTGGAAAACATTTACGGCTACGGCGGGCGGCAACGCTGCGTCTGGCTGAAATATGCTAGACTCGGGCCAAGCGATTCGTTCCGCACATTTGGGAATTCATTTGAGGGGGCTGCGGGCGATCACCACGAACGCGGTGTAAATTTATTGACTCTGGAGGCTTCAACATGATGCAGAAACTCGGGGCCATCTCCGCATTTCTAGTTGTCGGTCTACTTTTACTCGCCGTTCCTACATTCGCCCATCACGGAACCGCCGGTATGGATATGACGAAAATTGTCACCGTCAAGGGAGTCGTTACCGGCTTTCAATTCATCAATCCTCATTCGCAGATTTACGTGGACGTGAAGGATGAGCATGGCAACGTTCAAAATTGGAATGGCGAATTAGCGAACACGCTGGTTCTGCACCGCTCGGGATGGACCAGCAAGATTATCAAGGTCGGCGACGTTGTGACTTTGAGCGGCTACCAGTCCAAAAAGGGCGATAAATTCCTGCGGCTGACGACCGTCGTGCTGGCCGATGGCAAGCAACTGGATGCCTTCCCCCATCTGGAATAGAAAACAGTCCCTCGCCTGCGAACCAACGGACACATGCGAATCGCTGAAATTGCCCCGCGCGGCCGCACCTGGCGGCCGCGCATGTGCGTGGGGCCCGTGCACGCCGCATGGCGCGGCGATACCAGTGAATCTCAATGCGCGCTGGAAGCATGGCGATTCCAGTAGCCTATGAAGTCGGTGATCGCTGCGTTGAACAACTCCGGATATTCCCGGTACATGTAATGGCCCGCGTCGTTGAGAACGACCATCTGAACGTGCGGATCTTTTGCGCCGATCGCATCGAGCAGGGCCAGCCCCTGTTGCATCTTGGATACCGGATCGTTAATGGCCCAATCCGTGGGATCCTGCCTGCCCCAATACAGCAACACGGGCATCTGCAGCACGCCATCCTTCTCCACTCGATCCATCATGGACTGCCGCCAGGCAGCCGCTTGTTCGGTGCGCAAAGGTTCTCCGGCGCCGGCTTTCAGTTTCGCGGCGGTCACTTTCGCTTTGGGCTGCGCCATCATGTAATAGCCCGATTGCCAGTAATCATCGTCGTCGAATGCCACGTCAGGCTTCACAGTTTGCGCGCGTATGCGGCATTTCCATGCCGCGGTGGCAGGCTCCTTCGGACATTTTGCCAGGAACTCTTCTTCCTTCTGGACACCGCCCGCCGGGACTTCGCCGCCGGGAGCCACTATGATCAGAGTCTTCACCATTTCCGGATGCGCGATACTGAAGTAAAACGCCAAAGCGCCGCCGGCGGAATGGCCGAGCAAGTTCACCTGGTGGATTTTCATGGTTTCCAGAAAATTGCGGAGAAATTCGATCTCCCCCGGGATGTTGTAATCCTTATCCTCCAGTGGATTGCCCGTAAGGCCCGAGCCGAGCCGGTCCGGGGCGAACACGTGGAAGTGTTTCGCCAGGCCGGGAATATTTTTCGACCAGACATTCGCGCTGGAGCGTCCCTTCAATCCGCCTCCATGAAGCAGCAGAAGCGGCTCGCCCTTGCCCATTTCGTAGTACCGCGTCCGGACTCCTTTGACGTCGATAAAACTGGCCTTGAGACCACCGATCGCGCCATCGGCACGGACTGCCGGGGCTTCCTGAGCCCACGCGGAATCGCCGATAAGTATACTCATAACTACTATTGATAACACGATAGTTATCCTCATGCCTGCTGCGCGCAGACCATGCCCTCTGCTCTTAAAACTCATTTGTAGTCCCCCCTTTCTTCCGTGGCACTTCTCGAATACGTGCCATCTTCCGGTCCAGTGACTCATAAATTGCGTGTGCTTATGTTGCGCTGTTTGCAAAGTGTATCATCGCGTGACTGCCGCTGAATAGTTCGACGCACTGCAGGTGCTGTCCTGCTGAGCCCCGCATAAGATAGAGTCATTCTGGCCACAAGGAAGCCTGTTCCCAGAAGGCGGTAATGAGCGTGGGGCGGCGGCGCATGTTGCGAAGTGCGCGGCGGGCTCCGTGTTTCAACTCGGCGAAGTGGTTGGGGTAGGCGTTGGGAAATTTGTGGTGCTTGGCGTGGCCCCAGATGTATTCCGTGGGATTCAACTCCGGAGCGTAAGCAGGCAGATACTCGATGTGGATGCGGCCCCTCTGCGCGGCCACGAACTGCTGCACCAGCCGCAAGGCCCGGAACCTTCGCCGTTCCAGAGCATCGAAATCACGTTTCACTCCCGCAGGGTTTCCCATACCAATGCACGATATTCTGAAAAGTGTCGCTATATTAGGCGATATTTAACAATTTGGATATTTACGACTTTCGGAGGCCCGAGCTTCAGCTCGGACGTTTATGGTTCGTTTCATCGCGGGCTTTAGCCCCGACCTTCTGAGATCTTCCTCACGCCAAACTAGGACACTACCGCCTGGCGAGAAGATTTGACAACGGCGAGGGAGATGGCTACATCGCGTCGATTGCGCCAGTAGAAGAACCGATTCCCTGTACCTCACATTCGACGACCCGAAAGCCTATACGAAGCCCTGGGCTCACAGCCGATTTTTCAGTTAAAGCCGGGCTGGAAAATTGATGAACATTCCTGCAAGGATTTTCCGAAACCAAACCCATAAAAAGCCGCACTTTTAATGGGCGGCAAAGCAGTAGAACAGCCCGGCGCCGCCTGTGCTCTCCAGGTCCTTCTGGCTGCAGCCCTTGGTTGCGTGGGAAGAGTTCCAGGAAGTATTGCCGCCGCCGATGCGGTCCGAGTGGCCCACCTGCGCGGAACCCGCGCCGCTGCTGGTCCAGTTGTTGCAGGTGTGGTCCTTGTCATCGGAATACGCGCGGCCATCGGTTTGCGAACCGGTCAGTATGTCGTGGACATTCGGAGTATCGCCCGCGCCGTTGACGACCTGGCCCTTTTCGTTCAGCGCCGACTGCTTGAACAGGTTGGTGCCTTGACGGGCGAGCTCAATGGTGTCTCCGTGAAGATCGGCAAGGCCCCGCGCGATGTATTCCCCCTTGGAGTTGTACCAGGGGCCCGTGCCGATGCGGTCGCGGGCATTGATGGCGGGCTGGCCGCCGCGCGCCTGTGTGCTGAGGTAGGCGTGCCAGGTGTGATGGCCAGCTCCGACGGCAGTGGCCAGCGCTTGGCAGTGTGCATCCGCTCCAGCCAGGCCGCCAAGATCGCCACCCTTGCCCAAGCCGACGCTGGTGACGAAGAACGTCATGGACCCTGGCCCGGCAAATCGTTTTACGGGCGCTTGCTGGGCCAGCAGCAGGCACGAACCACAAAAAATCGTCAGGACGAACGGCAGAGCAGCGGATCGAATCCTCATCATTCAAAGCTCCTCAAACTCATCGGATTCAGTTGACGGCGAAGCAGTAGAACAGGCCCACGCCATGCGAAAATGCCAAATCATCCTGGCTGCATCCGCGCGTCGCGTGCGCTGAATTCCACGACCCATTGCGGCCGCCATTGCGGTCGGATAGTCCGACCTGCGCTGCGGGGCCGGTATTGCCCTGGATGGTTTTCCCGTTTCCGGGAGCGCTGCTCGTCCAGTTGTTACAGGTATGATCCTTGGCCTCGGTGTAGGCGCGGCCATCGGTATGCGAGCCGGTCAACATCTCGTGCCGGTCAGAGTTGGGATGCGTGGACGCATAGGCCCATTTCCGGTCTTCGGGATTAGGATTGTCGTTCAAGCCGGGGACGATGTCGCCCTTCTCGGTGAGTGCGGTCAGCTTATTCACGTTATTGCCAAGGCGCGCCAGTTCCAGTGTGTCACCGTGAAGGTCGGCAAGGCCATGGGCGATCATCTCGCCTTTCGCGTTGTACCAGGGACCCTGTCCGATGCGGTCGCGCGCATTGATGGCGGGCTGATCGCCGCGCGCCTGCGTACTCAGGTAGGCGTGCCAGGTGTGATTGCCCGCTCCCACCGCGGTGGCCAGCGCCTGGCAATGCGCGTCGGCTCCGGCCAGCCCGCCGAGATCACCGCCTTTGCCAATAGTCGCGCTGGTGACGAAGAACGTCATGGGATGATGCTGCTGCGCGGGAACTGGCTGCGCCGACAGAAGGAACGAGCAGAGCAGAGCCGGGATCGTGAAGATAATTGCGACAATCCACTTCTGAGTCATTCGCGCTCCCTTTGCGCCACGTGAAATGGCTGCGCGTAAAATTTCCGGGACCCATCGAATTTTCCCGGAAAAGCTTCGCCGCTATTGGTGAAATCAGCACATGCGAAAGGGGGAAGCGGGATTTCGCGTCTCCCTCAATGAAGCTGCGCATTGGTTGCGCACGCCGATTGGCGAGCGGACCACCTTCACTTCACTGGGACAAATCTCTGCACGCGCTCTCCGGCCTGCACCTCGCCAGTATAGATGTTGCCACGAGAGTCCGTGGCAATCATGTGAAGACCGTGAAATTCGCCACCGAAATCGCCCGCGCTGCCGATCCGGCCCAGCACTTTTCCGTCTTCGCGGTTGAGGATCCAGATCGTATTGTTGGAAATATCCGAAATGTACATGTAACGCTGCTGCGGATCGGCCGAAAAGGCCACGCCGCCGGCAGAGCCGCGATTACCCGTCTGGGTCGCAAGGAGAATCTCTTTGACGAACTTGCCTTGCTTGGTGGTGACGTCGATGCGGTTGGCCCCGCGATCGGCGGCATAGACGAGCCCATCATTGGAGATGTTCAACGTAAGGTGGCTTCGGAATTCCTTAGGTTCCGGGCCGCCGGGAGTGTAGGCGCGGTCCTTGGGATCGGAGGAAATTTCCGACAAGGGGTGTCCGTAGGCGCCCCAGCCGCGCTTGAACGCAAAGGTGTCCAGGTCAAACACCATCACGCGCCCGCCCAAGTAACTGTCCGTGCAATAGATTTCGTGCGCCGGTTCATCTAGGCGAACCTCCTCGATCTGGCCTACGATCATGGGCGTGGTCGGGGGATATTTGGCGCGGAACGCGGCTATCGCTTTCGCGCGTTCCTCGGGACTCAGCCGTTTGCCCGCCGGAACCCGCGCGGACGCAACCGGCCCGGCTCCTCCCGGCGCTAGCGCCGTAGATGTAGGTGCTGCCGCAGCGCCGTTTCCGCCCCCGCCGCGTGGTTCCCTATCTGGCACACGAGGAATTTCCATGAGAAGCTTCCCCGTCCTCGGATCATATTTGCGGACGGTGTTCATGCCTTTTACGGTATTTCCGATATAGACGAATCCCTTGCTGTCCACAGCCATGCCGTGCCCTTCCGGCGGGTTGAAGGAACCGATGACGTTGCCTTCCTTGTCGATATGAATCATCGACGGCGGGGCGACGCAGCATTCGGCGGTGGGAGGATTCAGCATGGCATAGTTTTGGGTGGCGTTGATATCGCGCGGGCGGTCCAGCACCCAGACGTTGTCATCCTTATCCACAGCCAATCCCGTGACCCCCATCATCCACCACTTGTTGGGCAGGGGCAATTTTGGCCAGTTGGGATCGAACTTAAAGTGTGGCGCGGCCTGCGCTTGTGAAAATGCAGGCAGCGCCAGCACAGAGCAAAATACGAGCGGAAGCGCGAGTGCCTTCTTCCACAGCTTCAAATGCGTAAGCATCGGTGATTCCCTATTCCGTAGGTACGGAACTGCCCATGGGGCCCTTGCCGCCGGGCAGCGCGGTCATCAGGGGAGCAGCCTGGATCGTATTGTGATAGCTCTCATCCATCATCCAGAACCCATTATGATTGCCAAACACGCGGCTCGACCAGTACGCTTTGCCGCCATAGGTCGGCTGCAGCATGATGGACACAACTGCATTTCCGAAGTCCCAGGAACGCATCCACAACACGGGAGCTACTGCCACCGGGGGGAGCTTGCGAAGCGCCGGGTTCGCCATGGCCTTGGCCGTGTTGGCCATCCGCACGGACTTGGGCGGTTGCACTCCATCGGAATGGACCGAGCGCAGGTTGGCGCCCAGGTGCGCGTCATGATGTCCGTTGCCGGCTTCCTGATCGAGCCAGCCCTTGAGCGCGGCTTTTTCATTCGCAGTTAGGGGCTTGTAGGGGATCATCTCGCACGGGTTGATGCACGGCACCGCGAAGTTCGGCCGGACTTCCTTTACCGCGAGGGATTTATCCACGGTGATTTCGTTGGTGTGAAGCAGCCGCCATCCCGCGGGGCGCCGCACCCAAAAATGCGCGGCATATTTGTTGCCGACGTTCTCCTGAATCCATATGACCTTGCCGTACTTGTGCTCGGTGATCGTCGCTTTGCTGGCATCAGGAATCAGCGGCTTGAGCTTGGCCTCCGCTGCCTCGTCTTCCTCCCACATGATTCCTTGCGAGTCGATCCACGTAAAATCCTTGTCGAGGAGTTTCTCGGCAGCGGGCCAATTGCCCTTTTCCAGGGCATTCACAACCGTACGATCCGCTTGAACCACCACATCATCGGCGGCCGAGGTGGCCTTAGGCGATATCAGCGCGAGAAATGCGCCACCAAATAGGAGTGCAATCAGCAATCCATTCGCAATGCAACGTTTCATGGCATTCTCCTTCGTCTCGACCTGAACTTTCGTTTATATAGCTGGTGCGGGTGGCAGACAATCTATTCCTGACTCCGACTCCCTGCAATACGTAGTTTCCGCATATCTGCAGCTGGCGCTTTTCCGCAGCTGCGGCGTTTTAGAATTCAGCAATATTCGCCACCCGTTCCGAGCAGGGTTGCCAACCTCAATCGGCGTATTATGCCGACTGGTATAGTTTGGTGAACACGAACTCGCGATGCCCCATGGCTTCGGCGCAGGTCAGCCGGCCGTTGCATGTGCGGATCATGATGTCGATTAATTTGTCGCCCGCCTGGTCCAGCGTCATTTCCCGGCGCAGGATTCCCGATACGTCCAGATCGATGTGCTCGACCATCGTGCGCGCCGTCCGCGGATTCGCCGTCAGCTTGATTACCGGCTCGATCGGATTGCCGATCACATTGCCCTGCCCCGTCGGAAACAGGTGCACGACAAATCCCGCCGCCGCCTGCAGTGTGATGCATTCGGCCGCCGCCGACGACGTATCCATGTAATACAGCCCGTGCGCCTTGCCCGGCGCTTCCGCCGGCTTCAGCACTTCGATGTACTTCGTATTTCGTCCAATCTTCTGCAAATTGCCGAATGCTTTTTCTTCAATCGTCGTCAACCCTCCGGCGATGTTTCCCTTGGTCGGCTGCGAGTCCGACAGGTCGCTGGTCTTGTGCCGCTCGATCACTTCCTGGTAGGCGTTGAACGCCGCCATGAATTTGTCACCGACGGCCTTGCTGACCGCGCGGCTGGCGCAAACCACTTCGGCGCCGGTGAGTTCCGACGTTTCTCCGAAGCACGTTGTGGCGCCCAGTGGATCCAGCTTGTCGATCAAATTTCCCACCGTGGGGCACGACGCCAGTCCCGACGTCGTATCGCTCTCGCCGCATTTCGTGGAGATGTACAGCTCCTGGATCGTGCATAGCTCGCGCTGCTTTTCCGTCGCCGCCTGCAGGAATTCGCGCGCCTTGCGCGATGCCGCCGCGATCGTGTTAATGTCGCCGTTCAGTTCAATCGAGAAGCCCACCACCGGCTTGCCCGTCTCGGCGATTCCCTTCACCACCCGCCCGGTCCATTCCGGCTCGATCCCGATCACGATGCACGCCGCCACGTTCGGACTCGAACCCGTCCCGATCAGCGTCCGGAAATGCAGTTCCAGATCTTCGCCGAACTGCAGCCGTCCATACGGGTGCGGCAGCGCCATCGTGCCCTTGATATTGTTGGCCACCGCTTCGCACGCCGCATTCGACAAATCATCCAGCGGCAAAATCACTACATGATTGCGGATTCCTACCCGGCCGTTCTCACGGCGGTATCCATAAAAATCATAGCGGCCCATCGTTACCACCTCTTGGTCTTCATATTTTGTACATGTACGTGCCGACCCTTAGCTGCGTCCGCAACGAGGCGTCCGACGTCGTGGCCGTATTTCATAACGGTGTCGCCGGTCTTCAGATCCTGCAGCGCAATCTTGTGACCTAGCGGCACCGCATCCAGTGCTTTCAGCTTGATCGTTTCATCAGTCTGCATGATCCAGCCTTCCAATTCCTTGCCGGGCTGGACATCTTCCACCACCACGACTCCCACCGTATCGGCTTTATCGTGCACAATAAATTGCGTGGACATTCATTCCCTCCAAGTTCGTCATGGATCGAACAACAAAATCACGAGTCTATTTCGCCAATGGATTCGGGCGCATCTGAAAATGCACAACCAGAGGCTTGGTTCCCTTGCCGCCCTCCATGTGCCACGGCGTGCGATCACCGCTCGTAGCCCACAGTCCGCGACCCTTCCAGCCTGCCTTCGGGTCGTCGATGCGGCCCTCCATCCCCTTGGTGAAAAAACCAAGGGGATAAGGCACGCGAAGGGTAATAAATTTACCATTTACGAAAGCATGAATCCCGTCGAACAGATTGCCGGTGGCAATGGGCACGTTGGCCCCCAGCCCTAGAGTGTTCTGCTGATCGACAAACGTGTAGTAGCTCGACTCCGCGCTGAACTGCGGAAGCTCCGGAAAGCCTGGGCCCGGGAATCGGTGGAATGTCCAACCTTCGGGACACTGATTTCCTGTAGCCTTCGGGCCGTTCAGCGGACCTTTGCATTTTCTGCGGTCGAATTCCCCCAGGTGCCCGCTTGCTAGTGAAACCCACACGACGCCGTTGCGGTCGATGTCCGCGCCGCGAATGCCGAAGCCGGGTAGCGGGACATTGTACACCTCGGCCAGCGTCGTCGCCGGCGGGTTCGGTCCCGGATTCAGCCGGACCAGGGCCGCGATCTGTCCGGGCCGGCCGGGATACGTACGCGTGGCTCCCCATACAGAACCATCGGCCGGATCCGGCATAATGGAGTAGAAATCGGAAATGATGCGTTTGTCGAGCTTCGGATTAACCGGCTCATTGGGCTCGACGTAGGCATCGCGCTTGCCGTTTCCGTTGGTGTCGAGAATCAGGGCCGTCCAGCCCTGCGATTTATCGGCGTCGCCAGTCTCTTCAAACTTCTTTGTATTGATCCAGCCTACAGCCTCGGCAAGCTTCGAGTTACGGTCGTTGCTGAACCACAGCGTGTTGTTTGCGTCTTCCGCGAATCGCAGGTGGTGCGTCGTAAAGCATGTATCGATGAAAGTGTACTTTTTCGTTTTGGGATCGTACAGGCCCACCTGCCGGCCGGAACTGGAGAGCGGAAACAAATTCGCCGAGGGATTGTCGGATCCTTTTTTGCAAAACGCAGGCTCGTTATTCGGTGCGCGAATAACCGCTGTGTACCATACGCGCCCGTCCTGATCCATGATCGGATTGTGCGAATCGGCGCGGCTATTCCAGATCGCCCGACTTCCCCAGGCCGGCGAAGGGGCGAAGACCTTGGGAGCGGCGATCGGCGTATCGGCATCGCGAACCGGAACGTGGAATGTGGTGGCAACATTCTTGACCGGATCGAGGATCGGAAACTCGTCGGTACTGAGTTCGGGAGATCCGTAGAGAGGCCCATACGCGTTGACGGTCGGATGACGCCAGTCCGTTGATGTCAAGTCATGCAGGTACGTCGAGGGACTCGCCCAGTCACGAACCGTGATAACCACATTACGTTCCAGCCCCGTGGGGCGTTTCGGCTTGTACTTCGGAAGTTCGCCGGCCGCAATGCGGTCGGTCCAATCCGAAAGATATTTGTAGGGCAGGCCGGCGAGCGTCCCCGCCGCAAGCTCGGTCATTTGCGCGCCGACTTGCCCGGACTGCAGGCGGCGAATCCAGGCCTGTTTAGAAGACGCAAACGTGCCCAGATTTTTAGGAATCGTGCGGGTGTATTTGTCGCCGAGTTGGTGGCAGCCCGCGCAGGCATCGCTTTTCATAATGGAAAGATAGCGATCCATGCCGCCCGGGATGTTGGCAAGCTCGGCCTTTGTGGGCAAATGCATCATCGAGAACCAGGCGATGGCCGGATAGACTTTGGCGGCGACTGCAGCGTTGGGTGCGACGACGGCGGTCAGATTGACGTGCGTGCCGCGCCTGGCGCTGACCTTCGGCGAATCGGCAAGGCCATACCCGCGCACCCACAAACGGTAGTTGGCTTTGGGAAGTTGGGGGAGCAGGTAACGTCCCTGATCATCGGTGACCACGATTTTTTCAAAGCGGGTTTGGAAATCGGAAGTTTCGGCAATCACCCAGACGCCCGCTTCAGGCCCGTTGGCGCTGGTAACTACACCGGCAATATCGTCGCTATCAATCGGAATCGTGGAGGGCTGCTGTTTTGCATACAGGGAAACCGTCAAAATTACGATCAACGCAGCAGTGGCCAATATTACAAAGCCCGAAGACCCACCCCTAGCAGAATTCATGTCGCCCCTTGGATCGATGAGGACCTTCATTTAAAAGATGGCGGAATATACCTTTGTCCAGTCAAACATTCAACCTATAAATAAATTAAATCTAAATCTGGTATCGACGCACCGGGCTCCGCTTCATTCCGGAGATTTAGCAATGGGAATAAGCCCGCCGAACTCAACGCTGATTCATCGGAAATTTCTATTATGGACCCCGGCTCGGCCGCCAACTTACACCTCCCGCCCCCCCGAAAGCAATGGCAAGCCGGGGTTTCACCATTCGGAGCCTCCAGCGTCGAATCGAGGGGCCGCTTTTGCCGCTCCAGAGAACGCCAATATCCATGGAAATCGGCCCTCAACGAACTGTTGTGGGCTAACGCGTCGCGCGGGAGTATGTACAGACAATTCTAAACGACGCAACCAGAATCATCTGCTCGTGGGCAGGAGAACCAACGAGTTTCAGGTACGTCAATTCAATTACTTGCGAACCACATGGCGACCGAGTTTTGGGCTGACTGCCGAGGCGACACAGGACGCGATGATAAGTCTATATTTAATTATGATGTTCCAAGGCAAATACTGCGGAATACATATGCGAAATTCGCTATACGCAATGGATTAGGTCGCGGATCATTGTGTCCATTGGACCTTACACATGCGAAATTCGACAACATCGGACCATGCTACTTTTCTGCTGATGAGGAAGATTGGGCGGCCGCAGCCCGAATCGTTGTCTGCTGACTCCAGGCGATCGGCCAGTGACCGTCCTGGTTCACGAACACCCGGAAGTTGTAATACGGCTTCCCACCTTGATAGGGCACATGGCGCGAAATCATGACAACGGCGTTTCCAAAATCGGACATGGTCATGGACAAGATTGGAGCACCCGGCAAACCGATTCCAGCCTTTTGCTCCCTCTTGGCCCGCGCCACTCGTTCCGTCTTGTTGTACACGCCACGACCTCCGATGATCAGAAAATCATTAGCGACGTGAGTTCCCCAATCGGCAGCATTGGGATGCCACTCGTCAACTTTAGTTTTCTGCCACTCTGTCAGGGCGGCTTTTTCAGCCGCTGTAGTTGGCGTGAAGGGCACAGTTTTGCAAGGATTGATGCAGTCACCGGCCGACCCCCTGTTCGAGCGGGCAGTGGCACGGGCGGAAGACTCGGCGAGAATCGGTGTGTCGATATCTACGAGGATACGCCAACCCGCGGGCCGCTTAACCCATGTCCTGGAGAACCAAACCT
>Ga0307372_10007627_pt1 | contig 15436 bp, 15 predicted proteins | sample OX1MG_FD_202533 | JGI IMG/M metagenome (GOLD analysis project Ga0307372, IMG submission 202533) | Soil microbial communities from Risofladan, Vaasa, Finland - OX-1 | ecosystem: Environmental > Terrestrial > Soil > Coastal area > Acid sulfate soil | place: Finland: Risofladan, Vaasa | collected... | reverse complement strand
GTCGGTGTTGATGGCGACCCTGCTCTGCAGCCCGCCGAGGTAGTAGTTGAACCCCGACCACGGCTCGTTCGTCACCAGTTCGAACTCGACGTGCTCGCCGTCCGGGAGGCCGAACAGCTCGTCGGTGCGGGCACGCAGGTCCTCGGCCAGGGACCGGACGGCGGCACCGAGCCGGTCGACCGGCACGGCGTGCGACTCGCGCCACGCCACCAGGCGCCCGGCCAACGGGCCCGACCCCGGCAGCACCCCGTCCAGGCGGCGGTGGGCTTCGACGAGCGTCTCCTCGTCCACCCGGGACGGACGGACCCCGTAACAGGCCTCCACCTCGTCGGCGTAGGCGATCTGCTCGCCGGCCAGCCGGGCGCAGGTGGTTGCGAGCCCCACGACCTGGGCGGAGATCCAGTGGCGCCGGGCCGGGGCGGACGAGTCCTCCGGGACCGGGGCGTCGAGCGGGACCCCGGACTCGAGGTCGGCGAGGAGCGAGCGGGCGTCGGCCACGAGCCGCTCGGGAGGGAGGACGGGTTCGGCGGCGACCGCCGCGGCCAGCCCGGGTGGGCCGTAGTACGCATCGACCATGCCGTCGACGTGGCGCCCCAGCCGGAGCCCCAACGTCAGGTAGGCCTCGACCAGTCCGCCCGCTGCCACCCCGCTGCCGGTCACGTCCGCCGTCCGTCGAAACCGTTCAGTCGAGCTGGGCGTGGAGGAACGCCACCGTGCGCTCCCACAGCAGCTCGGCCGCGGCCGCGTCGTGGACCGCGGGGCGGTCCTCGTTGAAGAAGGCGTGGTCCACGCCCGGGTAGACGAGGAAGGTGGCGTCGCGCCCCAGTGCGGTGAGCTTCGATTCGAGCTCCCGTGCCGCCTCGGGGGTGAAGGAGCCGTCGAGCTCGGCGACGTGACCGAGGACCGCCGCGGTCATCGCCGAGTAGTCGGGCTGGGCGTCGGGCCACGGGATCACCCCGTAGGCCGGCACCACTGCGGCGACCGCGTCGGGACGCTGGCAGGCGAGGACCAGCGCCAGGCCGCCGCCCATGCAGAATCCGACGACGCCGACGGACGGCCTGCCGGTCCGGCGCAGGAGCTCGTCGACGGCACCGCTGAGGTGCGTGGCCGCCTCGCCCATCTCGAGGGCCATCATGTGCTTGGCCGCCTCGTCCGGCTCGTCCAGCGGCACGGCTGTGCCGCGGTAGAGGTCGGGTGCCAGCGCGGTGAACCCGGCGGCGGCGAACCGGTCGCAGGTCCGGGTGATCTGGTCGACCAGGCCCCACCACTCCTGGAGGACCAGGACCCCGACGGTCCCCTCCGTCCCCCCCTCGGGCACCGCCAGATAGCCCGGCACGGTGCTCCCGTCACTCGGAAATTCGATGCGCTCACCCATGCACCGGACCTTACTCGCCACACCCCCGGGGCGGCGTCGGCAACGTGGGCCGTCGGAGGCGGACGCCGCCGATCGGCAACCGTCCCGGGCCGGTGGGTATCGACAAAGTCCCAGTTCAGGGCCTTGACGTGCCGGGGGGTCCTTGTGGGCCCCCGACCGACCGACTACCATCGCCACGCATATGACTCACGCCGAGCAGTACTCGACGGTCGAGCCAGGTGCCTGCTCCGCACGTCCCCGCCGAACACGTAACCGGGTCGTCGCGACGCTCGCAGTGGCCACCATTCTCGGGGCCACGTCCGCGGCAGTCTCCTCCGCCACGCCTGCCTCCGCCGATCCGATCGCCGACGCCCAGGCGCAGGCCTCGGCCATCACGGCCAAGCTGAACGCCACCCAGGCCCAGATCGCCGCGCTCACCGGGCAGGTCAACGCCGCCGACTACAAGTTGTCCCAGCTGCAGGACCAGATCTCGGCGAGCCAGGCGGAGATGGCCAAGGACGAGCACACCGTCTCGGTCGACGAGGCCCAGCTGCGCGCCCAGGCGCTGGCCGACTACACCAGCTCGGGCACCTCGAGTTCGTCCACCCAGCTCTTCACCTCGAACGTGAACACCAGCGGCATCCGGTCGGAGTACTCCTCGATCGCCACGGGCAACGTGACGTCGACCATCGACCACCTCCACACCGCCCAGGCGCAGCTCGCCTCGACCCAGGCCTCCCTCGAACAGCAGAGGTCCCAGGCGCAGACGACCAAGGACAGCCTGGCCAGCGCCCAGCAACAGGCCACGAATCTCGCCGCCGGGGAGAAGTCCACCCTGGCCAGCGTGGACGCCAACATCCAGACGCTCGTCGCCCAGAAGCAGGCCGCCCAGGCCGCCGCCGCCCAGGCCGCCGCCCAGGCCGCCTTCAACCAGCGGGTGGCCGCCGCCCAGGCCGCCAAGGCCAGCGCTGCGCCGGCCCCGCGCCCGGGCGGAGGATCGGGCGCATCGGGGTCGGGCTCCGGCGGCGGCGGCGGCGCACCGACGGTCGTCCCGTCGGCCCCGCCTCCGCCACTGTCGGCCGGTGCTGCCGGCGCCGTACAGGCAGCCGAGCGTGAAGTCGGTGTCCCCTACGTCTGGGGTGGCACCTCCCCGGCCGGGTTCGACTGCTCGGGCCTGGTCATGTGGGCCTACGCCCAGGTCGGCATCAGCCTCCCCCACTACTCGGGGGCCCAGTACGCCAGCACCACCCACATCTCGATGGCCGACATCCAGCCCGGCGACCTCCTCTTCTACGGTCCCGGTGGCAGCGACCACGTGGCCATGTACGTGGGTGGCGGCTCCATGATCGAGGCGCCCTACACCGGGGCCAGCGTCTGGATCACCGGGGTCCGCACCGGCGGCCTGACCGGCGTCGGCCGGGTGGTCTGAGCCCCGGCCATCGCTCCAGTGCCCGCCCGGACCCCGAGGTCGGTGGCGGACGCGGGACTGGTCGCTCGGACCTCGAATCCATGGCATTCGGCCAACCGTCGGGACCACCGGCCACCGCCCGACAGCTCCGGGACCTGACCGCGCTGGTCGAAGCCGCCGGGCACACGGGCTTCCGGGACGCTCGCGGGCCCCTCGGCCTCACCCAGCGTCAGGCGGGCGGGCGGTTCACCCGGGACGAGGCCGAGGCGCTCATCGCACACCTCGAGGCCGACGCCGAGGCCGGCGCCGGGGAACGCGGTGCGGGCGGCGACGGCGACGACGGCCAGGTACCCCCGGCCCCCGGGGCCCCGGTCGCCCCCCGCCGGACCGCGCCAGGAGCGCAGGGAGCGCCAGGAGCGCGGGCGGCGACCCTGGCCGACCAGCTCCGACGGGTACCCGAGGAGCTGCTGGTGGACGAACTCCGCCGACGGGGCTGGGCGCTCATCCCGCCGTCGCTGGCGAACTGACCGGCCCGGTCCCCGCGGACACGGCACCCGGACCGCATCCGGACCCGGACCGGTTCAGGCCTGGTCGTGCGCGGCGAACTCCTTGGGTGGCATCTGCCCGACCGAGCCGCCGGCACGTGGACCGGGCGGACGGGCGAACCGGAACGGGATCGCCTCCCGACCGGCCTGGATGACCATCGCCTGGCCGGTCGCCTCGCCCGACAGCAGGTCGACCACTGCCGTCGCCACCGACCCCACGTCGATGAGGGGGAAACCGCTCGACTCGAGCACCTCACGCATGTCGGCGATGAGCGGTGTGTCGACGATGCTCGGGCACACGGCGTTGACCGTGATCCCCTTGTCGGCCAGCTGCGGCTCGAGCGAGCGGACCAGGCCGACCACGGCGTGCTTCGTGAGGCAGTAGATCGGGTCCGGTGAGAAACCGATGAGGCCGGCCAGCGACGCCGTGGCCACGATCGACCCGCCGCCGCGCCCGACCATCGCCGGGACGAGCGCCCGCACGCCGAAGAACACGCCGTCCACATTGACCCCGGTGGCCCGGCGGTAGATCTCGTCGGTCACGGCGGTGATGTCGGACTCGCCCGTGGTGACCCCGGCGTTCAGGTGGGCGAGGTCGACCCCCCCGAACCGGGCGGTGACCGCGTCGACGATGCCCGGCCACTCGTCGGAGCGGCCGACGTCGGCCTGGAGGGCGAGGCCGCCGAGTTCCGCCGCCGCCCGCTCGGCCGACTCCTCGTCGAGGTCCACGACGGCCACCGACGCGCCGGCCGCCGCCAGCCGGGTCGCCGTCGCCAGCCCGATCCCCGATCCCCCGCCCGTCACCACTGCCACCTTGCCTGCCAACGATCCCATGGCGTCACCTGTGACCCTTCACTCGGACGGCGGCCACCACCTGCGGCGCACCGGCGCCGTCGTCCGCGGAGCGGAACGGCACGGCGGGGCCACCCTACCGGCACCCTGGGGCATACTGAGGGCCTGGCCGGCGCAGGGGATGCACCCCCCACCCGACCGGGACGCCACCATGAGACCGATCCCCGTCGCCTTCCACATCTGGTTCCTCGAGGTCCACACCTACGGGATCGGACTCGCCCTGACCTTCTGGTTCGGGCTGCGGTACACCGAGCGCCGACTGCGCGACCGCGGCTACCCGTGGCAGTGGGTGACCGGCATGTTCGTCTGGGTCATCGTGGCCGCCATCGTCGGCGCCCGGGCCATGCAGGTCCTCTCCCATCTGTCCGAGTACACCGCCCACCCGGCCGACATCATCGCCATCTGGCAGGGCGGCCTGTCCTCGTTCGGCGGCCTGATCGCCGCCGTTCCCGTCGCCCTCGTGATCCAGCGGCGGCGCTGCCCGCAGCTCTCCGGCCTGCGCTTCGCCGACCTGATGGCGCCGGTCCTGATGGCGTGCTGGGGCGTGGGACGCCTGCTCGGACCCCAGCTCATGGTCGCCGGCGGCGGGGCCCGCACGAACGCCTGGTACGGGATGTACTACGCCGGCGAGGTCGGTCGCCGGGTGCCGGTGCCGATCTTCCAGGCCATCTCCGACTTCGCCATCTTCGGGATCCTGCTGCTCGTCGAACGCTGGGTGCGGGAGCGCGGGCCGAGGATCGCCTCGGACGGGTCGGCGCTCACCGCCACGACCGCTCCGCTCCCGCCGGCCGGGATCATCATCGGGGTCGGTATGGTCCTCTGGGGAATCGAACGCTTCCTCGACGAGCAGCTCTGGCTCCACGGAACCGACGGCGCGCTCGGGTCCTATCTGGTGCAGCTGGCCGGCGTGGCCCTCATCGTGGTCGGAGGTGCGCTGCTGGCCACGCACCTCGGCCCGTACCGGCAGTGGCGCGAGTCCCGCCCCGACCCGGTCCCCACTGCCGAAGGGACACCGGTGGCCGCCGCCGGGACGGACGTGCCGGAGGACGCGGGTGCACTCGAGGGCGCCGGCACCCCGGGCGTGCCCCAGGTCGCTCCGAGCGGCTCAGTCGACGGGGACTGACGGGTCGAGCCCGACGGCCGGGGCCCGGCCGGCCGGGTCCACGACCGTGTCGCGCCGGGTCCGCACCGCCCGTCGGGCGACCAGCGTGAGCACGGTGGCCGACGTCACGATCGCGGCGGAGGCCGGCCATGCGGCCACGGCCGACACGACCACCGCCACCGAGACGGCCGCTGTCACGGCCCGCTGCGCCCAGGGAAGGCGGGCGGCGAAGTGCCGGTGGAATTCCCGGAGGTCCCGGGGCGTGGCCACCCGCCGCGTGCGTGTCACCGCCAGGCCCCGGACCAGGCCGAAGGCGGCACCCACGGCCAGGGCCGCGACCGGAGAACCGCTGAGTGCGCCCAGCGCCACCAGGAGGTAGACGCCGGCCGTGGTGATGTAGGTGGCCACACCGGACCCGATCTGGAGCCCGAAGCCGGCACCGTAGACCCAGGGCCGGTACGCGTCGAGCCAACGCTCGTTCACCTGGCGGTAGTGAACGGGGAGCCGCACCCCGGCGAGCCCGGTGTCGGACACCAGCGCGACCAGGGCCGCGGCGAGCCCGACCGATGCGGTCGCCACCGGGGAGGGTTCCACGGCGCCGACCACGGCGGCCAGGAGTCCCGCCACCCCGCCGAGGGCCAGGCCGCCGACGGTTGCCCCCAGGACGAACCAGGTGCAGGTCGCACCGTAGCGGTGGCCCTTCGCCCGCTCGCTGATCGGGGTGATGGTCGACAGCATGGACAGTCCGCACGGGGACCACGTGGACCGCACGGCAGCCGCGACCGCCACCAGGAGTGCCAACAAGAAGAAGGTCACGGTCATCGGGTCCCTCGGTCGATCGGGACACCGCTCGTAGGCGGGCGGGCGGAACGGTCGGTCACGGTGTCGGCCACGGGCTCAGGCCGGCGACCCGTAGAAGGGGGCGTCGAACGCGAAGATGCCGCCGTCGGAGGCCACCAGCCAGTATCCGGAGCCGGTCGGCGTCGAGGCCGCCCCGACGACGGGGCGCTGCAGGGGCCGCCCGCCCATGGACCCGTCGAACGGGGCGTCGCCGAAGGCGAAGATACCGCCGTCGGAGGCGGCCATGCGGTACCCGCGTCCGGACGGCGTGGCCGACATCCCCACGATCGGACGGTTGAGCGGGAACCCGCCCATCGAGCCGAGGAAGGAGGCGTCGCCGAAGGCGAAGATGCCGCCGTCCGAGGCCACCAGCCAGTACCCCTGACCCGACGGGGTGGCCGCCATGCCCACCATGGGCTGGTTGAGCGGGAGCCCGCCCATCGAGCCGAGGAAGGGGGCGTCGCCGAAGGCGAAGATTCCCCCGTCCGAGGCCACCAGCCAGTACCCCTGACCCGACGGGGTGGCCGCCATGCCCACGACGGGCTGGTTGAGCGTGCCGCCCGCCAGATCGCCGAGCACGGGGAAGTCGCCGAAGGCCAGCACCCGTCCGAAGCTCGTCACCACGGCGTAGCCCATCCCGTCGACGCTGGCGGCCATTCCGGTGGCGAGGCAGTCGGTGAGCGGCGAGGAGCACGGCGCGGGTGGTGGCGCGGGTGGGGCGGTGGTCCAGCACGCCGCATTCATCTCGGCTGTCGCATTGTCCACGGCGAGGGTGGTCGTGCACGACGGGTCGATGGTCCACGGCGGGACACAGGCCACCACCCGGCAGACGATGCGCCCGACACAGTCGATCTGCTGGTTGCACTGCCCGTAGCGGAATTGGAAGCAGCCGGTTGCCCACGAGTCGCATCCGGCGGGACCGCAGCCGCAGTTCGTCCCGTCGCACCCGGGTTCGCAGAACCCCCAGCCGTTGCCGCAGCCGGTGGTGCACCCGCACGTGGCGTGGCAGTCCATGTAGTAGCGGGGACCCCCGCAGTACGAGGAGTTGTCCGCTTTCCACCAGCCACCCATGACCGTGTCGGCCGGGCAGTAGTTGTAGCCGCCGTTGATCGAACAGCAGAACTCCGAGAACCCGGAGCAACACGTCGTGCCGCAGCCGCACGACGTGTTGGCGCAGGTGCACACTGCGGCGTACGCCGTTCCCGGACGCAGCAGCAGGTCCGCCCCGGACCCCACGGCGACCGCGCTGCCGACGACGGCGGAGCGGTTGATGAAGCTCCGGCGGGACAGGTGGGCCCCCAGGAACGACGACGCCCGCTCGACCAGGGTGGTGCTCATGCCGCCCCCCGGGTGATTCCGAGCAGCCGGCGCGCCGCCCCCAGACCGGCCAGGGGTCCGAGTGCCAGGTAGGCGAGCGACGCGGCCAGGAGGCTCACGGCGACGAGGGGTGCGCCGTGCCAGGGTTGGGCTGCGAGGAGGGACGGCAGCCACCCGGCGGGTACGGAGGCGGCCACCGTCGCCGCCGATCCGGCCAGGGCCAGATCCACCACCACGTGGAGCCGGGTCGCCGGGGTGTCGGGCGTACCGAAGCATCCGCAGCTCGCCAGTGGGCCGCCCCGTGCCCGTGCCGCGGCCACGAAGACGGCGAACCCGAGATAGGACGCGGCGACGAGTGCCGCCGGCCATGGCGCCGGTCGCACCAGCCCGGCGATGCCCACGAGCGCCTCGACGGCGGCGGCGACCCGGACGACGGGTGCGACCAGGGCGAGACGGAAGGGGACCGTGGCGGCCACCGCCCGGGCCGTGTCCCCCGGGCGGGCCGCCTTGGCGATGCCCGCGGCGGCGAGGAGCAGGCAGGCGGCCAGGTAGGGCCCCATCAATTCCACGGGGCTCCCCCCGGGACCGGCGCGGGCGAGGGGTCGACCGCCACCCGGCCCAGTAGGGCGTTCACCCTCGGGACCAGCGATGCCCGACGGGCGTGGCTCCCGAGCACCACGTACAGGGTGAAGGGGCGTCCGGCCTCGGTGAAGAACCACTGGGTCCCCGACTGGCCGACCAGCCCACGACGGAGCACGTACGGGAGGAAGTCGGACGACGACAGCTCGCGGGGCATGCCCGACCGGGCGAACAGGCGGGTCCCCCGGCTCTCGGGCCCGTACTCGAACAAGGTGGCGAACACGTCGGTGACCGTCATGAGCTGCACCGCGCCGCCACCGAAGTCGCCGACCTGGTCGGGAAGGGCGAAGGTGGCGAAGTGGGCAACCGCACACGGCAGTTCGGGACCGGTTCCGACGCGCCGGAAGATCCGACCCTCGAATCCGGCGGGGAGCTCGGCGGTGATCCCGTGGGCCCGCATCGTGGCCACGGTCAGCCCGCCCTGCGGACCCGACCGTCGGCCACGGGCATCCGGGCGTCGGGTGGGCCGTAGACGTCCTCGAGCGACGCCGGGAAGAGGCTCGGGTCGCCGGGGAGGATGCCCGCGGCGCGCAGCTCGCGGTCGTTGGCCGACTCGCGGGCCGGTCCGTCGATCCCGACGTCGCGGCCCGCCCGCGGCCCCGAGGCGGACGCCGCCGCGTCGACCTGGGCCCGGCGCACGAGCTCGGCGACCTGGCGGAAGTGGTTGGCCACGCCCTCGCCGATCCGGCGACCCGACGTCCCGTCGACCAGGACGAAGAACGGGGAACCCGGCACCTCGTAGTCGGTCCACGCCTCACTCGACATCACGACGGCCAGCCCGGACGGAGCCAGACCTGCGACCTCCCCCGGGATCTCCCGTTCGGGCCCCTTGGTGACCACCACCAGACGCGTGCCGTCCGGGAGCCCGAGCCGGTCCGGGTCACGGAACGACTCCCAGAACCCGGCGCACGACGAGCAGCCCGTAGACAGGAAGGCGAGCAGCGTCCGTCCGCCGGAGCCGGACGGGGCGACGGCGAGGGCGTCACCACCCGGGGTGACCCCGGCGACGGTGGGCGCGGATATGGCGTCGCGACCGGGCGCCAGAGACGGTCCCATCGTCAACGGGACGGACCGCGGTCGGTCGGTGGCGGCGTGGTCGTGGGCCGCCTCCTCCGACGGCTCGCCGACACCGACGCCGAGGTCGTGCAGCGCCTTCAGGATGTCGGCGTGGCTGCGCAGCAACCCGGCGACGAGGACGATGAGGAGCAGGACGACGAAGGCGAGCACGACGACGAGAGCGACCATGGGTGACCTCCGGGGGCGGGGGACGGTGGCGACCGCCACCACGCGGCGCGACACCTGGGTCCACTGTACGAAGTCCTCCTCGCCGAGTGGTGGCAATCGGGACGGCGCCGCCACCGTCGACCGCTCCCGACGAGCCCGGCTCGCCTAGGCTCGGCCCGATCGGTCGGCGGGACGACAGCGGCCGGGGGAGGCACCCATGGGATTGCGCATCGAGACGGTCACCATCGACGCGGTGGACCCCGAGGCGCTCGCCGCCTTCTGGTGCGCTGCGCTCGACTGGGTCCAGCGGGTCGACGAGGACGGTGACATCTGGATCGAGCCGGACGACGACCATCCGGATGCCGGGACGGTGCGCCCCCTGCTCCTCATGCGCGTCCCCGACGAGAAGTCCGGCAAGAACCGGCTCCATCTCGACCTGGTCCCCGACGACCACGAGCGCGAGGTCGAGCGGCTCGAGGCCCTCGGCGCCACCCGCCCGAACGTCGGTCAGACCGGCAACGAGTCGTGGGTGGTGCTGGCCGATCCCGAGGGCAACGAGTTCTGCGTCCTGGACGAGGCCGACCTGGCCGCGGACTGACGTGACCCGTCCGGCGGACCGGACCGCGGCTCAGCCGGCGGACCCGGCCTCTGCGGCCGCCTTGGCCTCGGCCGCCTTGCGGTAGGCCTCGAGCTGGTCCAGCAGCGGCATGCGCTCCTGGCCGACCGTCGAATCCAGTCGTGCCGCGATCAGCTCGGGCGTCCACCGTCCGTCGGCGTACACGGCCCGCACCTCGCGAGGCTGGTTCCAGACGGCGATCTTCGGACCCACCGACGTGTAGACCTGGCCGGTCACGTGCCGGGCCTGCTCGGACAGGAGGTAGACCACCATCGGCGCCACGTCCTCGGGATCCCCCATCTCGGCCAGGTCCATGGGCACGTTGGCCGACATCCGGGTGCGGGCAACCGGTGCGATGGCGTTGGCCGTGATGCCGTACCGGTGGAGTCCGGCGGCGGCCGAGCGCACCAGGGACACGATCCCGCCCTTGGCCGCCGCGTAGTTGGCCTGGGCCACGCTGCCGGCGAAGGCGCCGGAGGTGAATGCGACCAGCGAGCCGCCGCCCTCCTGCTTGCGCATGACGGCCGACGCAGCCCGGAACACGGTGAAGTGTCCCTTCAGGTGCGTCTCGATGACGGCGTCCCACTCGTCCTCGGCCATGTTGAACAGCATCCGCTCGCGCAGGATCCCGGCCACGGCCACGACGCCGTCGATCCGTCCCCACCGCTCGACGCCGGTGCCGACGATCCGCTCCCCGCCGGCCAGCGTGGTGACGCTCTCGGCCACCGCGACGGCCTCCCCACCGGCGGCCTCGATCTCGGCGACGACGGCCTCGGCCACCTCGCTCTTCGGGTCCTCGCCGGCCATCGACACGCCGATGTCGGCCACGACGACCTTGGCTCCCTCGGCTGCGGCGGCCAGGGCGACGGCCCGACCGATGCCTCCGCCGGCGCCGGTGATGGCGACGACCTTGCCGTCCAGGAATGCAGTCATTGCGGGCAACTCCTCGTGTTCGTGGTTCGGGTATCCATCGTGGCGACCAGTGTCACGCCGTGGCGTGGACACCGGTCCCGCGCTCCGGCAGCGGCGTCGCTGTCGGAGCGCGCGCCAGCGGGCAGGCAGGTTGACCATCCACTGGAACCTGTTCTAGCGTCCCCATCGGGTCGGCGCCACCTCGCCCCGTCACCGGTCGCCCACCGCGGGCCCGACACGGAGCCGGGCGTGGACGTCCCCGCCGACCACCGTCCGGCGGGATCACCGCGACGACGGAAGCGCAGCGACGACGACACGGGGGAATGCGACGACATGGGTGATCTCGGCTTCTGGGCACTGGCGCACGAGCATCCGGAGCACCTGGCGCTGGTCGCGCCGGACGGCACCGAGTACACCTCGGGTGAGCTCCTGGGACGCACGAACCAGGTGGTCCACGGCCTGCGCGGCCTCAACCTCCAGCCCGGCGACGTGGTGGCCACCCTCCTGCCCAACGGCGTGGAGATGTTCGAGCTCTACCTCGCCGCGTTGCAGGCCGGTTGGTACCTGGTGCCGATCAACCACCACCTGGTCGGCCCGGAGGTCGCCTACATCCTCGCCGACTCCGGTGCCAAGGCCTTCGTGGCCCACGAGCGGTTCGCCGACGTGGCACTCGACGCCGCCGAGGAGGCCGAGCTGCCGTCGTCGATCTGCTTCGCGGTGGGTGACATCCCCGGCTTCGGCTCCTTCGCCCGGATGCGCGACGCACAGCCGACCACCGACCCCGAGGACCGGACCATCGGCGACGTCATGAACTACACGTCGGGCACGACCGGCAACCCGAAGGGCGTGTTCCGCCGGCTCAGTGGGCTGTCCCCCGAGGAGGCCGCCCTCGGACAGTCCGGCATCCTGTTCCTCTTCAACATCCAGCCCCAGGACGAGAACGTCCACATCGTGGGCTCGCCGCTCTACCACACGGCGGTGATGCGCTTCTCGGGCGCCTCGATCCACCTGGGACACACCATCGTGGTGATGGACAAGTGGCTTCCCGAGGAGATGCTCCGGCTCATCCAGCAGTACAAGGTGACGACCTCGCACATGGTGCCCACCCAGTTCCACCGGCTCCTGGCCCTGCCCGAGGAGACCCGTGCCCGCTACGACGTGTCGTCGCTCCGGCACATGATCCACGCCGCAGCCCCGTGCCCCGTCGACGTCAAGCACCAGATGATCGCCTGGTGGGGCGACGCCATCGACGAGTACTACGCGGCGTCCGAGGGCGGCGGCACACTGGTGACCGCCCAGGAGTGGTTGACCAAGCCGGGCACCGTCGGCAAGGCGTGGCCGATCTCGGAGATCGCCGTCTTCGACGACGAGGGCAACCGGATCGAGGAGCCGAACGTGATCGGCACCGTGTACATGTCCATGTCGACCGGCGACTTCGAATACCACAAGGACGAGAAGAAGACCAAGAGCAACCGGATCGGCAAGTTCTTCACCGTCGGGGACGTCGGTCTGATCGACGAGGACGGGTACCTGTTCCTGCGCGACCGGAAGATCGACATGATCATCTCGGGCGGCGCCAACATCTACCCGGCCGAGATCGAGAACGTGCTGCTCGGATTCCCCAAGGTCGGCGACGTGGCGGTGTTCGGCATCCCCCACGAGGACTGGGGCGAGGAGATCAAGGCCGTCGTCGAGCCCGCCGAGGGCGTGGAGCCCTCCGACGAGCTGGCCGCCGAGATCCTCGAGTACTGCTCGACCCGACTGGCGAGGTTCAAGACGCCCAAGTCGATCGACTTCACCGACTCGATGCCCCGCGACCCGAACGGCAAGCTCTACAAGCGCAAGCTGCGGGACCCGTACTGGGAAGGCCGCGAGAAGATCTGAGTCCGCGGTGCGGTGGCGGGTGGCCGCCGACCCGTCGAACGGTCGGACCCGATTCCGCCGGCCGGTCAGCCTCCGGACGCAGCGGCACCCGGATCCGTCCCCGACTCGACGGCGTCCACCCCCCGGCGCATGGCCTCGAGGAGCCCGTCGTCGGGACCGGCGGCGTTCTGCTCGGCGATCGCCAGCATCTGCCGGGGCAGCACCTCGATGAACAAGCCGTCGGCCTCCGCCGTCAGCACGTCGCCGTGATACATCCCCGCCCAGGTCCGGATCTTGCGCCCGTCGCGCTCGAGGAAGCGGGCCTCGAGCCGGAGATCGGTGCGCAGCGGCGTGGGCTTGCGGTACCGCACGGTGAGCGTCCCGGTCATCCCCGGGTTGCCGGCGACCATGTTCGCCGCCCCCAGGATCTCGTCGAAGGTGGCGGCGATGACCCCGCCGTGGACGCAGCTCGGGGGACCTTCGTAGGGGTAGTCGAACCACGCCGTGGCCCGGATCTCCGGCGGGGCCCCGTCCTCGCCGTCGACGATCTCGAGGCGGACCGGCGGCGCGATCGGGTTGAGGATCCCGGCGATCGGACTGGTCGGGAAGTACTCGACGGAGGGCCGGTCCGTGTCGGGTGGCTGGCGCATCCTGCGGTCGGTCCCGGCGCCTTCCGCGAGCTCGACGGCGATCCGCTCCACGGCCTCGGCCGCGACCGTCAGCTCCCCGTCGTCGGGCGTACCCGACACGGTCATGGCGATCAGCGGGCGCAGGGCCTCGGCCAGGCGGAGCCGGGCGGTGTCGGGGTGGTCGTCCGGGAACGGGATGGGGCGGCCGGCGGCGGCGGAGTCGCTCACGTGCGGGTGTAGACGGGCGGCCGCTTCTCGGCGAACGCCCGCATCCCCTCGGCGGCGTCCGCCGTGGAGAAGATGGGCCAGCCGATCTCGAGGTCGGCCGCCAGTGCGTCGGCCTCGGACATGCCGTCGGTGGCCCGCAGCGAGGCCTTGATGGCCTCGACGGCCAGGGGGCCGTTGGACCCGATCACCTCGGCGATCTCCAGGGCCTTGTCGAGTGCCGAGCCGTCGGGCACCACGTGGCCGATCAGACCGACCTCCTTGGCCTCGGAGGCGCTCATCGACCGGGCGGTCAGGAGGAGGTCCATCGCCACCGTGTAGGGGATCTGGCGGACCAGCCGGACCACCGAGCCGCCCAGCGGATACAGGCCCCGCTTCGCCTCGAAGAGCCCGAACACCGCGCTCTCCCCGGCCACGCGGATGTCGGTCCCCTGGAGGATCTCGGTCCCGCCGGCCACGGCGTAGCCCTCCACGGCGGCGATCAGCGGCTTGCGCAGCTGGTGGTGGCGGAGCAGAGCCTTCCAGTGCAGGTCCGGGTCGGCGGCCATCCTCGCCGACACCTCCTCGTTGCCCGGGCCCGACATCGACTTCAGGTCCATGCCCGAGCAGAACGTCCCGTCGGCGCCGGTCAGGATGGCGCACCGGATGTCGTCGTTCGCGTCGATCTCGGTCCAAGCGTCCACCATGCCCACCAGCATGGGACCCGACAGCGAGTTCTTCGCCTCGGGGCGGTTCATCGTCACGACGGCCGTCGTGCCGACCACCTCGTAGCTCAGGTGCTCGGTCTCGATCATGGTGCTGCTCCCTTCGGGGCGGCGTGCCCGCCAGGTCCCCTCTCGTGCGCCGGAGCGCTGCGGTGTGTGGATGCGCGCCCCGGCGGTGCCGTCGGCCCACAGAATCTAGAACGGATTCTGCTTTCCGTGGCCGACACGGACGGAACGGGCACTCCGGGGCGATCGCCAGGGGCCCGGCGGCTCAGGGATGCGCGGGGCCCTGGGCCATTCCCACCACGGGGGCGCGCAGGGCCAGGCTCCCGGTCGATCCCTCGAACGGTGCGTCCCCGAAGGCGAAGATCCCGCCGTCGGACGCCACCAGCCAGTAGCCGGCCCCCGTGTGCGACGAGGCCATGCCGACGACGGGGCGTGCCAGGGGGGCGCCCCCCATGGACCCGGCGAACGGCGCGGACCCGAAGGCGAACACGCCACCGTCCGAGGCGACCAGCCAGTAGCCGTCGGCGCTGCCCGACGGGACGGCCATGCCCACGACGGGCCGGGTCAGGGTGAGGCCGCCCGTGGAACCGTGGAACCCGGCCGAGCCGAAGGCGAAGACCCCGCCGTCCGAGGCGACCAGCCAGTAGCCGCGTCCGTCCGGCGTCGCCGCCATGCCGACGACCGGGGCGCGCAAGGTGAGCCCGCCGGTGGAACCGGCGAACGCGGCGTCGCCGTAGGCGAAGACCCCGCCGTCCGAGGCGACCAGCCAGTAGCCGCGTCCGTCCGGCGTCGCCGCCATGCCGACGACCGGCGCACGGAGGTCCAATCCGCCGGTCGACCCGTAGAAGCCGGCATCGCCGTAGGCGAAGACCCCGCCGTCCGACGCCACGAGCCAGTAGCCCCCGTGGTCGAGGGTGGAGGCCGCACCCACCACCGGCCGGGTCAGGGGCAGCGCTCCGGCCGAGCCGAAGAACGCGGCGGAGCCGAAGGAGAAGACGCCGCCGTCGGCAGCCGCCAGCCAGTAGCCCGGCGTCGAGGGACCCGGCACCGGAGGACCGGGCAGGCCCGCCGGGCCCCGGATCGCATGGAGTTGGTTCGCCGACGGGGCGATGACCAGCCCGTCGGCAGCGGCCGGCGACGGGAACGAGGACGGGCTCGAGCCGATGGCGAACTGCTGCACGGTGGCACCGTTCGACGCGT
>Ga0307372_10007624_pt1 | contig 15440 bp, 14 predicted proteins | sample OX1MG_FD_202533 | JGI IMG/M metagenome (GOLD analysis project Ga0307372, IMG submission 202533) | Soil microbial communities from Risofladan, Vaasa, Finland - OX-1 | ecosystem: Environmental > Terrestrial > Soil > Coastal area > Acid sulfate soil | place: Finland: Risofladan, Vaasa | collected... | reverse complement strand
GGTCGCCTTTGGCAAGGGCAACCCGTTCGGCGCCAAGCTCAACGCGATCTACAGCTCGGATATCGGGCATTTCGACGTGATCGACATGCGCGACCCGCTGGCCGAAGCCTATGAGCTGGTTGAAGACGGCCACATCACGCAGGACAATTTCCGCGACTTCACCTTTACCAACGCGGTGAAATTGTGGGGCACGCAGAACCCCGATTTCTTCAAGGGCACGCGGGTCGAAAAGGAAGCCGCCGCGGTGCTGCGGTCGGCACAGCAGCCGGCCTTCCGCGACGCGGCAAAATAGCCCGAGCGGTCGTTCCGGCTGAGGCTGGAATGTTTTAACAGCCGGCGCGGCGCCTGATCGGGTGCCGCGCCGGTGCTGTTTGCGGCGGACCTCCCCGACCCGCTTGTCTTCTCCGGGCGGAGGGGAAACAGTAGCAGGCCGCGGAAGGAGCCTGCCGATGCCGCAATTCGCCGCCAACCTCAGCATGATGTTTCAGGAAATCCCGAACTTCCTCGACCGTTTCGACGCGGCGGCGAAGGCCGGGTTCAAGGGCGTCGAGTTCCTGTTTCCCTATGACCACCCGCCTGAGGCGGTGGCCGAGCGGCTGAAGCGCAACAAGCTGACATTGGCGCTGTTCAACACCGTGCCGGGCGACTGGGCCGGCGGCGAGCGCGGGCTGGCGGCATTGCCTGGCCGCGAGCAGCAGTTTCGCGACGGCGTCGACCTCGCGATCACCTATGCCAAGGCCGCCGGGTGCAAGACGCTGCACACGATGGCCGGGCTGTGGCCCGAGGGGCGCGACAAGGCCGAGGGCGAGCGGGTCTATCTCGAAAACCTGCGCTGGGCCGCCGACCGGGTGAAACCGCACGGTATCACTGCGATCATCGAGCCGATCAACACCCGCGACATTCCCGGCTATTTTCTCAATTACACCGACCAGGCGTGCCGGATCATCGACGCGGTCGGTCGCGACAATCTGCGGCTCCAGCTCGACCTCTATCACGTGCAGATCATGGAGGGCGACCTCGCGACCAAGGTGCGGGCACTCGCCGGCCGCTATCCGCATGTGCAGATCGCCGGCAACCCCGGCCGACACGAGCCCGATGTCGGCGAGATCAACTATCCCTATCTGTTCGACCTGTTCGACGAACTCGGCTATGGCGGGTGGATCGGCTGCGAATACCGCCCCAAGGGCGAGACGCTGGCCGGGCTCGGCTGGGCCAAACGCTACGGGATCGGCTGATCCATGCGCATCGTGATCACCGGCGGGTGCGGGTTTCTCGGGCGGCGGCTGGCGCTGCTGCTGCTGGCGCAGGGCAAGGCCGACGAGCTGGTGCTGTTCGACAACGCGGCGTCGGCGCTGCCGCTGCCCGATGACCGGCGGGTCCGCGTCGTTACCGGCGATATCGCCGACCGCGACACGGTGCGCGCGCTGATCGCGCCCGGCACCGACGCGGTGTTTCACCTCGCGGCGATCGTCAGCGGCCAGGCCGAGGCCGATCCCGATCTCGGCTATCGCGTCAACCTCGACGGCACCCGCGCCGTGCTCGACGCGTGCCGCGCGCTCGGAACCGCGCCTAAGGTGATCTTCGCCAGCTCGCTGGCGGTGTATGGCGGCGCGCTGCCGCCCGCGGTCGGGGACGACACGGCGTTAAACCCGCAAAGCTCCTATGGCACGCAGAAGGCGATCGGCGAGTTGCTGGTCAACGACTACAGCCGCAAGGGGTTCGTCGACGGCCGCGCGCTGCGCCTGCCGACCGTGGTGGTGCGGCCGGGATTGCCGAACCGCGCCGCCTCGACTTTTGCCTCGTCGATGATCCGCGAGCCGCTGACCGGCAAGGACGCGGTGTGCCCGGTATCGCCCGACACGGTGATGGCGCTCGCCTCGCCGCGCCGCGTCGTCGCCTCGCTGGCGCACGCACTCGACCTGCCCGGCCCGGCGCTCGGCCACAACCGGGTCTTGCAGCTGCCCGGCTATTCGGTGTCGGTCGGCGAGATGGCCGAGGCGCTGCGCCGCGCCGGCGGCGCGGCGGCACATGCCCGGCTGCGCTGGCAGCCCGACGCGACAATCCAGGGGATCGTCGGCAGCTGGCCGCGGGCCCTGTCGGCACCGCGCGCCGAGGCGCTGGGCTTTGCGCCGGATGCCGGGATCGACGAGGCGATCCGCTTTTTCATCGAAGACGATCTGGCGATGCAGCAGGCGCTCGCCGGATAGCACGAACAGGCTGAGGCTGACTCGATCTGTTTCTCGTCATGGCCGGGCTTGTCCCGGCCATCCCCCAGATCCCCGGGACAAGCCCGGGGATGACGACGAAAGGGATGTCGCCGCCAACAAGGCCGTGTCCGCCAAACCAAAAATTAACCATGCCGCGCTCTGATGCGGGCATGGACATTTATGCACCGTTGCAGGCGATCGGGGTTGCGCTGTTGTCGTTGGGCGCAGGCCAGCACGCGCCCGCGCCCGCGCTCCTCTCGTGCCACGGCAAATTCGTCGAATTCGCCGAAGGGCAGCCTTCGGCGATCCGGCCCAGCCTCGATTTCGTGATCGACTGGCGCGGGCCGGCGATCGCGACCGACACCGGGCTGCCCGGGCGGATCACCGCGCTGACACCGCTGGCGATCGATTTCGAAGTGCAATACCCCGACTATCTCGCGCATTACCGGGTCAACCGGATCGAGGGCACGATCAGCGAGGCCAGCAATTTCGGCGGGCTTTACCGCGGCGCCTGCGAGCTTGGCCCGCTGATCACCAAATTCTGACCGCAGCGCCAGGGTCGCTTCTACATCACCGCGCCCAGCACCCAGGGCGTGAATTCGTCGTCGCCGAAGCCGAGTTGCTCGCTTTTGGTCTTCTGGCCCGAGGCGGTGTCGAGCACCAGGCGGAAGATGCGTTCGCCCATCTCGGCAACACTAGCCTCGCCGTCGGCGATCGGGCCGCAATTTATGTCCATGTCGTCTTCCATGCGGCGGTAGAGCGGCGTGTTGGTAGCCAGCTTCAACGACGGCACCGGCTTGCAGCCGAACACCGAGCCGCGCCCGGTCGTAAAGCAGATGACATTGGCACCGCCGGCCACCTGGCCGGTCGCCGATACCGGGTCGTAGCCCGGCGTGTCCATGAACACAAAGCCCTTGGCGGTGATCGGCTCGGCGTATTGGTAGACGTCGACGAGGTTGGTGCTGCCGCCCTTGGCGACCGCGCCCAGCGATTTTTCGAGGATCGTCGTCAGCCCGCCGGCCTTGTTGCCGGGCGACGGGTTGTTGTTCATCTCGCCGCCGGTCTTGGCGGTGTAGTCCTCCCACCAGCGGATGCGCTCGACCAGCTTTTCGCCGACCGCGCGGCTCGCCGCGCGGCGGGTCAACAGGTGCTCGGCGCCGTAGATTTCCGGGGTTTCCGAGAGGACCGCGGTGCCGCCGTGGCGCACCAAGAGGTCGACGCAGGCGCCGAGCGCCGGGTTGGCGGTGATGCCGGAATACCCGTCGGACCCGCCGCATTGCAGCGCCAGCGTCAGGTGGCTCGCCGGCACGGGCTGGCGGCGCACATCGTTGGCCCCCGGTAGCATCGCCTGGAGGCGCGCGACCCCTTCGCGCACGGTCTTGGTGGTGCCGCCGGTGTCCTGGATCGTCATCGTCGTCAGGCCCGCGCCTTCCTCGAGCCCCTCGGCGCGCATCAGCCCGCCGATCTGGTTGGCTTCGCAGCCCAGCCCCAGCACCAGCACGCCGGCGAAATTCGGGTGGCGGGCATAGCCGGCGATCGTGCGGCGCAGAAGGTCCATCGGCTCGCCTTCGCTGCCCATGCCGCAGCCGGTGCCGTGGCCGAGGGCGACGACCCCGTCGATATTGGGAAAATCGCGCAGCAGACCGGACTTGAACTGATCGGCGATAAAGCGCGCGGCGCTGGCCGAGCAGTTGACCGTGGTCAGGATTCCGAGATAGTTGCGCGTCGCGACGCGGCCGTCGGCGCGCACGATGCCGTCGAATGTCGCCGGCGCGGCGACCGGCTCGTTCGGGTGCGCATCGGCGCCGAACGCGTAATCGCGGGCGAAATCGCCCATTGCCAGGTTGTGGGTGTGAACGTGCTCGCCGGGCGCGATCGCCGCGACCGCAAAGCCGAGGATCTGGCCGTATTTGCGCACCGGATCGCCGGTGGCGATCGGCGCGGTGGCGATCTTGTGCCCGGCCGGCACGTGGCCGGCGGCGTGCAGCCCCTCGCCGGCGAGGTCGGTGCCCGGCAACAGGTCGACGCGGGCGACAACGACATTGTCGGCCGGGTTGAGGCGGATTGTCAGCGGCGGCATGGCGCACCTTACGAACGGAGGTGCGGGAATTTACAGGGGCTTGCCGCGCGTGGCAATTTGACGGCCACAACGGAGGACGACGCATGGCAGGGCGGCTGCACGGCAAACGCGCGCTGGTGACGGCGGCGGGGCAAGGAATCGGGCGGGCGACGGCGCTGGCCTTCGCTGCCGAGGGCGCGAGCGTGCTGGCGACCGACATCGCCCCCGAAAAGCTTGCCGGATATGCCGACGCGCTGATTGCGACCCGCGCGCTCGACGTGCGCGACGAGGGTGCGATCGCCGCGCTCGCCGACGAGTTGCCGGCGCTCGACATTCTCTTCAACTGCGCCGGATTCGTGCATCACGGCACAATCCTCGACGTGTCGCCTGATGAATGGGATTTCTCGTTCAGCCTCAACGTGCGCTCGATGTACCTGGTGGTCCGCGCGTTTCTGCCCAAGATGGTCGAGCGCGGCACCGGCGGGTCGGTCATCAACATGTCGTCGGCCGCCTCGTCGATCAAAGGCGCGCCCAACCGCTGCGTCTATGGCGCGACCAAGGCGGCGGTAATCGGGCTGACCAAATCGGTCGCCGCCGATTTCATCGCCGTCGGCATCCGCTGCAACGCGATCTGCCCCGGCACGATCCAGACCCCGTCGCTCGACGAGCGAATCGCCGTTCAGGCAGCGCGCGCGCCCGGCGGGGTCGAGGCGGCGCGGCGTGGGTTTATCGAACGCCAGCCGCTGGGCCGGCTCGGCACGGCGGAGGAGATCGCCGCGCTGGCGGTGTATCTCGCCTCCGACGAATCGCAATTCACCACCGGCACGACCCATGTGATCGACGGCGGCTGGACGATCTGACCCCAACACCCGAGGAGAAACCCCATGAAGCTGTTGCGCTATGGCCCGGCGGGCCAGGAAAAGCCCGGAATGCTCGACAAGGACGGGCATATCCGCGACCTGTCGGCGGTCGTCCACGACATTGACGGCACCGTGCTGTCGCCGGCCTCGCTCGACCGACTCAAGGCGATCGACCCGGCGAGCCTGCCGCTGGTCGGCGGCAACCCGCGGCTCGGTCCGTGCGTCGGCAGCGTGTCGAAGGTGCTGGCGATCGGCCTCAACTATCGCCTGCACGCGCAGGAGGCCGGGATGCCGATCCCAAGCGAGCCGATCTTCTTCCTGAAGGCAATTAGCAGCATCAGCGGCCCCAACGACGACGTGATGATCCCGCGCGGCTCGCAAAAGACCGATTACGAGGTCGAACTGGCGATCGTCATCGGCTCGACCGCGCGCTACGTCTCCGAGCAGGACGCGAAAAAGCACATCGCCGGGTATTGCATCGTCAACGACGTCAGCGAGCGTGAATACCAGATCGAGCGCGGCGGGCAGTGGACGAAAGGCAAAAGCTGCGACACCTTCTGCCCGATGGGCCCGTGGCTGGTCACTGCCGACGAGGTCGGCGACGCCGGCAAGCTGCAGGTGTGGACCGAGGTCAACGGTGAGCGGCGCCAGAACAGCAACACCGCCGACCTGATCTTCGGCATCGAGAAGATCGTCAGCTATTGCAGCGAGTTCATGACCCTTAACCCGGGCGACGTGATCCCGACCGGCACCCCGTCGGGCGTCGCAATGGGCTTCAAACCGCCGAAATTCCTTAAGGCCGGCGACACGATGCGGCTCGGCGTCGAGGGGCTGGGCGTGCAGCAGCAGCGCCTGGTACCCTGGGCGCGCTGAGCCAACGGGGCTCCCGCCTCTCCGGCTTTGCGACCGGAGGGGCGGGTTCGCAGCAGGAAGCGAGTTCGCGCTCGAGGCGAAATTGCCTGACGCGCCGGGCCAGAGGTTTTCGAGACCACATCATATCGTGTTGACTTGGCGCAGCGATCGCGACCGCCAACCTGCAGCCTTGGGTTGGATCGCGGCACTAGCACCATGCGACACTTTTACGCTATGGTGCAGTTCCTCAGCGCTTGCGCACCTGATTCCGCGTTCAGAGGGCCCCATGTACGACCGTCGCCCCGATTTCTTCCGCGAAGATGCTCCACCGCCGGGCCGCGTCCTCGAAGCCAAGGTCAAATGGTTCAACCCGACAAAGGGCTTTGGTTTCGTCACGCCGGATGACGGCACGCAGGACGCCTTTTTGCCGATGGCGATCCTGCGCCGCGCCGGCTTCGACAATATCGGCGAAGGCGCCTCGCTCACCTGCGAGGTCAGCGCCGGCGCCAAGGGGCCGCTCGTCACCAACATCCTCACCATCGACGCCAGCACCGCCGCACCGCCGCGCGGCAACGGCTATGACCGCCGCGAGCCGCGGCCGTCGACGACGCTCGAAGGCGCGGTCAAATGGTTCGAGCCCGAAAAAGGCTACGGCTTCATCACCCCCGACGGCGGCGGCAAGGACGTGTTTGTCCACATCACCGCCCTGCGCCGCAGCGGAGTCGACACACTCGACCCCGGACAGCGCGTGCGGATGGAGGTGGTCGACGGCAGAAAAGGCCTCGAAGCCGACCAGATCGCACTGATTTGAGGCAGCCGATCGCGGATTGCCTGCGTTGACAGCATACAAGCGCCGCGCACCGAAAGGTTTACAACGGCGCCACCACGGGGCACTTTGCGATGCGCCGCGGGCTTGCAGCAGCGGTTTTGCCGATTGACGCCGAGAACAAGCCGATGGATTTGCGCGATACGATACGCACCTATCGTTGGGTGTCCGGCTCCTACGACATTGTTTTTGGCCCGGTATTTCATCCCGGCCGCAAGGAGGCTGTGCGCATCGCCAACGACCGGCCGGGCCAGCGAATCCTGGAGGTCGGCGTCGGCACCGGCCTGTCGCTGCCGCATTTCCGGCGCGATTCGCACGTAACCGGCATCGACATCTCGGAAGAGATGCTGGCCAAGGCGCGGCGCCGGGTCGAGGAGGAGAAGCTCGCGCATGTCGACGGGCTCCATGTGATGGATGCCGAGCACATGGAGTTTCCCGACAATTCGTTCGACGCGGTGCTGGCGCTCTACGTCGCCCCGGTGGTGCCCGACCCGGCACGCTTCTGCGAAGAGATGCGGCGCGTCTGCATCCCGGGCGGCACGATCGTGCTGGTCAACCATTTCATGAGCGAGAACTGGGCGCTGCGCTTTTTCGAACGGCGCCTGGCGCGGCTTGCGCGGCATATCGGGTTTCACCCCGATTTCGACTTCGACAAGTTCATGGCCGACAGCAAATTGACCGTGCGCGAGATCCGCCCGAGCAACCTGTTCGGCTATTGGCGCCTGTTGCGCTGCGTCAACGAGAAACCCGCCTCGATCCTCGATTAGGCCCACGGGTAGGCCCACGAGAGGCCACGGGCAGCCGAGCCACGGTCGTCCGGTGCCCGGCCCCGCCGCTGTTTCGGGAGGCGACGAAACCCGTTAAATGCCTCAGCCGGGCTTCGCGCTTTTCCGCAGCGCGATCTCGCTAAGCAGCGCGTCGACCGCGCCGCAGGCGAAGCCGAGCGAGGTCTCGTCGACCAGCCGGCCGGCTTTGATCTTCGATTCGGCCGCGGTGATGATCACCTCGCGCGCCAGCGTGACCCGCGACAGGCACGAATCGAGCGCGACCTTCATGTGTTCGAGGCACCGCGCACCGCCGAGCGGACCGCGCGAGGTCGCCATGATCGCCACCGGCTTGTACGCCAGCACCGAGGCGAAGGACGGGCGTGAGGCCCAGTCGATCGCGTTTTTGAGCACGCCCGGGATCGAGTGGTTGAATTCCGGCGCGCAGAAGACGAGCCCGTCCGCCGCCTCGATATCGGCCAGCATCTGCTTGACCGCCGGCGGACGCTTGTCACCTTCGAGATCCTGGTTGTAGAGCGCGATCGGTTCGAGATCGTAGAGCACCAGATCGGCGCGGTCGGCAAAGCGCTCGCGCAATGTCGCCAGGATCGCATTGGAAAACGAGCCGGCGCGCAGGCTGCCGGACATGCCGATCAGGCGGAACTGGGCCATCGTTGGTTTTTCCCCGGGTCAAAGGTGCTGGCGCGCACCACAGCGCGCCGTCATAGCGAAACCGCAAGGGCGATGGCAACGGTTTGCCGCCTCGTGCCAAGATGGGCCATGAGCTTGCGCCCCTCCCGCCGCGGCCTCGTGCCGCCGTTTATCGCGATGGACGTGCTGCGCGCCGCCAACGCGCGCGAGGCTGCCGGCGAACAGGTGATCCATCTCGAGGTCGGCCAGCCCGGCACCCCGGCGCCGGCGGCAGTGCTGGAGGCGGCGCGGGCGGCGCTCGACAAGGAGCGCATCGGCTATACCGACGCCGAGGGCATCCCGCCGCTGCGCGAAGCGATCGCCGCGCATTACCGCGCGCAATACGGAATCGCAGTCGATCCGGCCGAGGTGTTTGTCACGACCGGGTCGTCGGGGGCGTTCCAGCTTGCCTTTCTCGCCGCGTTCGAGTCCGGCGACCGGGTCGCGCTGGCCGCGCCCGGCTACCCCGCCTATCGCAACATCCTCTCGGCGCTCGGTCTCGAAACCGTGCTGATCGAGGCCGGGGAAAACGCGCATTACCAGCCCAACCCCGAGCTGCTCGACGGGTTTCCCGATCTCGCCGGGCTGATCGTCGCCAGTCCGGCCAACCCGACCGGCACGATGATCGCGCCAGCTGAATTGCGCCGGCTGTGCGACTATTGCCGCGGGCGCGGCATACGCCTGGTCTCCGACGAGATCTACCACGGCATCACCTACGAGGCCGCAGCGCAGAGCGCGCGCGCCTTCGGCCCGGTCGATCAAACGAGCGGGGCGATCGTCATCAACTCGTTCTCGAAATATTACAGCATGACCGGGTGGCGGCTCGGCTGGATGCTGGTGCCGCCCGACCTCGCCCGCTCGGTCGAATGCCTGGCGCAGAATTTCTACATCTCGCCGCCGACGCTGTCGCAACTCGCCGCGGTCGCGGCGTTCGACTGCCGGGCCGAGCTCGACGGCCATGTCGCGCGCTACCGCGCCAACCGCGACCGGCTGATCGCTACGTTCGCCGCGGCAGGGCTCGGCCGGTACGCGCCGGCCGAGGGCGCGTTCTACCTCTATGTCGACGTCTCGCCGCTTAGCCGCGACAGCGGCGAATTCTGCCGGCGGATGCTCGCCGAAACCGGGGTCGCGGCGACCCCCGGCGCCGATTTCGACCCGATCCACGGCGACGACTGGGTGCGGTTCAGCTTCGCCGGCTCGACCGACGACATCGCCGAGGCTGCGCGTCGCCTCGCAACCTGGCTACCCCACCGGCGCTAGCCTGGCGGACCGGTTCACCTCTGCCGATTCGCGGCGCCAGCGGTTTACGGTTCGCGGAATAATTGACCGTCTCAATCTAACGGTCGGATTGGCCGCACACACCTTTTATTCATCTTCTCGGCCTAAACGCGGAATTAACTATGCGCTGACGGCGGGTATGTCGGCGCGCGCTCGGTCGGATAGATGCGAAAGGCCTTGTTTTAATGTCAGTCGAGGCTTGGGCTGACGATAATTCCGCCGCCACGACGGGATCGCGGAACCGCCGGCGGCAGCGATGGACGCGCATGCTGCCCGCGGTGATCATCGGGCTGATCGCCTTGATGGGCATCAGCATGGGGCTCGATGTCGTCTTCGATCGCGTGCAAGCGCCCAGATTGGCAAATATTCAATCCGACATCGAGCAGGCGAGCATCGCCCGGGCGGCGCTCATCGACGCCGAGGACAGCGTGCGCGGATACGTAATGAGCGGCCGCCTCGAATACCTGGAAGACTATCTGGCCGACACCGAGGGGCTCGGAAGGATAAGCCCGACGCTTCTCGCTCAGCTCGACTCGTATGTCTCCGCGAGCACCGGCGTCGCTGGCGGATCGCCCTCGGCTTCCGGCGACATCACCACGTTGCGGAAGGCCTGGGACAGCGCAGTCCGCCAAGCTGGAGACAATCAGCGAAATTCGGCCGAAATGTCGCTGCTGTCTCCATCCGCCAAGGAAGCGATGGATCGCTTGCGGGCTCAGACGGCTGGCTTTATCAGGCATCTCAGGGCACAAGAAGCCGAGGTCGCCTATTGGAGCAATCTGGAGCAGATGCTGCTTCAGATTCTGAACGTCGGGGGGGCGATTTTTGTCATCATTGCGATGATTTATGCGTTTCGCAGCATCACGCGGGCGATCACCACGGGTTTTGCGGCCAAGCAGCAGATCGAGCAGCTCTTTTCGATGGCCGACATGCTGCAGAGCGCCGCAGGCCAGGAAGATACCAATGAGGTCCTGCGCAACACCGCAGCGAACCTGCTGCCCCGGCTCAGCGTGGTGTTGTATGTATTCAACAACTCGCGCGACCGGCTCGACCTCTCGATGCGCTGGGGGGACCTCGCCGAGGCGGCGGCCGATCATCTTTCCCCTGCCTCGTGCTGGGCGCTGAGGCGGGGAAAGCCGCATTTGAACCTGTCGGAAGAGGGAGCGCTGCGATGCGCTCACGTCGTCCAGGATCAGATCGTCCTCGAGGTTCCGATGGCGGCGCGCGGCCAGCTGTACGGCCTTCTCTGCGTGATCTCGGAAGGTGCCGATGCGGCCGAGCGATTGAACCACATTCGACCGATCGCCAATGCAATGGGCGACGCGATGTCGCTCGCGCTGTCCAGCATCGCATTGCGCGAGCAACTGCGGAGCCAAGCCCTGCGGGATCCGCTGACCGGGCTTTACAATCGTCGTTTCCTGGAAGAGATCCAGGAGCGAATGTGCCTCGATGCCGAGAGGCGGCGGACATCGATTTCGGCGATTATGATCGACCTCGATCATTTCAAACGCCTCAACGATGAGCATGGCCATGCTGCCGGCGATGCAGCGCTGCGGGATGTTGCCGCGGCCATCCTCTCGTGCCTGCGCAGCTCGGACGTCGTTTGCCGGTATGGCGGAGAGGAACTGGCGGTCCTACTTTCCGATTGCTCATTGGCCGCAGCGACTGGCAAGGCAGAGCAGATTCGCACGCGGATTTCGGAATTCACCAGCGCCAGAGGGGTGACAGTGACGGCCTCCCTGGGCGTGGCGTCGATCCCGGAGACATCCAATGAGGTTGCGGACCTGCTGCCGGCCGCGGATGCGGCATTGTATCAGGCAAAGCAACATGGTCGAGACCGTGTGGCAGGCGCTCCCGTTCTGCGATCAGCGAAAAGATTGAGCCTGATCGACGCCGAAACGGCGGTGCCCACTGAATAGACCCGCCGAACCTAGCCCGCCCGCGGGGCCCTGGCACGCTCGGCCGACCAGGCTTCGGGGTCGGCGAGGAACGCCTTGATCTTGTCGTATTGTCCGGCCTCGAAGCGGCCGAGCTGTTCCGCCATCCCTGCGACATCCCACCAGTTGGCAAGCGCGTGCAGCGTGATCCCCTCGGCCTGCAGGCTGGTGTCGATATGCGGGAAGATGCCGTAGTTGAAGATCACGAAGGTGTGTGCGATCTCGCCGCCGGCCTGGCGGATCGCACGGACGAAGTTGAGCTTTGAGGTGCCCTCGCTGGCGAGGTCTTCGACCAAGAGCACCCGCGCCCCGTCGCCGAGCCGGCCCTCGATCTGGGCGTTGCGGCCGAACCCCTTGGGCTGCTTGCGCACATAGAGCATCGGCAGCGACAGCCGGTCGGCGATCCACGCGGCAAACGGGATGCCGGCGGTTTCACCGCCGGCGATCGCGTCCAATGCCTCGAAGCCGATTTTGCGCTGGATCAGCTCGGCCCCCATGTCCATCAGCCGCCGCCGCGCGCGCGGAAACGAGATCAGCCGCCGGCAATCGATATAGACCGGCGACAGGCGGCCCGAGGTGAAGGTGAACGGGTCGTCGGGCCGAAACAGAACGGCTTCGGTTTCGAGCAGGATGCGGGCGGTTATTTCCGCCGCATCGGCCTCTCCCGGCGTGCGGGCAGGATGTTCGGCCTTGGTCATGCGGCATTTTAACGGCAAAGCGAGCAGGGTTGACAATCCATGTTGATGGGAACAAAACAAGAACTATAAAACTGAGGTGTTTGCGATGCCGGGTGCGGTCGCGCTGGCCGCGTTGCGCAGCCAAATCCGCCGGATCGAGCGACCGGCGGCGGGCCTGCACGGGGTCCTGCCGTTCGGCGCCGCTGCGCTGGACCGGGCATTGCCGCAAGGCGGGCTGGCGCTCGGCGCCGTGCACGAGATTCTGGGGCAAGGCGGCGACGAGGAAGACGGCGCCGCGGCGGCCGGGTTTGCCGCCGGCATCCTCGCTCGGCTCGGCCGCTTCCCGGTGCTGTGGTGCCTGAAACGGCCCGATTTGTACGGGCCGGGGCTCGCGGCAAACGGACTCGATCCGGCGCGCCTGGTGCTGGTGTCGGAATCGCGCGACGAGCGCCTGTTGTGGGCGGTCGAAGAGGGGCTGCGCACCGGGCACGGCGCCGGCCTCGCCGCCGTGGTCGGCGAGATCGGCGCGCTGCCGATGGTGGCGAGCCGGCGGCTGCAGCTTGCCGCCGAGCGCTCCGGCGTCACCGCGCTGCTGCTGCGGCGCTGGCGCAGCGGCGCCGAGGCGGCGGCCGAGCGCGGCCGGCCGAGCGCGGCGGTGACGCGCTGGCGGGTGTCGTCGCTGCCCGCGGCCGCGGTCGTCGATGAGCGGGGGGCCGGCGAGCCGGGGATCGGGCGGCCGCGCTGGCGAGTCGAATTGCTGCGCTGCCGCGGCGGACGGCCGGGATCGTGGGAGGTGGAGGCGGCGGATGCGACGGGTCATGTGTGTATTTCTGCCGAACTGGCCGATCGACCGGCTGCGCCGCGCCAAACATATCCCTCGCCCCTCCGCCGGGCCGGGTGAACCGACGCCCTTTGCCACGATCGCCGCGGCAGGCGGGCGGCTGCTGCTCGCCGCGGTCGACCCGGCCGCGGCCGCCGCCGGTCTCGCGCCGGGGATGCCGCTCGCCGATGCGCTGTCCTATGTGCCGGGCCTCATGACGCGGCCGGCCGAACCCGATGCCGACCGCGCGGCGCTGGTGCGGCTGGTCGAATGGTGCGGGCGCTACAGCCCGTGGATCGCACCCGACCCTCCGGCGGAAAACGGCGGCGCCGGCATCACGATCGAAATCACCGGCTGCGCCCATCTGTGGGGCGGCGAGGCGGTGCTGGCCGCCGACCTGTCGCGCCGGCTCGCGCGCCCCCACGGAGCGGGCGACGGCATCAGCCACCGCATCGCCATCGCCGGCACGCTCGGCGCCGCCTGGGCCCTGGCGCGCTTCGCCGCCGCCGCTGGAGAGCCGGCGATCCCGCCGCCGGAGCGGCTGCGCGAAGCACTGGCGCCGCTGCCGGTCGAGGCGCTGCGTCTCGACCCGGCGACCGCCGCGGGGCTGCACCGCGTCGGGCTCACGCGGATCGGCGATCTCTACCCCATGCCGCGCGCCGCGCTGGCCCGCCGCTTTGGCGACGAGGTCGCGCGCCGGCTCGACCAGGCCGCGGGCGCGGCGCCCGAACCGCTGTCGCCGCTCGGCGAAGCACCAACGCGGCGGGTGCGGCTGAGCTTTGCCGAGCCGATCGCCGACCCGGCCGACCTCGCCGCCGCGACCGAACGGCTGGCCGGCGACCTCACCGGCTGGCTGGCGCGCGAGGGGGTCGGCGCGCGCCGGCTCGATCTCGGCTTTCACCGCGTCGACGGCCGGGTCGAGCACATACGCCTCGGCACCGCCCGGCCGAGCCGCGACCCCGCCCATCTCGCCGACCTTTTGCAGGCGCGGCTCGACACGATCGACCCCGGTCTTGGAGTCGAAGACATGATCCTCGCCGCCTATACGGTCGAGACGCTGGGCGCGGAACAGGCCGATGTCCTCAATCTCGGCCTCGCTCCCCCGCTGGTGGGGGAAAGCCAGGGCACAGGCCTGCGCACCCTCGCGCCGCTCATCGACCGGCTCGGCGCACAGCTCGGGCACCAGGCCCTCGCCCGGCTCGAAGCCCGCGAAAGCCACCTCCCCGAGCGCGCGTCGGCGCCAGCGGCAATCGCCGAAAGCCAAAAAATTCTCCCTCTCCCCCCGTCTGCGGGGGGAGACGGCAGGGTGAGGGGGATAGGCGAGAAGCAGCGCCCTCACCCTCCCATCGCTGGTGCGATGGGCCCCTCCCTCTCCCGCAATGCGGGCGAGGGATTTAAGCCGCCGCGCCCGGTCCGCCTGTTTCGCCCGCCGGAACCGATCGAGGCGTTCTGGCTGCTGCCCGACGACCCGCCGTTCCGTTTCGCGTGGCGCCGCCGCCGGCACCTCGTCGCCCGGGCCGACGGGCCCGAGCGGATCGCCGAGGAATGGTGGCGGCCCGATGCCGCCGGCGCTGCCCCGATCGTCCGCGCCGAGGCGATCCGTGACTATTACCGGGTCGAGGACGCGGAAGGCCGGCGCTTCTGGCTGTTCCGCGCCGGGCTGCCCGGCCATGACCCGCCGCCGCGCTGGTACCTCCATGGCGTGTTTGCGTAACCGTCCCTCATTCGTCGCCCCCGCGAAGGCGGGGGCCCAGGAGCAGGCGGCGAGACCTTGGCCTCTGGGTTCCCGCTTTCGCGGGAATGACGAGGAGAGAGAAGCGCAATGACGAACGCCGCAGCCAATTACGCCGAGCTTCAGGTCACCAGCAATTTCTCGTTCCTGCGCGGCGCCTCGCACCCGGACGAGCTGGTGGCGCAGGCGGCAGCGCTCGGCCACCGCGCGGTTACGATCACCGACCGCAACAGCCTTGCCGGCGTCGTGCGCGCGCACGACGCCGCGAAACGCACCGGCATCCGCCTCGTCGTCGGCTGCCGCCTCGACCTGACCGACGGCACCGGCCTCTTGGCCTTTCCCGAGGACCGCGCCGCCTATGGACGGCTGACCCGCCTGTTGACCCTCGGCAAGCGCCGCGCCCCGAAAGGCCAGTGCCACATCAGCTACGCCGATCTCGTCGCCCACGGCGAGGGGCAGATCGTCATCGCTCTGCCGCAGGGAACAGACGGCGACGCCGCCGCCTTTGCCGCCTGCCTCGCCGCCGATTTCGAGGGGCGCGCCTATCTCGCGGCGCAGCACCTGTATCGCGGCGACGACGCGCGGCGCCTCGCCCGGCTTGCCCGCATCGCCACCGCCTCCGGCATCCCGCTCGTCGCCACCAACGACGTGCTCTACCACGTGCCGGGGCGGCGCATGCTGCAGGACGTGGTGACCTGCATCCGCGAGCACTGCACGATCCGCGAGGCCGGGTTTCGCCTC
>Ga0307372_10007614_pt1 | contig 15461 bp, 11 predicted proteins | sample OX1MG_FD_202533 | JGI IMG/M metagenome (GOLD analysis project Ga0307372, IMG submission 202533) | Soil microbial communities from Risofladan, Vaasa, Finland - OX-1 | ecosystem: Environmental > Terrestrial > Soil > Coastal area > Acid sulfate soil | place: Finland: Risofladan, Vaasa | collected... | reverse complement strand
TTCCTGGCCCGGTTCGGCGGCCGGTTCATCAACACCCATCCCGCCCTGCTGCCCGCCTTCGCCGGCATGCACGGCGTCCGGGACGCGCTGGAGTACGGGGTGAAGGTCACCGGGTGCACCGTGTTCATGGTGGACGAGGGCACCGACACGGGGCCGGTGATCGCGCAGGCGGCGGTGCCGGTCCGCGATGATGACGACGAGGCCGCACTGCATGAACGGGTGAAGGTGGCCGAGCGGGCGTTGCTGGTGGACACCGTGGGCGCGATGGTCCGCGGGGGATGGTCTGTCCAGGACCGGAAGGTGAAGGTCGGGCGTTGACGAGGGTTGCCATCAAGCGGGCGCTGATCAGCGTCTACGACAAGACCGGGCTGGACGGGCTGGCGCGGGCGCTGGCCGGGGCCGGGGTGGAGATCGTCAGCACCGGCAGTACGGCGGCGGCGATCAGCGCGGCCGGGGTGCCGGTGACGGCGGTCGAGGACCTGACCGGCTTTCCCGAGTGCCTCGACGGGCGGGTCAAGACGCTTCACCCCCGGGTGCATGCCGGGCTCCTCGCCGACCTGGGCCAGCCCGGGCACCGTGAGCAGCTCCACGATCTGGGGATCGCCCCGTTCGAGCTGCTGGTGTCCAACCTGTACCCGTTCGAGGCGACGGCCGCCAGCGGCGCACCGGCGGCGCAGTGCGTGGAGCAGATCGACATCGGCGGGCCGGCCATGGTCCGCGCCGCCGCCAAGAACCACGCCAGCGTCGCCGTGATCACCGGCCCCTCGATGTATGCGGCGGTGGTGGAGGCGCTCGCGGGGGGCGGGTTCACGCTGGCTCAGCGGCGCCGCCTCGCGGCCCGGGCCTACGCCCATACCGCCAGCTACGACGCTGCCGTGGCGTCCTGGTTCGCCGCGGACTACGCGCCCGACGAGACCGCGGTGGAGACCGGATGGCCGGACGTGGTCGCCGCCCTCTGGTCCCGCCGGGAGGTGCTCCGCTACGGCGAGAACCCGCACCAGCGGGCGGCCCTGTACCTGGGGCCCGCCACCCGGCCCGGCATCGCCGGCGCCCGTCAGGTGCACGGCAAGGCGATGTCCTACAACAACTATGTGGACGCGGCGGCGGCCTGGCGGGCCGCGCATGACTTCAGCCAGCCGTGCGTGGCCATCATCAAGCACTCCAATCCCTGCGGGATCGCGGTGGGGGCCGATCTGGCGCAGGCGCACCGCAAGGCCCACGCCTGCGACCCGGTGTCGGCCTACGGCGGCGTGGTCGCCGCCAACGGCCCGGTGACGCGGGAGCTGGCCGCGCAGATCGCGGAGATCTTCACCGAGGTCGTTGTCGCGCCCGGGTTCGAGCCCGCCGCCCAGGAACTGCTCGCGGCCAGGAAGAACCTGCGGCTCCTGGCCTGCCCGCCACCGGGGACCGGGCATGCCGCGCGCGAGGCCGCGGCGGGGCAGGCCGGGCCCCGGCTGACAGCGCACGCGGAGTGGCGGCAGCTGGACGGCGGCCTGCTCATGCAGTCCGCGGATCTGATCGACGCGGCCGGTGACGAGCCGGCCGGGTGGGAGCTCAGAGCCGGCCCGGCCGCCAGCGGTGAGGCCCTGGCCGACCTGGCGTTCGCCTGGCGGGCCTGCCGCAGCGTGAAGTCCAACGCGATCGTGATCGCCGCCGGCGGGGCCACCGTCGGGGTCGGCATGGGCCAGGTGAACCGGGTGGACTCGGCCCGGCTGGCGGTGACCCGCAGCGGTGACCGGGCCAGCGGCGCGGTGGCCGCGAGCGACGCGTTCTTCCCCTTCGCGGACGGCTTGCAGGTGCTCGCCGACGCCGGGGTTCACGCCATTGCGGAGCCGGGCGGCTCGGTGCGGGACGATGAGGTGATCGCCGCCGCGGCCGCGGCCGGGGTCAGCCTGTACTTCACCGGCGTGCGCCACTTCTTCCACTGACCACCGACCACTGGCACCACCGACCACTGGCACCACTCACCAACCGGAAGAGACGATGACCGCGCAGATTCTCGACGGCAAGGCGACCGCCGCGCTGATCAAGCAGGAGCTCGCCGCCCGGGTAGCGGAGCTGGCCCGGGCGGGGATCGTCCCCGGGCTGGGCACGGTCCTGGTGGGCGACGATCCGGGCAGCCGGGCCTATGTGGCCGGCAAGCACCGGGACTGCGCGGAGGTGGGGATCGCCAGCATCCGCCGGGACCTGCCCGCTGACGCCACCCAGGAACAGGTGGAGGCGGTGGTGGCGGAGCTGAACGCCGACCCGGCGTGCACCGGTTACCTGGTGCAGCTGCCGCTGCCGGCCGGGCTGGACGCGCACCGGGTACTGCACCTGATGGATCCGGCCAAGGACGCGGACGGCCTGCACCCGGTCAACCTGGGGCGGCTGGTGCTGGGCGAGCCCGGGCCGCTGCCGTGCACGCCGCGCGGCATCGTCGAGCTGCTGCGCCATTTCGCGGTGCCGATCGCGGGTGCGGACGTGACGGTGATCGGGCGCGGGATCACGGTCGGCCGGGCGCTGGGGCTGCTGCTCACCCGGCGCAGCGAGAACGCGACGGTCACCTTGTGCCACACCGGCACCCGGGATCTTGCCGCCCACACCAGGCAGGCCGACATCGTGGTGGTGGCGGCTGGCCGGCCCGGGCTGCTCACGGCGGGGATGGTCAAGCCCGGTGCGGCCGTACTCGACGTCGGCATCACCCGGACCGACACCGGGCTGGTGGGCGACGTCGCGCCGGAAGTCGCCGAGGTGGCCGGCTACCTGGCGCCGATGCCCGGCGGAGTCGGGCCGATGACCCGCGCGATGCTGCTCGCCAATGTGGTGGACGCGGCGGAGCAACGCGCTGGCCGCTTAAGCTACTAACTAGTAACATATGGGAGGGCCCGGGTGGACACCACCAGGCGGCCGGCCCCCGGCACCGTGGAGGCACCCCGGAGCCGGGCCGGGTGGCCGCGTTTGACAGTCTTTACGGTGCCCGGACGTTGCCGGGCAGCCGGTTGCGAAGGCACGAGAGCAGGCACAAGGCAGGAGGTCGGCCGCCGGTCATGAATATCGTCGTCTGCGTGAAGCAGGTCCCCGACACGTGGGCCGAACGCACCCTGCGGGCGGAGGACTCCCGGCTCGACCGGGCATCGGTCGACGGGGTCATCAACGAGCTCGACGAGTACGCGATCGAGGAAGGCCTCCGCCTCGCCGAGGCGCACGGGGGCGAGGTGACCGTCCTGTCCATGGGCCCCGAGAAGGCCAGCGAGTCGATCAGGAAGGCCCTGTCCATGGGCGCGGACAAGGCCGTCCACCTCGTGGACGACCAGCTCGCCGGCTCGGACGCGCTCGCGACCTCGCTGGCGCTCGCCACCGTGCTCGGCCGGATCGGGTTCGACCTGGTGATCCTCGGCTCGGAGTCGACCGACGCCCGGACCGGCGTGCTCGCCGCGATGCTGGCCGAGCGGCTGGGTGTCCCGCAGCTGTCGCTGGCCAGCAAGGTCGAGACCGACGGCACCGCGATCACGATCCACCGCCAGACCGACTACGGCTACGACCGGGTCGAGGCGGCCCTGCCCGCGCTGGTCAGCGTGGTCGAGAAGATCAACGAGCCGCGCTACCCCTCGTTCAAGGGGATCATGGCGGCAAAGAAGAAGCCGGTGGAGACGCTGAGCCTGGCTGACGCGGGAGTCGACCCGGGCCAGGTGGGGCTGGGCGCGGCCGCGACCGAGGTGGTCAGCTTCGCCAAGCGGCCGCCCCGGCAGGCCGGCACGATCGTCAAGGACGAAGGCGACGGCGGCGTCAAGGCGGCCGAGTTCCTCGCCGCCCAGAAGTTCATCTGACAAGCGGAGGGCTCGGAGTTCATGGCAGAGATCCTGGTCCTCGCCGAACATTCCGGCGGGACGGTCAAGAAGGTCACCCTTGAGCTGCTGACCCTGGCCCGCCAGTTCGGCGAGCCGGCCGTCGTCTGGGTGGGTGACGGTGCGCAGGAGGGCCGGGAACGGCTCGCCGAGTTCGGCGCGGCGAAGGTATACGTGGCGGACAGCGCCGGCATAGGCGACTATGTGGCCGCGCCCGTGGCCGAGGTGCTCGCCTCCCTGGTCAGCCGGGTGTCGCCGGCCGCCGTCCTGGTCGCGGCCACACCGGAGGGCAAGGAAGTGGCCGGCCGGCTGGCGGTCAAGACCGGGTCGGGCGTGCTCACCGACGCGGTGGGCCTGGCCCCGGCGCAGGATGGCTCCGGCCCGGTGGCCGAGCAGTCCATCTTCGGCGGGGCGATCATCGTCAGGTCCCGGGTGCGCAGCGGCACGCCGATCGTGGCGGTCCGCCCGAACTCCGCGGCCCCGGAGCCAGCCCAGGGGGCGGCCGCGCTGGAGCCCGCCGGCGTGGAGCCGGGCGAGGCGGCCAAGGCCGCGCGGATCGCCGAGCGGGTGGTGGCCGAGCGCGGTGAGCGGCCGGAGCTGACCGAGGCCTCGATCGTGGTCTCCGGTGGCCGCGGCGTGGGCAACGCGGACAACTTCGCCCTGATCGAGAAGCTCGCGGACTCGCTCGGCGCGGCGGTCGGGGCCTCCCGTGCCGCCACCGACGCTGGCTGGTACCCGCACCAGTTCCAGGTCGGGCAGACCGGGAAAACCGTGTCCCCCCAGCTGTACATGGCGGTCGGCATCTCCGGGGCGATCCAGCACCGGGCCGGCATGCAGACCTCCAAGACGATCATGGTGGTCAACAAGGACCCCGAAGCGCCTATCTTCGAGCTGGCGGACTTCGGGGTGGTGGGCGACCTGTTCGCCGTGGTGCCCCAGCTCACCGACGAGATCGCCCGGCGCAAGGAGTCCTGACCGGGCCGGTCCCGGCCCTGCGACGGTTACCTGGATCAGCAGCTAGGCTTGGTGGGCGTCATGGGTTACTCGGGCAGCACGGGCGGGAGCCCACGTCAGGCGCAGGACTGCCTGGTGTATCTGGACCATGCGGCGACCACGCCGATGCTCCCGGAAGCCATCGCCGTGATGACGGCTGAGCTCGCTCAGCTCGGCAACCCGTCGTCCCTGCACAACGCCGGCCGCCGGGCCCGCAGGGTGGTCGAGGAGTCGCGGGAGCAGATCGCGGAGGCCTACGGCGCACGGCCCAGCGAGGTGGTCTTCACCAGTGGCGGTACCGAGGCGGACAACCTCGCGGTGAAGGGCCTGTACTGGGCGCGGCGCGCCGCGGACCCGCGGCGGGCACGGGTACTCGTCGCGGCCGTGGAACACCACGCGGTGCTCGACTCGGCGCAGTGGCTGGCCGCCCACGAAGGCGCCGAGGTCGACTGGCTGCCGGTGGATGCGACCGGTGAGCTGCCGGCGGAAACGCTCACGGCGCGGATCGGGACCGCCCCGGACACGGTGGCGCTGGTCAGCGTCATGTGGGCGAACAACGAGGTGGGGACGATCCAGCCGATCGCGGACCTGGCCGCGGTCGCCCGGGAGTACAAGATCCCCTTCCACACCGACGCCGTCCAGGCCGCGGGCCAGGTGGCGGTGAACTTCGCCGCCAGCGGCGTGGACGCGCTGACCATCACCGGCCACAAGATCGGCGGCCCGGTGGGAGCCGGCGCGCTGCTGCTGGCCAGGGGGATCGAGCCGGTGCCGGTGATGCACGGCGGGGGCCAGGAACGTGATGTCCGTTCGGGGACGCTGGACGCACCCGCGATCGCGGCGTTCGCCACGGCCGCCCAGATCGCGGTCAAGCGCCGCGACGAGGAAGCAGCCCGGCTGGCCGGGCTGCGGGACGACCTGATCAGGCAGGTGATGGCGGCGGTTCCCGACGCCATCCTGAACGGCGCCCCGCCCGGCCCCGGCCGCCTGCCGGCCAACGCCCATTTCTCGTTTCCGGGGTGTGAGGGCGACGCCCTGCTCATGCTGCTGGACGCGAAAGGGATCGCCTGCTCCACCGGATCCGCGTGCACGGCCGGGGTGGCCCAGCCCAGCCATGTGCTGCTCGCGATGGGTGCGGACGAGGCGAGGGCACGCGGGTCGCTGCGGTTCACGCTCGGTACCACCTCCACCCCGGCCGACGTGGCGGCCCTGGGCGCGGTGATCGGCGAGGTCGTGGACCGTGCCCGCCGTGCCGGGAAGTCCTGACGGGGCAGCGATGACGATGCGGGTACTGGCGGCCATGTCGGGCGGGGTGGACTCCGCCGTGGCCGCCGCGCGGGCGGTGGACGCGGGCCACGAGGTGACCGGTGTCCATCTCGCGCTGTCCAGCAATCCGCGCTCCTACCGGTCCGGTGCGCGGGGCTGCTGCACGCTGGAGGACGCCAGGGATGCCCGGCGGGCCGCCGACGTGATCGGCATCCCGTTCTACGTCTGGGACATGGCGGAGCGGTTCGACGCCGATGTGGTCGCCGACTTCGTGGCCGAATACGCCCGTGGCCGCACCCCCAATCCCTGCCTGCGCTGCAACGAGAAGATCAAGTTCGCGGCCGTGCTCGACCGAGCGGTGGCGCTCGGCTTCGACGCGGTCTGCACCGGCCACTACGCGCGCCTGGACAACGGCCGTCTGCGCCGGAGCGCGGACGCCGCCAAGGACCAGTCCTACGTGCTGGCGGTGCTGAACCGCGAGCAGCTGGCCCGGGCCATGTTCCCGCTGGGTGACTCGACCAAGGAGGAAGTCCGCGCCGAGGCGGCCCGGCGCGGGCTGGCCGTGGCGAGCAAGCCCGACAGTCACGACGTGTGCTTCATCCCCGACGGGGACACCAGGGGGTTCCTGGCTGGCCGCCTGGGCAGCGCGCCGGGCGCCATCGTGGACCAGGACGGGACGGTGCTGGGCAGTCACGACGGCAGTTATGCCTTCACCATCGGCCAGCGCAAAGGGCTGCGGGTGGGCACCCCGGCAGGCGACGGCCGCCCCCGCTACGTGCTGGACATCCAGCCGGTGTCCGGCACCGTCACGGTCGGCCCGGCCGAGTCCCTCGATGTGCGCGAGATCACCGGCCAGCGCCCGGTGTGGACCGGCTGCCCGCCGCCGCATGGGCCGCACGGCTGCCTGGTCCAGGTGCGCGCGCACGGCGAGGCCCTGCCGGCGCAGGCAGCGCTCGACGGTGATCTGCTGAGGATCCGGCTCGCCTCCGCTACCCGGGGTGTCGCGCCAGGCCAGGCGGCCGTTCTTTATGACGGAGACGCCGTTCTGGGCAGCGCGACCATCACCGCCACGGCCTGATCCCGCCCCGTCCCGCTGTCCCGTGGCTGCCGGTGAACCCCAACCACACCTGGTTGGGAGCGCGCATCTACATCGCCGGCACGGCCGGCCCCTGAGCAGTGCCCACTCGGAGAGCTGCCTGTCTGGCCTGGGCTAATGCCGGGAACGGAACAGGGATTGCCGGTGACATAGGCGAGTGACTAGTGGATACTCTGAGATAACTCTAGCGGGGGGTTTGGGCCATATGCCGACCAAGCTCATCAGACTCGATGACGGCCTCCTCGTCGAGGTGGAAGTCGCCCCGGATCAGGCACAGCAGATCTCCGGCGGTTTGGCTGAGCGGGTCGCCGCGTCGCTGGACAAGATCCGGCCGGTGCTTCGTACAGTTGCCGCGTCCATCACAGACAGCTGGCGGGAGCTAAGTAAGGATGTCCGCGTTGAGCAGGCGGAATTGGAAATAGGCCTCAGCTTTGAAGCTGAGGGAAACTTGTATGTCACGAAATCCACGGCAGGGGCCAATCTCACGGTCCGCCTGGTATTCGCACCCCGGGCTAGCGAAGATGGCTGACATCGATTCCTCAGTCGTATTGATCACGAGTAGTGATCCCGGGGAGTCCCGGTTCGGGTCTGGATTCGTCATCGCACGCGACGCAGACACCTACATTGTGACCTGCGCGCACGTCGTCCGTGACGTGGGTGGTCCTGACAAGGTGACGATCGAGGGCCAGCCGGCGACCGTGGTAGCCCTCGCACCGGAGGACTGGCCCGATCTTGCCGTGCTGCGGACTGGCGCCGCAGAAGGTGTGCCGACGCTGGCGGTGAGCGTCGGTGGGGCTCGCGGGGACACGTTCGAGTCCGCTGGGTTCCAGCAATACTCAGGTCAGCACCTGATCAGACGTGTGTCGGGACAGCTTGGCGATCAGCTCGGCCTGGCGACCAAGGGCCGCGAGGAACGGATCCGCGCTTTCGAACTGCTCCTGGCCGGCGAGGCCCGGCTCCAGTCCGGTTACAGCGGTTCGCCCGTTGTCGCGAGAAGGACTGGCGCGGTCATCGCCGTGATAAGTCACAGAGAGGGTGCCGGGGCCAAAGGTCTTGGCGTGACCGTAGACGCACTGCGGCTGATCTGGCCCGATTTCGATCAGCTTCTCCTCACAAAGGCGGCGGGTGCCGGCACGCCTCGCCAGACCGGGCTTGCGCTTGAATCTCTCCGGGAACGCACCGTCCTCTTCGTCGGCCGGCAGGAAGAACTAAGCCTGTTCGCCCGGAAGCTGGATGAAATGTGGCAGGGCGCCGGCTCGGTCGGCTTCATCCTCGGCGAAGCCGGCATGGGCAAGTCCACGCTTGCCCTGCGAATGGTGCGTGAGGTTCTCGAAAAGCATCCGGCGACGATCTTCGCGTTGGCCAGGCTGGATGTCGTGATGGGCACTCATACGAGTTTCGCCCCATTCAAGGCAATCATGGAGCAGATCCTGCGCTCGGATCAGTCAGCGGACGACAGCCAGGGCAGGCAGGTGCGGCCGATCGATGTCGTCGCCGAGACGCTCATCGACATGGGGATAAGCAAGCTGGGGCCGATCGCCTCGTTTACTGGAACCGCGACGAATGCGCTCAGGCAACGGCTGGCCGAAAGTGGCCGGGCCGGCGACGACAGTGACATGGCGTCATCGTTTGACCAGGGAAGCCTGCTCGACTGCTACGCGGAGATCATGCACAGGGTATCCGCCCTGTTCCCGCTCGTCATATTGCTGGACGATATCCACTGGTCCGACGATTCCTCCCTTTTGCTCCTGCGTCACCTCGGTCATGTCGTCCAGTCACAGCGAGTTCTCATCCTCGCCACCTATCGCCCCGAGGAAGCGGCCGGAAGGGCACTGCTCCAGGAGGCCGTTGACCAGCTGGGCTCACTCGGCGGTTTCACCATTGACCTGCAGAGCCGGGAGCTCAGCCGGAGTGATCCTGGCGGCAGGCGGTTCTGTCTCGACTACCTGCACGCACGCTACGGGACCCATTTCGGTGATCGTTTTGTTGACCTGGTCACCTCGCTGGTAGGCGGGAATCCTCTTTTCCTCGCAGAGACTCTTACCAATCTGGAGGAAAGGGGGGAAATAGTCCAGAGCGGCGGTGAATGGAAACTGGTGCGTTCCGTGGAGAGTCTACCTGAGCTGCCTACCCGGATCGAGCACGTGATCCGCCAGCGAGTAAACCGCCTCGACCAGGACCTGATCAGCACGCTGAAGTATGGCAGCATCGAGGGAGAGATATTTACCGCTGAAGTCGTGGGAGCCCTCCAGCATATAGAGGATCCCCAGCTGATGATGACCATCATAGGCAAGCTCATAAGTGCCTACCGGCTCATCATCGAAGTGTCAACCAGGAGGATGATTGCGGGAAAGCAAGTGCATAGTTACAGCTTCCGGCACCTGCTGACCCAGCGCTATATCTACGAGCACCTTATGATCGATGCCGAGCGGCAGGTCCTGCACAAGGAACTGGCTGTCTGCCTGGAAGAGCTCTATGGCACCGGCTCACCGGAACTGCTGCCGCGCCTGGCCACGCACTATTCTCTGGCAGAAGTCCCGGACAAGACAGTCCAATACGCCCTCCTTGCCGGTGAAGACGCGCTCGCTAACTACGGATGGGGAGAGGCGGCGAGGCTCGGCCGGCTCGGCCTCCGTATGGTCGAGACCTACCCGGAGTTCGCCGCGACCCTGGGTCCGGAGACACATGTCAGGTTGCGATTGCTGTATGCGAAGGCGGAACTGGAGGGCGGTCTCGCCGACGAGCCCATTGATCACGCCCAGGTAGGGCTCGATACGTTGCTGCCGGTCCTGGACCAGATAGACCAGGTGAACCCTGGGATAGCCGTCGATGTTTACCTGACGCTCGGCCGGCTTACCGCAGTCAGGCGAGTGCTCACTGACTTCCACGCCAACGAGTATGTTCGTGAAGCCATCTCGATAGCCGAGCGCACGGGAGACAAGCGTGCGCTGATCAAGGCTCTTACGATCCGTCATGTGACGACAAATGTCGCCGACCAGTCGATGGCAGCTGAGCAGCTTGAAGCGCGTAAGCGGTGTGTCCGGCTAGCGGAAGAACTTGATGACCCGGCCCTGCTGGCGGAATGCCTGTCGTGGCTGGCTGTACATTATGTCATTTTCGACACCGACGAGGAAGATCCGCTGAGACTTGCCGAGGAATACGGGAGTCGCGCTCTGCGGATCGCCGAAACCCAGAATATTATGATCGAGCTTGACGCCCGTATCGCTCTCAGCTGGATATATCATCATCGTGGCTACTACGGGGAACGGCTGGAGAACCATCGAATCCAGATCCTCGAGATGGCTGCCGCTCATGGCCAGACCGCTTTCGAGGCTGATGCCAGGACCGACCTGTCTCATTATTATTCATATTTTGTGGGAGAGCAGGAATCGGCGCTGCGCCAGAAGCGTGAGGCGTATGACTTTCGCGTCCGGATGGGCAGGCACCCCGTCATCGACACGGAGCATCTAGCAGAATTGCTATTCCGGCTTGGCCGGCTGAGTGAGAGCCGCGAACTTTTCCTCCGTTTCCTTGACAAGCAGGATGAGCAGCGGGCCGCCCGTGCCCGCGCCCTGGTCGCGCGCTCCCTCGCGCTGGCCGGGCAGGAAGACGAGGCGCTTGCCCTGCTGGCTCAGGTCGAGGACGTGGTGACGCGAGCGAACCTGAGTATGGTCGCCCCCGTGCACGGTGCGGCGATGGAGGCGTATGCGGCGCTTGGCCGGACCGAGGATGCCCTCAGGCACGCCGGCGCGATCATCCCGACGGTCCCGGCCGCCGGCCGGCGGGGCCAGTTCTGGACATACGCGGACTTCCCGACCAAGTTCGCGGAGGTATACCGACTGGCTGGCGACCTGACCGCTGCGGTGGACTGGTTGGCGAAGAGCAGCGGGTACTGGAGCGAGCTCGCCACCGTGACGGACGTCACCAAGCTTGTCATGTTCGCCGAACACGACTTCGTCCGCGGAAAGGTGCTCGCCGACCTTGGCCGCGGCGAGGAGGCCCGGCCGGTGATCGAGCGGGCACGGGAAGCGTTCGAGCGCAGCCAGCATTATCTGATGGCTGAGGCTCTGCTCATGCTCTCCATCCTGGAAGGCGAGGCGGACGCTCCCGACCGCGGGCGGACTCTGGCCCTCGACGCGGCCGCCCGAGCCGAGGAAATCGGCCTGATGCCCCTCGCGCGGCGCGCCCATGCTCTCGGCGATGCCTGACCAGGATTCCTGTCCCGAGTTTGCCGAACTCCACAGGCTGATCCGCCATAAGGCGGACGCCGATGGCGGCCCCGAGCACTATCACGTGCCGGAAATTCTCGTGGGAGGCTCGTCACCAAGGCGCCTCGTGGACGTCGGCTCGCCCTGCCGCTTCTTCCTCAGGATCCTGGACGCTATCTGGGAGAACCGGCATTCCCCCAGCCCCGAGCAAGGGCAGCAGCTGGGGCCTGACGATCATGTCTATCTGGCTTTCCCCAGGACGTTCGCGTCGTTGAACGGGCAGATCGGGACCGCCCTCACCCAGATGATGTTCCTGCCTTACCTGCGCACCGAGCTAGGCGTGACCGTTTTCGTCAGCCTGCCTACGGGAGTGATAGGGAGCGTCGGCCGCAAAGGGCTTCGTGGCTCGCCGTTCGCGGTCCGTGACCCGTTTGGCATCGATGCGTCCTTCGCCGATCCGCTGGTGCCGGAGTTAGGCGCGATCCGCCAGTACCAGGCACTGGTTCAGGCCAGCCTGCTGCTGGGTATGCGGCCAGGATCGATCGTGCCCCTGGCCACGCTCTCGATCGATAGCCCGCTCTTCGCCAGTGATCCCCAGCTTGGCTTCTGGCGGGAGGCGGCCCCCGAAGAACCCCTCCAGTGGGCCGATCCGCAGGGGTCCCGGACAGATCCGGGGACCTATCCATGGCGGGAGATCTCGGCCGACTCGGCGCGCAGGTTCACGGCCCCGCCGGATGCCAGTGACGTATGCACCACGTCCATCAACGGGCAGCAGTACTACGTCGGCCAGGTGTGGCGGGACGGGATCCAGCGCAGCCTCACCCTGGCCCCGGCCTTCCCCGGCCGGCAGGACGTGGGCGGCACCCTCAGCTGGGATGACGTCTCGATGCTCAACTTCACGAGTCTTCCCTATCCGCTGCCGGCCGGATGCTACACGCCGGGCTTGCACGACCCGTCCAAGCCCGCCTGGGCACTGGCGGCGGCGATGATCGCATGGCGGCACCTGGTGCTGCGCGAGGAGGTCTTCTTTGTTGATGTCAGTGGCACTATTCCGGATGCTGTCTTCTGGATGGCCCGTCAGCTCAGCAGGCGCGATCCTGGGTCCCCGGCTCCGAGGATTACTTTTGTGGGCGAGCAGGTGTGGAAGTTCGATAGGTTCACCGATGCCATAGACGCGGTCGTCGGGCCCCTCATCTTCTGCGTGAGTGCCCACACCGGGAACATTCCCTTGCTTGCGGAGTCGATGAACTACCATCTTGACGCGATCGCCCAGCGTGCGGATTCCAACCCATACATGGGGGGGGTGGCTAATCATGACACTTTGCCTCCCCTCCCTGATCTTTCCCCGCTGCTTTACACCTGTTACCATTTTCTCCCGCAGGCGGTCCCATTTACCTATGCTGGTAATGAATTTCATGCGCAAACCATTACAAACAAGGAGTTTGGCTTTGATACCTCAGCCGAGCTCTTGAGGCTGAGGGCCAGCCTTTCCAATGAAACGCTGGCCCTTTTCAACGACATCCCCCTCGACTGGGAGGCACTGCCGGAGCGCGACGGCCGTGGCCGGCGGGTGATTGATATCGCCGAGCTGCTGCGCAGGTGCAGAAGCCTCTCGCACACCGCTCGGCTGCTGGGGCTCGATGGTTACGACGTCGTCCGGCTTCCCGGTATGGGCAGGTGTTCCGGATACCGGCGCTTCAGCTCGCAGAACCCGCGCGACTCCATCGTCGTGCTGGTGAACTGGGACCGGGACCGCGATTGCCAGGTCGGCTGGTCGTTGGCGCCGGCGGTGAGGGCTCTTGGCGTCAATACCGGCGCCGCACGCAGGTGCGTTGGAACCGGTGAACTGCTGAGCATGCCTCCATGCTCAGCCGCCGTGTGGGCAACTGGCGTTGTGCCCAGATCGCTCCCTCCTGCCAGCGCCCACGGTCAATGTCACGGTGATCTGAGCTGAAGCTTGCCCGGAGATCCGGGTCAGCCCACCGTTCCGGCCGATGGCCGGGTTCCTCCAGGCTGTGGTGCGCGCAGGACCGCCTGGTCGGCCAGCGCGATCGCGAGCTGCCCCAGGGCCGTTGGGTGGAATGGCGCGGGGTCGTTCAGCCGCTGAACGTAGGGCTGGCTGGTGCACAGCTGGTGCCCGGAGAAGTCCGGCAGCGGCGATGCGAACCCGAAGTCGGCGGCGCCCTTGGCGAGCACGGCGTTCAGGGTGGCCAGCCGCGAGGTGAGGGTGGCCAGCTTGGCCGGGGTGAGGCCGGCCGTGCGCAGGCAGGCCTGCTCGGGGCCGAACGGGTTGTAGTACCTGTTGATGAGGACCCGTGGGTGGCCGGGCAGGGTGGCGAGCTGGCTGAGCAGCTGCAGGTAGTCCTTGCTGAACGAGGCGAGCTGCTGCTGGAAGTAGGCGGTGGTCGCCTTGTCGTCGCAGCGCGGGGCCACCGCGCAGTAGCCGACCATCGCCGACCAGCCCAGGTCGTTGGCGCCGATGTTGACGATGACGACCGATGCGTTCTGCGCCCGCTGAGCCGAGGCGATCTGCGGGGGGATGATCCTGCCCCCGCGGGCCTGCGGGCCGAGCAGCCCGTGCGCGATGGTGGCGCTGTTACAGGCGAGGTTCAGTACCCGCCAGCCGTTGACGGCCGCCAGGTCCTGAGCATAGGAGTCCGAGCTGCGGCCGCAGGCGCGGGCGAGCTGGGAGGACCCGGTAACCGGCGGCAGGCCCGCCCCGGCGGCGGTGGAGTCGCCCATCACCACCGCCTGCACCGCCGGCAGCGGCCGTCCCCTCGGCTTGACCTGGGGCGGTGGCGCGCTGCCCACCAGCTGGTTCAGCGAGGTGACCTGGCGGAGCAGCCCCGGTGCCCGGGAGGCGGTCACGATGATCGCGCCCACGTTGATGGCCTCGGTCATCACGAGCCCGGCGGCGAGCAGCTTGATGGTGGTCCGCCGCGGCAGCCGCCGCCAGCCGGCCACCGCACCGAGCAGGGCAAGCGCGCCCAGCCCGGCGATCACGGTCTCCCAGGCGAAGTAGTGGGTCCATCCGTCGGCCAGCCGGCTGCCGAGGGTGCGTTCGGCCCCGGACGGGCTCGCGCCGCGGACGAAGTTCGTCAGCTCGCTGTTGATGGTGATCTGGGACAGGACCAGCCGTGGCCGGACCGGCCCGGGGAACTGCAGCGTGGTGGGCAGGCTCTGCCCGAACAGGTCGACCTCGCCAGGCCCCGACAGGCTCCAGTCGGGCGCCGTCGTGCCCACGGTGATGACCTGGCCGGCCAGGCTGACGGTCTGCGTGGGGGTCACCCGGATCGCCACCGCGACCGCGATCGCCGCCACGACCAGCAGGGCAGCGAACTCAGCCACCCGCCGCGATACCCGCTGCCGCATGCTCCGCGTAGTCGCCATTACTTCCCCGAAGCTACCCGCTGTGCCCGGGCGCCACGCCCACCGGCGGGCCGCGCCCGCGGCCGCCGGGGTGCGGGCCGTGTCACGCGTCAGCGGCGTCGCATCCGGTGACCGCGCTCTCCTGGGTCAGCGGAAGGCTGTGATCCGCGATGGGGTCCGTCGGCTTCTGGAACAGGGCGGCGGAGGGGTAGTAGCCGACCGCCTCGCAGCATCCCCAGAACTCAAAGCCCTGCTGCCGGTAGTACTGGTGGAGCGCATGGTTGGTGGTCCACACATCGACCCGCACCCAGCGGGCCTGGTACTGCTCGCGGGCGGAGGCGCCGGCCCAGTCCACGGCTGCGCCCACTGATCGGTGTTCTTGGTCCGCAGCCATTCCGCCGCGGCGTCGATGAGGCCAATGATGACGTCATGATCGTGCTCGGCGGCACGGCGTAGCGCAAACCGCAGCTGTCCCATGCTTCCTGATCTGCCTTGCGGCATAGCGTGGTGCGTCCCTTGCCGCTGCCGGCGCTCCGCGAGCTTCTCCACACCTCACAGCGCCGGCAGCGCGCCTGACGGGCCACGGCCGGTCCGCCTCGGGACACGCACCTCCGGGGCCCTGACGCGTCGTACCGAGCTACCAGACTGGGTCGTAGTGCTCATAGCGGTACTGCGTCGATGGACGACCGAAACGCTTTGCCATTG
>Ga0307372_10007613_pt1 | contig 15463 bp, 15 predicted proteins | sample OX1MG_FD_202533 | JGI IMG/M metagenome (GOLD analysis project Ga0307372, IMG submission 202533) | Soil microbial communities from Risofladan, Vaasa, Finland - OX-1 | ecosystem: Environmental > Terrestrial > Soil > Coastal area > Acid sulfate soil | place: Finland: Risofladan, Vaasa | collected... | reverse complement strand
CCAGCCAGGTGCAGGCGGTCGAGCAGATCGTCTTCACCATCGACAACGCCCAGCCGTCCACCGGCGTGCTCTTCGAGATCGACGGATCTGCGATCGAGGTCCCGAAGGGAAACGGGGGCTCGACCGCAGGGCCGGTCACGGTCGCCGACTATCCCGGCGCCACCACGGCGACGACGACCACCGCTCCCGGGGGGTGACCCTCGCCGGCGCGGTCGCCGGCGGCGCGGCGTCAGGGGAACGCCCGGCACCGCGGCGCTCGGTCGAGCTCACCGATGCCCGGTCAGCGGACCGCGTGCACCTCGGTGCGCCAGTCGATGCGGGGAGCCGCCGACCAGAGGTGCTCGAGGTCGTAGAAGTCCCGCTTCTCCTCGAGAAAGACGTGCACCACGAAGTCGCCGTAGTCCATGAGAACCCAGGTGCCGTCGGAGAGGCCCTCCACTGCAGACGGACCCCGCCCGCCGTGCTCCTTCACTCGGCTCTCTATCTCGTCGACGATGGTGCGGATCTGGCGGACGTTGCGCCCGCTCGTGATCACGAACGCGTCCACCACCCCGAACAGCTCGTCCATCGCGAGCACCACCGTGTCCTGGCCCAGCTTCGCGTCCGCCGCCTCGGCCGCGACCATGGCGGCGATGGGAACCCCCCCTGTGGCGCGGTCCGACCGCTGAACGTCCACCTGGTCGGGCTCCGATCCGTCGAACCCGGCAGACCCGGTCACCCGCAGCGCCTCAATGGAACACGTCCAGGACGGTGACGGTCGCACCGAAGGCCACGGCCATAGACGACAAGCCGATCAACGCGTAGAACCTCCGCTCACGGACGGCGTTGAGCCGTTCGACCCTGCGCTCGGCCCTCGGCCGGACCGGGACCTTGTCGGCCACCACCGGTGCCACCGTCGCCGGAGGGACGACCGCAACGGCGGGAGAGGCGTGCGGGGTCGCCGTCCGCATGGGAACCGCGGGCACCGGGCCCGGGGCGGACACCAAGCCCGGAGCCGTGCCAACCGGCGAAGGACTCGGCACGCTCGGATCCCGCACGCTCGGATCCCGCACGCTCGGATCCCGCACGCTCGGATCCCGCACCAACGGGAGCTCGGCGGTGTCAGCGCTCGAGGCCATCATCTGGGCACAGCGTACAGACCTCGCCGGAGAATGCAACGCTCAACCGCGTCGGGGACCATCCCGGCGATCGGGCGACCCTCCCCGAGCAGGGTGCGCACCTCCGAGCTGGACACGTCCACGCCGTGGCCGTCGACCAATTCCGACGTCCATCCGTCCGGTCGGGTCGGGGTGGGGCTGTGCGGGCGCGACACGATCACCAGGGTCACCAGGCGCCGGAGCTCGTCGACGCGGTTCCAGGTGGGGAGGCTCCCCACCAGGTCTCCGCCGACGATCAGGAACAGCCGGGGTGGCGGCCGGCCGGAGGTCCGCTCCTCCTCCGTGAGCGCCTCCACCGTGTCGATCGTGTAGCTCGGTCCCCCCCGGTCGATCTCGATCCTGCTGGCCTCCACCCCGGGCACCCCCTCGACGGCCGAGGTCACCAGTTCGAAGCGGTCCTCCGCCGGGGTGATGGCGCGCCGGGGGACCTTCTGCCACGGGTGGTTGGCCACCACCAGGAGGACCCGGTCGAGGGCGAGCGCCTCGCGACAGGTCCGCGCCGCCGCCAGGTGACCGGCGTGCGGCGGGTCGAAGGTCCCACCGAACAGGCCGATGCGCTGCCGGCCCGCGGCCGACGCCGTCGGGCCGAGCCCGCGCCGCTCAGCGGGCAACGGCCCGGAGCAGGTACCGGAGCGGTGCCCGGTGCCCGGGACCGGAGAACGGAGAGGCGTGCACGAGGCGCCAGCCTACGCCGCCACCCTGGTCACGCTGCCCGTGGTCGGGCGCCTACGCTTGGAGCATGCGGCGCGAGTGGCACCCCGGATCGTGGCGGGAGCGGAGTGCCGCGCAGCAGCCCGTCTGGCCCGACGACGACGCGCTCAAGCGGGCGGAGGCAAGGCTCGCCGCCCTGCCCCCGATGGTGTTCGCGGGCGAGGTCCGGCGCCTGACCGCCACGCTCGGCCAGGTGGCCGAGGGCAAGGCGTTCCTCCTGCAGGCCGGTGACTGCGCGGAGTCCTTCTCCGAGTTCTCCGCCGACGGCATCCGGGACAAGCTCAAGGTCGTCCTGCAGATGGCGGTCGCCCTCACCTACGCCTCGGGCGTGCCGGTGGCCAAGGTGGGACGTATCGCCGGTCAGTTCGCCAAGCCCCGCTCCTCGCCCACCGAGCGGGTGGGCGGCGTGGAGCTCGAGGTGTTCAGGGGGCACATGGTCAACGACGAGGCCTTCGACCCCCGGGCCCGCCGGCCCGACCCCGAGCGCCTCGTGTCCGCCTACCAGCAGTCCGTGGCCACCCTCAACCTCCTGAGGGCGTTCACCAAGGGCGGGTTCGCCGACCTCAGCCAGGTCCACCAGTGGAACCAGGAGTTCGTGGCCTCGTCGGGCGAGGGCCGGCGGTACGAGCGCGTCGCCGGCGAGATCGACCGCGCCCTCCGGTTCATGCGTGCCTGCGGGATAGATCTGGCGACCGAGGATGTCCTCCACCAGGTTGAGTTCTACACGAGCCACGAGGCGCTCATCCTCCACTACGAGGAGGCGCTGACCAGGAGGGACTCGCTGACCGGCGACTGGATCGACACGTCGGCACACATGCTGTGGGTCGGTGAGCGCACCCGGCAGGCCGACGGCGCCCACGTCGAGTTCCTCTCGGGGGTGCACAACCCCCTCGGGGCCAAGATCGGGCCCGGCGCGACACCCGACGAGGTCCTCGATCTCTGCGCCCGTCTCGATCCCGACCGCGTCCCCGGCCGGCTGACCCTCATCTGCCGCTTCGGGGCGGGCAAGGTGGTCGAGAGGCTCCCTCCTCTCATCCGGGCCGTCCGGGAGACCGGGCACCCCGTCGTCTGGGCCTGCGACCCGATGCACGGCAACACCTTCACCAGCGAGCGCGGCCAGAAGACGCGCCGCTTCGACGACATCATCACCGAGCTGCGGGACTTCTTCGCCGTCCACCGCGAGGAGGGCACGTGGCCGGGCGGGGTGCACGTGGAGCTGACGGGCGACGACGTCACCGAGTGCCTCGGCGGGGCCGAGGAGATCTTCGAAGGTGACCTCGGCCTGCGCTACACGTCCACGTGCGATCCGCGGTTGAACGCCCGCCAGTCCCTCGACCTGGCGTTCCGGGTGGCCGAGCTGCTTCGGGAGTGACCGGCGGGATCCGGCCCGCTCTCCCCCCCCTCCACCTGGGGCGATGAAAAATCTTCGCGGCACGTAGGGGTGCCTCGTTACACTGTTGGGCGGCGTGGATCTTCGTTCTCACTTTCCGATACTCGGCCGCGCCGCGCACCGGATGGCGTCGGTGTCGATCGGCCGGGCCGCTCTGGCCACACTGGGTGTCGTGGCCCTCGGGCTGGTCGCGCCCGTCGCCGAGGAGTCCCTGGCCACTCCGACCACTCCGGCGGGCGCGGCCACCACCGTGCCCGCGTACTGGCTGGTGGCCAGCGACGGGGGGATCTTCAGCTTCGGGGGTGCGACCTATTACGGGTCGATGGGCGGGCAGCACCTGAACCAGCCGATCGTGGGCATCGCCGCGACCCGCGACGACGCCGGCTACTGGGAGGTGGCCAGCGACGGGGGGATCTTCGCCTTCGGCGACGCCCCGTTTTACGGGTCGATGGGTGGCCAGCACCTGAACCAGCCGATCGTGGGCATCGCCGGCGCTGCCGGGGGCGGGTACTGGGAGGTTGCCAGCGACGGGGGGATCTTCTCCTTCGGGAACGCCCCGTTTTACGGGTCGATGGGCGGCCGGCACCTGAACCAGCCGATCGTCGGGATGGCGGCCACCCCCTCGGGCAACGGCTACTGGCTGGTGGCCAGCGACGGGGGGATCTTCGCCTTCGGCGACGCCCAGTTTCACGGGTCGATGGGCGGGCACCCGTTGAACAAGCCCATCGTGGGCATGACAGCCACCGCCGACGGAGGCGGGTACTGGTTCACCGCGTCGGACGGCGGCGTGTTCGCGTTCGGTGACGCCGGCTACTTCGGCTCGTTGGGCGGCCTGCCGATGAGCCGGCCGGTGGCGGCCATGGCGGCCACTCGGGACGGGAACGGTTACTGGTTCACCAACAACAACGGCGCGGTCTCCGGGTTCGGCGATGCCGGGTACTACGGATCAGCCCCTCAGGTCCTCAACGCTCCCGTCGTCGGCATGGCGGCGACGCTGGGCAACGGCGCGTTCGGCGGCGTCCCCTTCCAGTCCGGAACCTACGGCTTCGACGTCTCGAAGTACCAGTGTGGGCAGCTCCCCTCCCAGCACACCTTCGGGGTCGTGGAGGTGGACGGCTGGTCGAACAGCCATACGAACCCCTGCCTCGCCGCGGAGGCGAGCTGGGCGGGAGCGGGGCTCAACCTCTACACCTACCTCACGACGGGCGCGAGCTCGAGCGGACCCGGCATCTGCGGAGGCAACGCCGGGTGCAACTTCGGCTACGGCGAGGCCCAGCATGCTTTCGCCGACGCCCAGGCCGCAGGGGTGAGCACGGGGGTGACCTGGTGGCTCGACGTGGAGAGCAGTGGCGGAGCCTTTCAGACGGGATCGCAGTTCGCTTCCGGCAACGCCGACGTGGTGCAGGGTGCGATCTACGGGCTCGAGGGGGAAGGGATCAACAACGTCGGCATCTACCTCAGCGCGGACAACTGGCAGTCGCTCCTCGGGAGTTACTCGCCGGGCGTCCCGCTCTGGATCGCGTGGTACTCGGGCAACGGCGGGCCCTACGGTTGCACCAATGCGCGAATCGAGGCACAGCGGGTGAGCAGCTTCCTTCCTCCCGGGCCGATCGTCCTGACCCAGTACACGGACACCGTGAACGGGCAGTCCATCGACGGCGACTACGCCTGCTGAGGGTCTCGGTCCGGGCCCGGCGCGTCGGACCCGCTCCGCCCCGGGAGCCGCGAGTCCGGAACGGGCGTGGCGTCGTTGTAGCGATCGAGGGTCCAGGCTCCGTCCTCCACCCGCCATTCGGTGAGGGAGGCATGCGCCGTCCGCAGCTTCAGCCTGCGCACGGCCGGGTGCACCGGGAGGAACCGCAGCAGGCTCGCCTCTATCACCCCGGCGTGGCAGACCACCACGACCGCCCCCCCGGGGCCGGCAGGACGGGTGGCGGCATCCTCGGCGACACGCCGCAGGGCGTCGGAGGCCCGGTCGACGAAACCCGACCAGCTCTCCCCGCCCGGGGCGATCGGCTGGTCGGGCCGGACGTCCCAGTCCGGCTCCGCGAACCGCTCGGCGAACTGGGCCCAGCTCAGGCCGTCGGCGTCGCCGGGCCGCAGCTCGCAGAGGTCGGCGTCGAGCACCAGGCGGGGGCCGCCGCCCGACGAGCCGTCCCGTTGCCGGTCGTCGCCGACCGGACGATCGCCCACCCGCCCGAGCGCGGGGGCGACGATCTCGGCCGTCTGCACGGCGCGTGGCAACGTCGAGGCGTAAAAGGTGAGGGTCCCTCGCAGCTCGCCGGTGCGCAGCAGCCGGTCCCGCAGCGCGCTTGCCTGGGTCACTCCCCTGGCCGTCAGGCCCGTGCAACCCCGCATTCCCCCCACCAGCCCGTTCACGTTGCACTCGGCCTCGCCGTGGCGCACCAGGATCAGGCGGGTCCCGCCCGGAGCCGTCGGCGTCACCGTTCTGATGCCGTCGGGGGGCGCGGCCCCGCCGGGGCCCTGGGACGGCGCGGCCCCGCCGGGGCCCTGGGACGGCGCGGCCCCGCCGGGGCCCTGGGACGGTCCCGTCAGGCCAGCTCCCCGACGAACTCCTCGAGCTGGCGCAGCGTGCGGCACTCCACCACGGCGTCGCAATGGACCGCGTACTCGTCGACGATGGAGTCGCCCGAGCCCCAGTAGTCCCGCGGCTCGGGGTTCAGCCAGTAGAGGTGGCGGGCCTTGCGCTTGAGGTCCTCGAGCACCCACGACTCCGACGCGTGGTAGTTGTTGCGGGCGTCGCCGAGCAGGAGCACGCTCGTGCGGGGGTTGATCTCGTCCCCCCAGCGACCGTGAAACGTCGACAGGGCGTGGCCGTAGTCCGAGTGGCCGTCCACCCAGATCACGTCGGCCTCGGTGTTGATGCGGTGGACGGCGGTGGTCGGGTCCTCCACCCCTTCGAAGAACCTGGTGACCTCGTCGATCCCGTCGACGAAGACGAAGCTGCGGACCTTTGAGAACTGCGAGCTGATGGCGTACACGAGATGGAGGGTGAACCGGGCGAAGGAGGCCACCGATCCCGACACGTCGGCGATCACCATGATCTCGGGCTTGGCCGGGCGCGGATGCCGGAACCGGGGCTCGACCGGGACCCCGCCGTAGGAGAGCGAGCGCCGGACGGTGGCGCGAAAGTCGAGCCGGCCCTGGCGGCCGTGACGGCGCTTGCGGGTCAGGCGGACGGCCAGCTTGCGCGACAGCGGGTGCAGGGCGCGGTGCAGGGCATCGAGCTCCTGGCGGGTGGCGTGCATGACGTCGACGTCCTCGGGCAGGGGCTTGCGCACCGACTTGGCCAGGGCCTCGGCCCCCCGGTCCTCCACCAACCGTCGCCGGATCTCCTGCTCGACCGCCTGTCGGAGCTTTTCGATCCGGGCCCGGTACTCGTCCCGGAGGAGGCGGTCCTCCAAGGGCGTGAGGTCCGTGCCGCTCGGCACGGACCCCTTGGCCTCTTCGACCAGCCGCTCGAACACCCCGTCGAGATCGAGGTTCCGCAGGGTCCGGTAGAGGTAGTAGGTGCCGCCGACCGGCCGGCCGGGCTCCATGCCCGCGAAGCGGCTGACCGCCTGGCGGGCCACCACCGACACGAGGGCGTCGTCACCCATCAGCAGGGCCCGGTAGAGGAGCTCGGCCAGCTCCTCCGCGCTCAGCCCCTCTCCCCCTCCGCCGCCTCCCTGGCCCTTCTGGCCGGGCGCCACCGAACCGTCGGACCCTTCCTCGGGCTCGGCCATCCCGGCCTCGCCGGCGGTCTGGGCCGTCGGCCCCATCCGGGTCGCGAAGAAGATCTCGAAAGCCATGTCGAAGACCCGCCAGTGCGAGCTCGACTTCACGAGCGTCGCCGCCAGCGCGTACTTGAGGGCCTCACGGTCCTCGAGCGGGATGTGGTGGACGGCCTCGGCCGCGTCGAGGTGCTCGGTCAACGAGACCGGTAGTCCCGAGCGGCGCAGCTCGGCGACGAAACCTGACAGCAGGTCGAGCATGGACCTCGGACCGTTCCTCGGTCAGCCGTCGGCGGACAGCAGTTCCTTGGCCGCCCGTTCGATGTCGGTCTGGTACTTGAGCAGGATGTGCAGCGTGTCCCGGGCCTGGGCGGCGTCGATGGACTCGACGCCGAGCACGACGAGGGTTCGGGCCCAGTCGAGCGTCTCGGAGACCGACGGTGCCTTGCGCAGCTCGATGGTGCGCAACGAGCGGACGATCCGTGCCACCTGGTCGGCGAGCTCCTCGGTGATGCCGGGGACGCGGGCGCGCACGATGTCGCGCTCGCGCTCGAGGTCGGGGTAGTCGACGTGAAGGTAGAGGCACCGGCGCTTCAGCGCCTCGGACAGCTCACGGGTGTTGTTGGAGGTCAGGAACACCAGGGGCAACCGGGTGGCCCGGACGGTCCCGAGCTCGGGGATCGACACCTGGTACTCCGAGAGGATCTCCAGCAGCAGCGCCTCGGTCTCGAGCTCCACCCGGTCGACCTCGTCGACCAGGAGCACCACGGGCTCGTCGGCCCGGATGGCCTCCAACAGGGGCCGGGTGAGAAGGAACTCCTCCGAGAAGATGTCCTCTTCGATGTCGCCCCACGTGGGCCTCGACCCGGAGGCGCCGTCCGGGTCGTTCCCCGTCCCGGTGACCTGGCCCGCCTGAATGCGCAGCAACTGCTTGCGGTAGTTCCATTCGTACAGCGCCTTGGACTCGTCGAGCCCCTCGTAGCACTGCAACCGGATCAGCCGGCTGCCCGTCAGGTCGGCCACCGATTTGGCGAGCTGGGTCTTGCCCGTCCCCGCCGGGCCCTCGACGAGGACGGGCTTGGCCAGGCGGTCCGCCAGGTACACGACCCCGGCGATCCCCTCGTCGGCGAGGTACTGCACGTCGGCGAGGCCGCTGCGCACGGCAGCGATCGACTCGAACCGGGGCGGCCCGATGTCGGGCAGTCCCAACGCCGCCCCGGTCGACCCGGTTCCCCGGTCGGCCTCGTGGCCCTCGTTGGACACCTTTGCTCCGCTCACCTACGCACCTGCCCCTCTCCTCTCACGACCCATTTCACACAGGTCAGCTCGCGCAACCCCATCGGCCCTCTCGCGTGCAGCTTCTGCGTCGAGATCCCGACCTCCGCCCCGAGGCCCAGCTCGGCACCGTCGACGAAGCGGGTGGACGCGTTCACCAGCACCGCGGCGGCGTCCACCTCGGCCACGAAACGGTCGGCCGTGGCGAGGTCCGCCGTCACGATCGCCTCCGAGTGCCCTGACCCGAACCGCGCGATGTGGTCGATGGCCGCGCCGACGTCGTCCACCACGGCGACGCTCATCTTCGCCCCGAGGTACTCGCGGGCGAAGTCGTCCTCGGTCGCCGCGGCGACGCCGGGGAGGACGCTCCGGGTCCGGTCGTCACCGAACAGCTCCACGTCCCCGAGGGCGCGTCGGACGACCGGGAGGAACGCGGCCGCGATCGACCGGTGGACGAGCAGGGACTCGGCCGCGTTGCACACGCCCGGGCGCTGGGTCTTGGCGTTCACGACGATCTCGGTGGCCATGTCGAGGTCGGCCGCGACATCGACGTACACGTGGCAGTTGCCGGCTCCGTCGAGCACGTAGGGCACGGTGGCGTGCTCGATCATCGAGTCGATGAGCCCCGGGCCGCCCCGCGGCACGAGGCAGTCGATCAGGCCACGCAGACGCATGAAGGCGATCGCCGTCTCGTGGCCGGTGTCCTCCACCAGCGCGACGGCGTCCTCGGGGAGGCCGGCCTTCCTCGCCGCCCGCCGGAGCACCGACACGACGGCCCGGTTCGACTCGATCGCCGAGGACGAGCCTCGCAGGAAGGCGGCGTTCCCCGCCTTCAGGCAGAGGGCGGCTGCGTCGCTGGTCACGTTCGGCCGGTTCTCGTAGATCACGCCGACCACGCCCAGGGGAACCCGGACCCGCTGGACCCGGAGCCCGTTCGGCCGGACCCAGCCACCGAGGACCTCCCCCACGGGATCGGGCAGCCCGGCCACGTCGCGCAGCCCGTCCACCATGTCGGCGATCCGCCGCTCGGAGAGACGCAGCCGGTCGACCGCGGTGCCGTCGGCGCCGCGCCGCTCCGCCTCGGCCAGGTCCCGCCGGTTGGCCTCGAGCACGGCCCCGGCCTCGGCCGACAGCAGGTCCGCGGCGACCCGCAGGGCGTCGTCGCGCACCGCCGACGAGGAGCGGGCCACGACCCGCGACGCCGCGCGGACGCGTACCGCCAGCTCCCCGAGATGCGAAGGCTTCACCGGGTCAGCGTATCGCGAGCCGTCGAACCCGATCCGGGTCGACCGGCGCCGCCCCTCCCCGCAGGGGCCCGATCGACCCTGGCTCAGCCCCGCAGGGGCGGGATCGACCCGGCGAGCACCACCAGGTCGTCACGGTGCACCACCTCGGACGGGACGTCCCCGGGGAGGTCCTCGGTGCGCCGGCCGACCCACTGACCGGCCAGTGCCGACGGCGCGCGGGTCAGGCCCTTGGCGAAGACCGCCCCGTCCACGCCCTCGATCTCCACCGCGTCGTCGGGGACGAAGGAGCCCCGAACGGCCACCACGCCGGCCGCGAGCAGGGACCGCCCCTCCTCCACCAGCGCCCGCCTCGCCCCGTCGTCGACGACCAGCGTCCCCGACGCGCTCCGGGCGAAGGCGATCCAGAGCTTGCGGGCCGGCAACCGGCGGTCCCGGGGCCGGAAGACCGTTCCGGCGCCGGGCTCCCCGGCGAGGGCGGCCGCCAGGACCCCGGGACGGGCGGCGTCGGCGATCACTGCCCGGACCCCCGACCAGGTGGCGATCTTGGCCGCTGCGAGCTTCGACGACATCCCGCCGCTGCCCACCGGCGTGCCGGGACCGCCCGCGACCAGCTCGAGCCGGTGGTCGATCTCGACGACCTCCTCGATGAGGGAGGCGCCCTCCACCATCCGGGGGTCGCCGGTCAACAGGCCCGGCGCGTCGGTCAGCAGCACGAGGGTCTCGGCCCGGACCAGATGGGCGACCAGGGCTCCGAGGCGGTCGTTGTCCCCGAAGCGGATCTCCTCGTCGGCCACCGCGTCGTTCTCGTTGACCACCGGCACCACGCCGAGCCCGAGCAGGTGCGTGAACGTCTGACGGGCGTGGAGGTACTGGCGGCGATCGACGAAATCGAGGGGGGCCAACAGGACCTGGCCGGCCAGCAGCGCGTGCGGCGTGAGCCCCTCCTGCCACGCGGCCATGAGCCGCTGCTGGCCGACCGCCGACACCGCCTGCAGGATGGCCGGGTCGCTCGGCCGCGGCCCGGGACGGCCGAGCGCGGACCACCCGACGGCGATCGCCCCCGAGCTCACCACGACGACGTCGTGACCGGCCGCCCGCACGGAGGCGATCTCGCGACAGAGCCGGTCGATCAACGGGCGGTCCGCCTCACCCGCGGGCGTGGTGACCGACGAAGATCCGACCTTCACGACCACCGTCCCCCCCCTGCGCCCGGGGACGACCTGGGTCGTCACGGCCCTCCCTCGGTCCCGTCCCCCCCGTCGCGCCGGGACCGGCGCCTGCCGCCGGGCCGCCCTCGGGTCGCCCCCGCGCCCGTCGCCATGTCGAGCCCGGCGTCGCCCTGGTCGCGGTACCACGTGAACGTGACGGGCCCGAGACGCACCTCGTCCCCGTCGTGCGCCCCCGCCCGGGAGAGGGAGCGATCGACCCCCAGGCGCCGGAGCCGCCGGATCGACTCGTTCAGGGCGTCGTCGTCGGTCAGGTCCGAGAAGCTGACCGCCCGCTCCGCCGCCCGCCCGGAGATCTCCCATACCCCGGGCCCGAGCCGCTGCACCGTGATGCCCTCGGGAAGCGGACGGTGCACGACCACCTCCGAGGGAGCAGCCGCCTCCTCCTCCCGGGCCGCGCTCACCAGGAGCGCCAGCCGCCGGAGCAGATCGGGCACCCCGAGCCCGGTCACCCCCGAGACGTGGAGCAGACCGGCCGGCTCGTCCGGCTCGGCGGCGGTACCGGCCGGCTCGGCCAGGTCGGCCCGGGAGCCGATCACCAGGCGCGGCCGGCGGAGCAGCTCCGGCCGGTAGCGCTCGAGCTCGCCCAGCAGGATCCTCAGCTGGTCCGCCGGCGACCGCTCGGCCACCGGGGCCAGGTCGAGCAGCACCACCAGCACCCGGGCCCGCTCGACGTGCCGCAGGAACCGGTGCCCGAGGCCCTTGCCCTCCGCGGCGCCCTCCACCAGCCCGGGCACGTCGGCGATGACGAGCTCGACCTCGTCGCCCTGTCCGGGTCGCCCGGCCCGACCCCCCACGCGCACCACCCCGAGGTGGGGTTGCAAGGTCGTGAAGGGGTAGTCGGCCACCTTGGGCCGGGCCGCCGAGACCCTCGAGATGAGCGTCGACTTGCCCACGTTGGGGAACCCCACCAGGGCGACGTCGGCCATGAGCTTCAGCTCCAGATCGAGCCAGCGCTCCTGGCCCGCCTCACCCTGCTCGGCGAACGCCGGGGCCCGCCGGCGGTTGCTCAGGAAGCGGGCGTTCCCCTGCCCACCCTTCCCGCCCTCGGCCGCCCTGAAGCGGTCACCGGGCCCGGTGAGATCACAGAGGACCGTGCCCTCCCGGTCGCGGACGACGGTGCCCACCGGGACCGGGACCGTCAGGTCGGGCCCGCGCGAGCCGTGCTTCTTCTTGCCGGAGCCGTGGGCCCCGTCGGTGGCCCGCCGGTGCGGGTGGTCGCGGAAGCCGAGCAGGGAGGCCTGGCGGAGCGTGGCCTCGAGCCAGACGTCCCCCCCACGGCCCCCGTCCCCGCCGTCGGGGCCGCCCCGGTCGACGTGGGCCTCCCGCCGGAAGGACACGGCGCCGGCGCCCCCGTCTCCACCCTTGGCGTGGAGCTGGGCCTCATCGACGAAGCCGGACACGGCCGTGATCCTACGGGGCGCGCCTCTCCGCTCCGATCATCCTCCCCGGAGCGCGGCCTCGAAGAGCCGGTGGGCGCGGCGGGTCACCTCACCGCGGGCCTCCGCCGCGTCGACGCTCGTGCAGCGTCCCTCGGTCACCAGCCGACGACCGGCCACCCAGACGTCGGTCACCTGGCGGCTCGACGCCGACCACACCAGGTGGGCCAGCAGCTCCTCGAGGTTGAGCGCCGGGGTGAACATCGAGTCGGCGAGCTCGAGCCGGATGAGGTCGGCCGGCCGGCCGGGCTCGAGCCGGCCGGTGTCGAGACCGAGCGCCTCCGCCCCGCCACGGGTCGCCAGGCGCAGGGCCTGGCGAGCGGTCATCGCGGTCGCGTTCGCCGCCACCCCGCGTGCCAGCAGGGGGGCCAGCCGCATCTCCTCCCACAGGTCGAGGTTGTCGTTCGACGCGGGGCCGTCGGTGCCGAGCCCGACCCGGATGCCCCGGGCGAGCATCTCGGTGACCCGCGCCACGCCGCTCCCGAGCTTTCCGTTGCTCTGCGGGCAGTGGGCCACGGCGACGTCGTGGGCCACGTACAGGTCGAAGTCCCCCGGGCCGAGCCAGACCGAGTGCGCAGCCAGCACCGGGCCGTCGAGCACCCCGAGGCGGGCGAGCAGCTCGGGGGCGCTGCAGCCGTGGGAGTTGCCGATCCGGCGCCCCTCGTCGGCCGTCTCGGCCACGTGCACGTGCACCAGGGCGTTCAGCTCCCGGGCGACCTTCGCGGTGGCCCGCAACCCCTCGGCGGGGATCGCGTAGGCGGAGTGGGGGCCCAGGCCCACCTGCACCAGCCCGTCGCCGTCGTGCAGGTCCGCATGAAGGGCACCGGCTGCGTCGAGGAACGACTCCCACGACGATTCGGGGCCGCCGCCGGGCAGGTCGAAGATCCCCGGGGTGATGACGCAGCGGATACCCGCATCGAGCACGGCGGCGGCCAGGGCCCGGTTGTGGAGGTACATCTCGCAGCTGGTGGTGACCCCGCTCCGGAGCAGCTCGTCCACCCCGAGCAACATGCCCCAGTAGACGTCCTCGTCCGTCAGCTGCGCCTCGCGGGGCCAGATCGACTCGCGAAGCCACCGGTGGAGGGGCAGGCCGTCACCCGAGCCCCGGAGGAGGGTCATCGGGGTGTGGCCGTGGGTGTTCACCAGCCCGGGCATGAGCAGGCCTCCCACGCCGAGCTCGGGTGTCGCCGACGGGGGTGCGTCGGCGCGGGGGCCGACCCAGGTGATGCGCCCGTCCACCACGTCGACCACACCCGGGCGGTACACCCGGTCGGCGTCGTCGAGCGTCAGGACCACGTCGGCGGCCAGACGGAGCCCCGACGCCTGCCCGAGGCCGACCACCGGGTCAGACCACGGAGACGTAGAGCCGGTTGGCCAGGCCCGGACCGAACGCGACCGTCTTCCCGCCGAGGGCGAGCACCAGCGTGCCGTCGGGGGTCCGGCTCGAGACCTCGGCCGACGCCCCCGGCACGAAGCCGTGCTGGCTCAGGTAGCTCAGCAACGAGGTGTCGAGCTCGACGTCCTCACTGATCCGCTCGAGACGGACGTCCTGGCCCGGCTCGGCCTCGGTGAGCGGCATCTGGGAGGCGAGAAGGCTCGGCCTGAGCGAGCCGGGGATGGGATTGCCGTGCGGGCAGGTCGCCGGGTCGCCGAGCAGGAGGACCAGGCGCTCCTCGACGTCGTCGGAGATCACGTGCTCCCACCTGCCGGCTTCGGTATGCACCTTGTGCCACTCGAGCCCGATCACGTCGACGAGCAGGCGCTCGGCCAACCGGTGCCGCCGGACCACCTTTTCGGCCACGACCGAGCCGCTGTCGGTGAGCTCGACGACCCTCCCGGCCCGCCGCACGTAGCCCTCGCCCTCCAACCGGTCGAGCATCTCGGAGACCGACGGAGCCGAACGGCCGAGCCGCTCGGCGATGCGGGCCTGAATGACGGGCGTGCCCTCCTCGGTGAGGGAGTGCACGGTCTCGAGGTACTCCTCCACCGGGGGGTGAAATCCTTCCTCCACGGGACCGATCCTACCGGGGCGGGGCGGGGCGGCCCGCCGTTCCGGCCGCCCCGGCCCGTAGCATTGGCCCGATGCCACACAGTGCGACGGGGTCGCCGAGCTCCGATCCCTTCGAGCAGGCCCACCTGGCCGCCCGCGAGCTGGCGCGGCGGACGAAGTCCGAGCGCCACGACACCGTCGTGGTGCTCGGTTCCGGGCTCTCGGCCGCGGCACCGCTCCTCGGGGCGGATGCTGCGCCGGTCGACCTGTCGACGCTGCCGTGGTTCCCCCGTTTCACCGGCATCGGGCATCGCACGGAGGCCTGGTCGGTCACCCTCGGGTCGAGCCGGGTCCTGCTGATCGCCGGGCGGAGCCACCTTTACGAGGGCCTCACCGAGCACCAGGCGGCCCACACGGTCCGGACGGCCATCGCCGGGGGCTGCCACGCGGTCATCCTCACCTGCGCCGCCGGCTCGCTGCGCCCCGAGCTGACCGTCGGGTCGGTCGTGGCGGTGAGCGACCACCTCAACCTGACGGGCAGGTCCCCGCTCCTCGGGGTGGCGGCCGACGACCCCGCGGGGAGCCCCTTCGTCGACCTGGCCGACGCCTGGTCACCCAGGCTCCGCGCCCTGGTGCGCGAGATCGAGCCGTCGGTGCCCGAAGGGGTGTACGCCCAGCTACCGGGTCCGCACTTCGAGACCCCGGCCGAGATCCGGATGCTCGCCGGCCTCGGCGCCGACCTGGTCGGCATGTCCATCGCCACCGAGGCGATCGCCGCCCGCCACCTGGGGGCCGAGGTGCTCGGCCTGGCCGTCGTCACCAACCCGGCAGCGGGCCTGGCCGACGCCCCGCTGTCGGTGGCCGAGATGATCGACGCCGCGAGCGGCGCCACGCCCCGGCTCGCCCGCCTGATCCGGCGAGTGGCGGAGCAGCTCGGCCCCTGATCCGATCAGGCCTGCGGCAGCACGTCGACGAGCTTGCGGCCCCGGCGGGCGCCGAACTTCACCTGGCCGTCGGTCATGGCGAAGAGGGTGTCGTCGCCGCCCCGCCCGACGTTCACCCCCGGATGGAACCGGGTCCCCCGTTGGCGGACGATGATGGAACCGGCCGTGATCACCGTCCCGTCAAAGACCTTCACGCCGAGCCGTTGCGCGTTGGAGTCGCGGCCGTTCCTGGTCGATCCCCCACCCTTGGTCTTGGACATCTCGGGTCTCCTTCGTCAGCCGGCGGGCGAGATGGCGGTGATCTCCACCGTGTCGTAGCGCTGCCGGTGGCCCCAACGACGCCGCTGGTT
>Ga0307372_10007612_pt1 | contig 15463 bp, 12 predicted proteins | sample OX1MG_FD_202533 | JGI IMG/M metagenome (GOLD analysis project Ga0307372, IMG submission 202533) | Soil microbial communities from Risofladan, Vaasa, Finland - OX-1 | ecosystem: Environmental > Terrestrial > Soil > Coastal area > Acid sulfate soil | place: Finland: Risofladan, Vaasa | collected... | reverse complement strand
ACGGGTTCACGCGCGTCCGACGCTGTGCAGCTTCGCAGCGATACCCGCCCGCCACTGGCGGACGGCCACGCCCACGCGGTGTCTGCGGACGGACCCAGCCGTTGCGCTTGAGCTCTCGCGTGATGGTGCTGGCCGAACGCTGCAAACTGATGGCGATCTGGCACGGAGTGCTCCCTGGCTCTAACTGAACCTGGATCACTGCCCGGTCTTCAAGACTGAGGTGTGTGTATGATTCTCCCCTGCAACATTTCCTCCGATTGAATGTTGCACTTGGAAGTTGAGCGCGCCCTGTGATTCGGCGCTGGCATTTTCGTGAAGGGCTATCGGCGCGCGAGATTGCGCGACGGACGAAGCTGTCGCGAAACACGGTCAGCAAGTACCTGGAGAGCGGCGAGATCGAGCCGCGTTACGCTCGTCGGGTGAGCCTGAGCAAGCTGGATGCGTTTGCCGAGCAGCTACGGACCTGGCTGGCCGACGCGGCGCGACGAGATCGCAAGCAACGGCGCACGGTCAAGCAGATGTACCGGTCCTTGCAGCTGCTGGGCTATTCCGGATCCTACGACCGAGTGTGCGTGTTCGCGCGGCGTTGGAAACAGGCACAGCGGGAGTTAACCCTCGGCAAGTCCGGCACGCTCGCCCTGCGCCTGACGCACGTCGACCTCGTCATCCTCACTACCAACCTGAGCTTTGCCGAATGGACCACCGTCTTTGGAGACCAGAAGATGCCACCACGCTGATGGGTCGGCTGACTCACCACGGCCAAATCCTCGAAACCGGCAACGACTGTGATCGCTTCAAAACCAGCTCAGACCTCAACTATAAGATGACTCAACCCGCCAGAATCATCCCCGCTTGAAGTATATTGCAGCATCTAAGATGGCTCACTTTTGCGCGCAAACCCTGACTCAGTTTTCGACACAATTCAACAGTTCGAGGCCAGGATCGGGTGATCGTTCGATCATGGCAAGTTTCTGCTCCAGTCGTTCGCGTAGCCGCTCGTGTGCCCTCCAGGATCGAAACTAATCGTAATCTAGGGGAGACGGGAGACGGGAGATGATGCTAGTCTCGCGGTGTATAAGAGTATATATAACGCAGTACGTCGGCAAAGAAGGTGGATCAAATGGCGAAGTGACCCTCACTAGACATCATGTCGTTCTCCTTGCGTGGATTGAATCACGGCAAGGGATACGTTTTTCGGGGGCAAGGTCAGTGAGTGTCGGCATCAAGCTGTTTACGCTGTACCTGATTGTGGGGTTTGGGAACTCGGTGGTGCAGGCGATCATGAACCAGTTGAATGCCTTGGTCGCCTGCGGTCAGCCGGTGGGTTTCGGTGACTGGCTGGCCATCGCTGGCAGCGCACTGGTGTACGGCGGGGTGGGCTACATGGTGCCAGGCATCGCGTCGAGCATGATGAGTGGTTCGCCCAGCATGAGCTTGGGCAACAACCTGGGGGCAGCGAGCGGCATGCTGGCTGCCGCCCCGGTGGCGGCCGGGCTGGCGGCGGGTGCGGCCACCACGAAAGCGGCTGGGCTGGTCGGGAAAGCGTTTGGCCGTACCCAGTCGGGGGCTGCGGGTGGGATAGGCGGTTCCGCTGCCAGTGGCGGCGGGTTTGCTGGGGGGATTAGCGGCGGAACCGCCGGGCTGTCCAAGCTCACGCAGGCTGCAGGCAATGTAGCGTCAATGGCCGGCAAAGACGCGAAGGCAACTCAGGCGGTTGGTGCGGAGATGCAGAATGGCGGTGACGCGATCAAGGCGGCGCAGTCGCCCACCGGAAAAGATCTGAGTGGCGCTGCATCACCCAGCACGGTGGACAGCAAGCCGGGCGGCAACGGTTTCACCAGTGCGCCGGGTACTTCAGGAGGAATGAACGAAACCGGCGGCATGTCGGCCAGTGGGTTTGACGCCAACGCGGCTCAACGCGCGTTCAAAGCGGATCAGCAGCAGAACCAGGGAAAAAGCTGGGCGGACAAGCTGCTGGATAAATCATCCGATCTGCAACATGCCGCGGACCGCAAGCAGCCCGGGCTGGCGCATGACGGTTCGAGTGGGAGCGGGATCGGCGTCCGGATTCAGCATCATGAGCATTGAGGTTTATTGTGGCCCTATTGGCACTCGGTACCTCTCCTAATGTCGACTCATCGACTGCATGGAGTACTGGTCTTCAATGCAGCATCCCGAGCACGGCTGCCCGAACCACTGCGGCGGCCTTGTTGGCGGTGTTCAGTTTGGACATGGTGTTGCCGATATGGAAGTTGACTGTGCGCTCTGAGATATTGAGGATATCCGAAATCTCGGCGGACGTCTTGCCATCTCCTGTCCATTGTAGAACCTCGACCTCCCGAGAGGATAATTTCACCCTTGTTTCAGGTAGCATTTTGGTGGCCAGGAGGCGTGACATCCCCAAATGCGCCGCCTGGGCTAACCACATCATCTTGAGTTCTTTATCCTGAAGCTCGGCTGCAGAAATGGGTTCGCTCGAGCGAGCCAGCGTCAGCAAACCACCCACACCGTTTACATCTCGACTGGCCTGAACCCAGCCAATTTGTAATCCATATGAACGCGCCTCTTCCCAAAGTTCTGGTGCTGGGGCAAATAGATTATCGGACCAGAGGACGGGTAAGAGTGAGCGCATGCCATACTGCACTGTCGGGTCGACGACGAGGTAGTTTTTTTCTTGATATCGTTCTTGCCAGCCGATCGGATAATTATTGAACATCACCGTCTTCGGCTGCGTTAAAGGAAGCGGCATACGCAAGCCGTAGCAACAGTGATCAAAACCGAGATCGCGCGCAAGCGAAATGATTCTTTCAAATAATGCGTGCTCGGACTCAACTGCGTGCAGCGCATGCATTTGATCCTCCTGCCAATTCCTCATGGTACTGTCCTCCTGCACGTCGCTGTTTCGGTAACTCAGGTTCGTAAAGTAATACAGATCGCGGAAGATTATAGACTCAACCCCTCCTGACAGACTTGACACTACCACGTCACGGTGCCGTCATGTAATCTGTTTCACGTTACATTTGCAAGAAACGACTATAGAACTATCAGACCGATGCCGAAGTATATTCCTGTGCCCGAGTACCCATGATTACCCTGTCAGATGACAGTTATATACGTCTGACATTGGAAACCTTCTTAGCCACTCAGCTTGTGCATTTTTCGTCCGGGCTGGATGAGGATAAACCCATTTCCCCCCAGGAGGGAGCGAGCTTTGCCCATATCTCCGGCTACACGGAGTGGCTCAGCACTACGACGCCGACCCTCACCATAGGATGGGACTGGGGGCTGGATGTGTCGCAAGGGCAACCACTCTACGTAAGGTTGGACGCTCCGCGAAGCAACATCATGCTGGTCGATGCCATGCAGTACGATTTAGGTTCCGCCAAGACCTCGGTGTTGCTTGAGGCAGTGATAGATGCGCTTGCTTGGCGGAAAGAAGTTCATCAGAACATCACTACCCGATATGCTTGACAGGTTGTCAACCTGTCAAGATTTACAGTTACCCAAATTGCCATAACGCTGCCCAATACGCCCTAAGTTACAACGTTTTACTGGGGGTGTTTATGCAGGTCATGTCAGGTGTTCCCGAAGGGCTTCCGCAGGGGTTGTATTCGAAGGTTGCCCGTTATCGCCACAAGGTGTTCGTCGAACAGCTCGACTGGGAACTTCAAACCCAGGATGACGCGGAACTGGATCAGTTCGACCGCTCGGATACCGTATATGTCGTCGCGCAGGATGACGAAGAGCAAGTCTTCGGCTGCGCCCGGTTACTCCCTACTACGCGCCCCTATCTCCTGAGGGAGGTATTTCCACAGCTTCTCAATGGGCTGCAGCCACCTTGCTCCCCGGATGTTTGGGAGCTTTCGCGCTTTGCTGCGGTGGACCTCAATAATCAGACCTCGACGTTGGGGCAGTTTTCTTCGCCGGTGGCCATCAAACTGCTGCAGGCATCGATTGCTTGCGCCGCCGCGCATGGGGCAAAACGATTGATAGCCGTATCAGTGGTTGGCGTCGAGCGGCTGCTGCGTAGGGCCGGTTTTCATGCACATCGGGCGGGGCCGCCGATGGTCATTGATGGGCATCCGATATTTGCGTGCTGGATTGAACTGGATCAACCATGCCAGGCCATGTTCGTCTGAAATTGGGTAAAAAGTCAGGTTGAATGGGTAAAAAAATGAAATGCGAGAATTCGTCATTTTATAACGAAAGAGTCATGGCTTCCCCGCAGATGGCGGAGAAGCTAATAATCGGCCCCGAGAAATTAGAGTGTTTCCGGATGAGAACAAGTTAATAAACTGGTTCGTTAGCAGAATCTGTGGGCGGTCTGAGGTTCGGGTAATTTTCCAAGTACATGATAGAGCGCTATTTCTGTAGCTCGAAAGGTACGGAAGCCGTAGGTTTTCCTCATGGTGACTTTGGCTTTGTTGTTGAGGCCTTCGACGCCGCCGCTAGCAGCCTGTCGGACTTGGCACTTGGACGCGCCCGTAGATCGCATAAACGTATTTTAGAGTACACGAAGTGATCGAGTATTCGCGTAGGACGCAAATTTATGCTGGTCTTTATTACTCACTTTTAAGTTATACACAGAAAGTACGACAGGCTGCTAGCAGTCGTTTTACGCACTTGAACGGATTGTAGTGCTATGAACGCGAACAAATTTCCGGAGCATTTCTGCGCAGAGAACTATGAGCGAAATATAGCAAGACAAGGTTGGCTACGCGGATAAGTCGTAGCGAGTTCACACTAATGCACTTAGTTCAGGAGACCGACTGCGCTCAAAATAGCACTGCTTGGCTTCGTATTAAGCCTTACGACATCGTTCCACCCCTTGCGACATGCTTGCAAGGAGAATATTGATACAGAAGGAATTACGGAATGCTCCAGTTTGATCAGCTTGTTTCAATTAATTTTCAGGGCACGGTCGTCACATTCGGCCGTGTACTTGGATCGCAAGGTACTGATATTTATTTCAACGTTTTGGGTGCGGACACCAATGTGGATGATCCACGGTTGAGCTGGGCAGGCTTTGCCAAGGTCGATTTCCCGCAAGAGGTGCGGCAGGCTGGGATGAGCCTGATCACTGTTCAATCGGATTCGCGCACGATGCAGCCGGCCCATGCGCCGTTCAGGGTGGTCACTGATCAGAAATACATCATCATCGTCCAGCAATCGGCCCGCGGAACACTCTACATCAATCGTTTCCGCCTGTTGAAGGTCCAGAGCGGCTCGGACCAGAAGCGTACTACCTACGAGATCAACCCTGCGTGGGAGGTACGCTATTCCCGTAGCGGCAAGGAAGACGTTCCCGCCGACAGTTCGGACAGCCAGGGATATCTGGACGCGAATGGGCAGCCTTTCCTTGAACCCGCGCTGGAGCTGGCGATGATCGACGGCGTGGCGTCGGACAATTACGAATGCGTCCTGCTCCCGGTAAGCGGCAAGAGCCAGATGGCGTGGCAATTCCTGACGTTGGCCTCGGACGGGTCGAGCATGCACATGTTCAACTTTCCGCCTGGCGACACTGGGCTGCCGAACCTGACCGACAAAACCCTGACCGACAAGCTCGAAATCGCGCCAGACTCGTCTTTCCAGCTGCGGACCAAGGGAACGGATACGGCTCTGCTAGTGCAATCCCCTCCGCGCGCCGTGACCTACACGAAACACGAAAACGTCGTGCAGCCGGATGGGACCAGCGTTGGCGTCAAGCGCGCCGTCAGGGTAATGCTGACGGTTCCGGTTAAGGATAGCGATGTGGTCAAGACCGCAACACTGGATAGTGCGGTCGGGCCTGCGGGGACGATTGCAACGATCTCGGGCGCGCTAATTGTCGAAGACATCGTTCCGGCCGAGTTTGATCTACTCTTCGTCACCTCGTGCTACCTCTCGCTGTCGGCGCCGGGGGGTGTCCCCAATCCTCTGGCCATCACGGGCGCTTACAAGATGCGGTTCATGGCGGCAATCAAGGCGTTGGCCGACGGCGTGCAGATTATCGGCGGCGACCTCAAGACTGATGCCAAGACGGCCGCACCCTATGTGCGAGTGGTCGACGGCGGCAAGCTGGAGGTCGGGTTTGGCACGGGTAGTGCGGCGGTGACCTGCACCACGCTTCACCAAGTGCTTTATCCCGGCAACTGGGCCGATATCGAAGTTCAGTACATGGGCAAGGGCGACAACCCCTTTGTCATTCGAGCCAACGGCAACGCCATGCCCGTCACTCAATGTACCGTCCAGGCCGAGCCGGGCGGAACCCCGCTGAGCCAGATCGGTGCGGCCCAGAGCGGATACGAGGGCGCACTCAACCGCATTGCGGTCGACTCGGCAGGTGCGAACATCCTCACACTGCCCTGCAACACGGTCGACTATGGCAAGACGCCACCGGAAACACCGAATACGGCCGGTAACAGCGTTCTCGCCACGGTCTATGGTGCAAAGCCCGAGCCGTCCTCAGCTCCTGTCGGCACCCAAACCAATGGCGCTTTCTATGTCAGCGCGGACGGGCTTAGCTATTATGCCGGGCTGGCCGATTTCATTGTGCCGCAATCGCCGACCTGCCTGGTGGATGGGGCCGACGGGCTTTTACATCTTTACTATAGCGGCAAGGATGCGGATCTTTCGGTTGCCCAATTCTCGAAAAATTCAGCGCGGGCGACTTTTGTTGTTGGTTGGACCACTGATTGGGATGGGGCTGGCAGCGGCGGTGCGCTGATGGCCATCGCCCCCGAGGCGCTGCACACCTTCTTGCGGCGCCCGGTGGAGGCATGGGCCTATTCCTCGGCGTCTGTCCTGACTGCGGACGACGGGGCGCAGACGGGCATGGTCAGCTTCGTCGCGCACAGGGTGGGTACATCGCTTAATGGCACCAAGGTCACCGTGCGGCCCTCGTCCGTATCGAGTCAGCTATGTGATGTGACCGTGATCGGCGCCGGGGGGCTGGGGACCGAAACCTGGACCGGGTTGCCCCGGGATATCGACGCGTTCGTAAAGGCTTGGAACGGGGCCGCAGCCAGTAACCCGGATGATCAATCCGTGCTGAACCAGACTGCACCGCTGTTTGACTATGCGGGCAAGATCGCCCAGGTACTTGCGCCCAGTACCGAGAACGACGCTTATTTCCTATTTACTTCGGTCCCCTATCTGGCCATCGGATTGGGCAGCGCCACGGTGGAGCAAGCCGAGCAGCCGGACGAAGTCAAACTGACCTTTACCAGCACATCCCCTTCGAACTGGGAGGCGGGCAAGGTCCTGACCCATGTCTGGACGAAGGTGCCTCGCTCGTCGCGCGGTCTGACGGATGTTCTGACGGGCCGATCGACCAGTTATGACTACAGCAATATGGAGGCGAAGGGGTCGCGGGCCTATGGGCTCGAAGTATCCGCGACCCGGTCGGACGAAGCGCAGGCGCATGTGCTGTTCTTCGTGCTCGATGCGCTCCGGGATTTCACGCTGGTGGTTTCCAGCGGCAATGACAGCACGCACTGCATCGTGAAAATCGCTGGAGTGACACTCACGGATGTGCCGCGCGACCAGATCGCATTCGCCGAGATCATCAATGGCAAAAGCACAAGCTACCCTTATCCCGGTAACTACAAGGACACGATCGCCAGATCGGTCTTTGCACTGACCAACGGGCTTAGCGCGGCGGTGCAGAATGCCAACGCGGTAAAGGCGGCGAACGCGCTGGCCTATGCCGGGCTGCTTCGCGCTGTCTCTCAAGGGCAGAGCTACGACGCGATCTCCATTGGGGAGATGGCAAAGACGGATGCTGTTGCCTTCCAGAAGTCTACCCTCAAGACGAATGGGGACCCGGTCGTTATTCGCGGCTCGCGCCTGTTTGGCACCATCGTGAACGATTCACCCACCAATGGCGAGGTCGGGCGGTTGCTGGATACTGGGAGCTATGTGGACGGTCAGGCGCCGATCTCGGTTTTGGGTGTCAATGGTGGCTGGATACGGGTATCTCCCAAGTTCAGCCTCGAAACCAACCTCAAGGGCACAGGCTATGTTAGCTTCGATGTGGACAAAGCTTATGCACCGGCGGAAAGCCTTGCGCTCAGCTCTGACCTGACCGTCGAGGGCTGGATCCGGCCTGACGCCGCGACCAAGCGTGATCTGGCGCGGGCGCTGACCTATAACGTGACCGGCAACCTGAAAGAGCCGGATCTGCCGCTGCAATACATGGTCGGCAGCAAGCAGGGCCCGGCACTGCTGTCCAACCAGTCAATGTTTTTCCAGTCGGCCTTCAATTTCCACCCGCCCGAGCTGACGGTTCAGGTCTACATCAAGACTGCTCCGGATGCGGCGAGCGGCCGTGTCTTCACCGTTTTTGCGGTGACCGGCGGGGCCGAGTACGTGTCGCTGTCGATCAATCAGATGGGCAACGCCGTCGTCGATTTCCGGAAAGGGGCGGCAGCGGTTACCTCGGCAAACGCCATGCAGACCGATGTCTGGACCTGCCTGACGGTGACGGTCGCAAAGACATCCGGCGGAAAGCTCGCGATCAGGCTGTTCTGGAATAACGGCGATCCGGTCACTGCTGAGGCGAATGATACTTTTACCGAGAAGCTGGGCACGCTTCAGGTCGGCTCGGATATGAACGAAGCGATCACCGCCTCGTTAAACGGTGTCGCCTTCTGGCAGCGCGCGCTGACGATCAAAGAGGTCAAGGGTGCCGTCCTTTACGGTTTCCCTGACAACGATCCGCTACTGGGCATTCGTTGGAACCTCGCCGAAGGGGACGGTACGACGGTGATGAACTCAGCGGCGACCGGGCCTGCTTATAACACCAATATCCTGAACTCCTCGAAGCCCGGGTGGGATCCCAAGGGCGCCTTTGACGTACCCTATGCCGGCCGAAACGAGCTGATCCTCGTGTCGAACCGAATCATCAAAGACTGGACACACGTGGCGCTGTGCTCGCGCCAGGGCAGAGGTTTGAAGCTTGCCAACGCGAACCACGGAACGGTGTCTGATGCGGGATCGTTCAACCCCGCTTCGGACCTGGCGCTGGAAGCTTGGATCGAGCCGACCTCGACCAATGCCAAGCAGGTGATACTCGAGAAGCCGGGCAGTTACTCCTTCTATCTCAATTCGCTGGGTCAGGTCTGCCTGTCGCTGAAGCTGCAGCAGGAAAGCGGCGTATACGACGAGCCGCCCACGAACTTCGAGCATGTTATCGCGGCCGGTATTGAGGCGGGTAAGACCAGCCATGTGGTAGTCAATTTCACCACTGGAACCGTGCAGGACAAGCAGGGCTCCAAAGAATACGTTGCACAAAAATACTATGTGAAGACCTCAATTTTCGTGAACGGGGTCAAGGCCAACATCAAGAACCCCGATCTGGACGACCTGTCAAAACCGGTTTCGGTACGCAATGAAAGCAGTGCGTTCTATCTGGGCATCTCTGGCAACCAGACCTTTGCGTTCACGGGGTTTGTCTCGCATGCCAGAGTCTGGAGCCGGACGCTCAATTCCGACGAGATCACGCGGGTCTACAAGTTCCACGGCTATCCGCGCAACACGGACGGCCTGGTTGCTGGCTGGGATTTCGCCGAGGAGACCGGCACCACCGCCGAGGATCGGACCAGCAACAACGATCTGACGTTGACATCGAGCCAGCTTTGGACGGTTTGGCAGGACGTGGCGCAGGCCGAGATCGTCGTGGATGGCGGCGCCAGCCTGCCGCAGCGAGTCAATCCATCGGATGTAGGCGGCTATGGCGCCACCCAGTTCACTTTTTCCGGGTCCGATGAGAGTAACGGAATCGGTCTGCTGTTCAAAGGGCAGATCGACGATATCCGCCTGTTCAACAAACGCCTGACGGTGCAGCAGATCGCTGAAAGCCGGAATACGCCGCTCGGTGGAACCGAGGACGGGCTGGTGGGGTATTGGCCCGTCGAGGCAGGCTCCGGCAGGGTGATCCATGACGCCACCGGGCGCGGCAACAACGGCATCGTCAAGCCTGACGCTTCGAGCCCTGGCTGGACCAGAAACGCCGCGCCGATCCAGAACGAGGCGGCCATTGTCGTCAACGTACTTGACGGGATCGTCAATTTCGAAGTGGCGCAGATTTCGGTCACGCCCAGTGTCATCGAGTACGCCACTACGCAGCGCGACGCCTATGGCAAATTCTATTCGGTCATGATGCGCGGATATTTCTACGTCACCGACGTGGGCAATACCACGCTGCAAACCGGCTACAAAGTCGGGGACCTCGACACGATTTTTGTCGGTCAGGTGCAGAGCAAACCATCGATCATCGGCTATATCGAGGGCGGCCCGCCGCTGCCCAGCGAGAACCAGACGATCGCTTATTGGTCCGGTGACATGGGTGGGCCCGCGCGGCTCTATGCTGCGACTTCGTCGGTGAGCTATGTGGAGGCCGAGACCAAGACGTGGTCCTTCAGTGCCGCTCAATCCTCGACTTTCAACGGCGCCTTCAACATCAAGGGCGGGTTCTATCAGGTCAGCAAGAGTGAGGTTTCCGTAGGTCTTGGCGCTGAGGCGGAAACGCGAATTCTGGAAACCAAGGTCAAGCTGGGGCTCAAGACCACGCTCTCAGGCAACATTGGCTCGACCGATATGATTTCGCAGTCGCATTCCAACACCAACACACTCACCTCATCGCTGACGCCTCCCGGATCGTGGGAGCCCGCGGACAATATTCTCAACGCTACCGTCGGGCGACGCTACATTCAGAACAATATCGGCATGGCGATCGTCAAATCGGCGGTGGCAGACCTGTATATGCAGGCACTCAAGGGGACACAGACGCCAGTCGGCTATGCTCTTATGCCCAACAACACGATTCCCATCGACACCAACATCATCGATTTCCCGATCAACCCGAAATACGTCAAGAATGGAACGCTCGACGGCAAAGTCGGGCTGGTGAACGATCCCGACTATCCCAACGCCAATGACGAGCGGGGCAGCTATTTCAAGCCGGTCGAGGCCTACGCGCTCAAGCAGAAGATCGAAAAGCAAGAGCAAGATCTGAAGGCCTATTACGACCAGTTCAGTACGAACAAGTATCGGTTGGTCGGATCGCTGGGCAGGGTCAAAGACAAACTCAAGGAAAACCCTACCTTCGACTTCGCCGGGAATACCAACCGGCGCAGTCTGGTGAACACTTATGTTTGGACGGCTGCGGGTGGGTTGCGAAAGGAAGAGCAGAGCGTTGCCAACACTTACTCGGAGACCTATACGGGCGCGAGCGACCTCAAATTCGCCATGGGTTTCGAGGTGATCGCCGATATTGGCACACCCTTTGGCGGGTATTACGTCGAGACCGATGCAATGCTGGGCAACACCTGGACTATGACGGCAACCAAGTCGGAAAGCTCGTCCAATGGATTTTCGCTGTCCTGCAACGTCGATCCCACCAACTTCCTGCCCGCACCCAGGATAAACAGCTCGCACGAATTCATCGGCTACGAGAACACGCCTGCGGCGGGCAAGGTGGATGGATATCGCTACATGTCTTTCCTGCTGGCACCGTCCGAGGCAAATTTCAGTGCCCTGAACGGTGTTATTGATCCCAATTGGTTGGCCAATTCAACAACCGCATCGGCCAATGCCATGCGCGAGGCGTTGACCGATCAGACGCAGCCTTGGCGGATTCTTTTCCGCACAACCTATGTCAGTCGTGTGCCCGCGCAGTTCCAGCCCGTTCGCGACGACACTAGCGCGCCGACGATCAAACCACCCGCGAACTTGGAGTCGAACGTGTGGCTACTGAGGATCATGGACAAGCTTCTCCACAGCAAGTCGCCCACGCCGGTCGAGGTCGCTGTTGCGATCGATACCTTACTGGGCAAAGCGGCTACACCTGGCCTGCTCAAGGATCTGATCCCGTGGTGGTCGGATTTCTATGCCACTGCCCAGACTTACGGTTCCGAGGAGTTCATTGAACTCGCCGGACTACGAATCGATCTGCTGGCCTATGTACTGTCGAAATACGAGGCTGAAGCTTACGCGCCGGCCTGACAAACTTTTACCAACCAAGGAAAAATAAGATGAGCGAATTAGAAACGAGCATTGTAATTAATGGCTTTCACTTGGGTTTTGCCACCGAGACGAAGACCAGTTTTGGTACTGTGTCCAGCGATGATAATGTAAAGGGCCTGACCGGTTTTGTCGTCTCCAAGGAGAAGGGCAGCACAGTCCCCACGCAGGTGGTCAGCCTGACTGGGAATGACTTCACGGAGGATAGCCCGTCGGTTCAGATCAGCGCGCTCTACGTGCAGAATGGCACTCTCAAGGAACTGGATCTCGATCTTCGTTGGGTCGATCTACCGGGAGGAACGAAGATTGCCGTGGAATCCACGAACCCCAAGCTCACCATCAACCCGCGAAAGGCTGACGGTAGCGGGAACTCCGGCGTTTTTGACAAGAACGCAAGTGAGGGCGAAACAAGTTTCGTCATAAGAGTGTGGCTAACCGATCCACGTGCCATCACCGCCAGCAGCACGATCAGCATGGCCCTTTCGTCTATCGAGACCCCCGGCTCCGGCGCGGCTCCGGTCAAAAAAACTCTGCTGGAAAAAATAGAACTGAACCTCGGCTAAGCGAATATAAGGAGCACCACAATGACACAGACACCATGGCCTGGCATTACTGTCCGTAACAGTATGAGCGAGGGTGGCACCACACCGCGCCCGGCCACCTCCAACTCTCCGGACATCCTGATCTCGGGCGATCTGCCCTATGAAAACCCGTCTTTTTTGACGGAACTCGCGAACTATGGCACCTATTACCCCAACAAGTTAAAGATTGGTGGCGTGAACTACCTCTACATCAGGGGCAGGAATTACACCGGCGCCGAGCTCAAAGGGAAATGGACGCTCTACTTCGCCGAACCCAACATCCTGCTCTACCCGTATCTGTGGGAACGGAATCAGCTGGCGACTTCACAGAGTGTCAAGAACCCCGACTTTACGATCGGCGCCGGGGCGATCGGTGCATCGACTGATGCTTTCCGCTGGATTCCTCCCGATGTACAGGATCACTACTGCCTGATTGCCATTGCCGAGACCGAGGGGCACGGAAACCCCTTGGCCGGCGTCAGCAACGTCAACGGTCTTGCCGAAACTCTGGCCAACAACGCCAACATTGCACAGCGCAATGTACAGATGATCCGTGGCACCCAGCCTCAGCAAATCATGAACGCGCGCTACAACCAGGGTTCCGAAGCGGCCCGAATGGATTTGAGTTTTGTCTTCGAAAACATCCCTTTAAAATCCAGTTTCAGAGCGAGCTCGGGCACGCTGCTGAATGGTCGGGCGCTCCAGCTCGAAAACAAGGAGACTACAAATTTCGATTTCAAGCAATCCCTGATCAATCTGGATTTCCCGGCGAACTGGAACTCGCTATTCACAGTCGAGCTCAAGCTTGGCTCTCAGTTCCCGCCCACGGGCACGCCTAGTGTCGAAATTCGGGGTGAGATCATCACCGATTCGGCGCATCCGCTTTATCACTTGGGAATTCCTGCCGACCCAGACCCCAAAACCGGGGCGATCCGCATGGCGGCCGATGGTGGTCCCGTTCGGGTGGTGCGCGTCGGGTCGGTCAAGGGTAATTTCTACGAGGCGAATCCGAACGTTAAGTTGGTGATCAAGTAACCATTTGCCAGTTGCGGACTCTCCGCCCCAGGATCCCCCTGGGGCGGATTTCCATCGCGGAAATGCATCCGCCGAATCTTCCCGACCATGAACATGGTGATCACCTCGCAAATTCAACCACGGCAAACGCAGCAGGGTAGGTTGAACATCCGAGTCACAATGGGTCGGCAGATCCCTTAAAAGTGGGTCAAACTTCAATCGGCAGCAACACGAGAGGGCTTTTGTCGTTGGGCGTCCCGAGCTAGATCATATTTCGACCAGCCTGATTGAGCGGCAGAATCTGACTATGCGTATGAGCATGCGCCGGTTTACCCGCCTCACGAAATGTCTTTAGCAAGAAGGGAGAGAACCTGTGTGCCGCAGTTGACCTACCACTTTGCGTATTACAACTTCGTGCGCATCCATAAGACCCTGCGCGTAGTGCTGGCCATGGAAGCGGACATCGTGAAGAACTTGTCGAACGGACGACTGGATAGGAGAAAGAAATTTTTATTTATTTTCCATCACTTGGTCAAAGTCACCGTCTTTAGACGGTGACTTTGACTTTCAGTTTTTGATTCATGCGCGTTTATACAGTGCGAGCTTGATGACTTTAGTCGTCAGCACTGGATGCGCTAACCCACCTGCTTTAGCAGGTGGTAGTTTAGTCCGTGCTTATCCGGTTAGCTCCCAGACCTACTAGATGTAGTGGATTTGGATTTTGCGGCGTAAAGCTCGGCGTAGGTGGGCGCGGTGACATCACCGGCGATGCCGAGCAGGGACCGGAATGCGTTGAACGGATAGAAGCGGCGATTGAAACGGAAGGTGAATTCATTGAGGTACGCCTGTAGGTGCTGCGGGCTGACGCCATGATGGATGCCGAGCAGCCAGGTTTTGAGGTTGGAAAATACGAGATGAATAATGGGCATGAACTCTTCGGCCACCTGCGGATTGCCGCGTTCCACGACGGACACATGGTCATAGCCGTGCTTGGTCAGTCCGGCGTAGCCGCTCCAATCGTCTGTGATGATTCTGGCGCCCGGCGCCACGACCTTTCTCACGAAGCCGCAGAGCGCGTCGGCGCTCCGGTCCGGCGCCAAGGCAAGCCTGACTCGTCCAGCATAGCGGCCACTCCTTCGCGGACCGAGTTTGACGCCGGGCTTTCGCTGCCGCACCTCGACCGCGGCAATCGCGAGAGTCTTATGGTGGACGCCTCTACCTCCTCCACGCATACGGCCGCCCACCCAGGTTTCATCAATTTCGACGTGTTCTCCCGGTTTTCCGCCGATACGGTCTTGGTCGGGACGCACCATGCCGGCGCGGAGCTTATGAAGGATCTGGAAGGCGGTTTCGTAGCGCGACAATCCGAGCTGCCGCTGGAACTGGATGGCCGACATGCCGGGCGTCTGACTGGCGACCAAGTAAGCCGCCCAGAACCAGACCGAGAGCGGCGTGTGTGAGCGCTCCATGACTGTGCCGGCGGTAAGGCTGGTGCCGCGGCCGCAATGACGGCATCGGAGAACCCCGGGGCGATTGGCAAAACGAAGTGGCTGATCGGCAGCGCCGCAGCAACGGCACGCGAATCCATTGTGCCATCGGGCGCGTTCAAGGTAGGCAGCGCAAGCCGACTTATTCGGAAAGAGGCGCTGGAACTCAGGCAGCGAGCGCGGGAATAGCAAATCTTCCCGCTCAAGCACGTCAATAGCCACCATTGCTCCAGCTTGATGCAGATGCTCAAAAAGAGCGGGCCACGGATAATCGGACAGTGTCGTAAGTGGGAACTCTGCTTTAATCATGGGCGCCGCAAGGCGCTCCTAGGAGCAGAAGACGATGAGACGACCCCGCAGGAATCACACCGCGGCATT
>Ga0307372_10007611_pt1 | contig 15466 bp, 9 predicted proteins | sample OX1MG_FD_202533 | JGI IMG/M metagenome (GOLD analysis project Ga0307372, IMG submission 202533) | Soil microbial communities from Risofladan, Vaasa, Finland - OX-1 | ecosystem: Environmental > Terrestrial > Soil > Coastal area > Acid sulfate soil | place: Finland: Risofladan, Vaasa | collected... | reverse complement strand
CCGGCTGCGGGCGGAACGCCAGTTGCTCGGCGGTCAGGCCCTCGCAGACCTCGTGGACAATCTCCCGGATCCGCTCCAGCGCGTCGGCGAGCAGTTCGGCCGTAGTCATTGGGTACATCCCTTCCGTGGAGTCCTCGCCGTCATCCTCGCCCGTATCGGTCCGCCTCACTCACCTCCGGAGGGATCATCAGCATGCCGACCAGACGCAGCAGCATCGAGATCAACCCGCTCTTCGCCCGGCCCGGCGAGGCCACCGAGCGGCCGAAGTTCGCCCTGGCCGACGACGCCATGCTGCCGGAGACCGCCTATCAGATCGTGCACGACGAGGCGATGCTGGACGGGAACGCGCGGCTGAACCTGGCCACGTTCGTCGGAACCTGGATGGACCCGGCAGCGGCCCGGCTGTACGGCGAGGCGTACGACAAGAACATGATCGATAAGGACGAGTACCCCGCGACAGCCGCTATCGAGGAACGGTGCTGGAAGATCCTGGCCCGGCTGTGGCACGCACCCGAGCCGGACCAGGCCATCGGCACCTCCACGATCGGGTCATCGGAGGGCTGCATGCTCGGCGGCCTGGCGCTCAAGCGGCGCTGGCAGCAGGGACGCCGCGCGGCAGGCAAGCCAGCGGACCGGCCGAACCTGGTCATGAGTTCGGCCGTGCAGGTCTGCTGGGAGAAGTTCGCCAACTACTGGGACGTCGAGCCGCGGTTCGTGCCGATCAGCGAGGAGCACAAGACGCTCGACGGCCACGATCTCGGCTCCGTTGTCGACGAGAACACCATCGGCGTGGTCGCCATCATGGGCGTGACCTATACGGGTAAGTACGAGCCGGTACGGGAGATCGCCGATGCCCTGGACCGGGTGCAGGAGCGGACCGGACTGGACATCGGAATCCACGTTGACGGAGCTTCCGGGGCGTTTATCGCGCCGTTCCTGCAGCCCGCGCTTGAATGGGACTTCCGGACCAGCCGGGTGCGCTCGATCAGTACGAGCGCACACAAGTACGGCCTGGTCTACCCCGGTCTGGGCTGGGTGGTCTGGCGCCATGCCGACTACCTGCCCGACGACCTGGTCTTCGACGTCAGCTACCTGGGTGGCTCGATGCCCACTTTCGCGCTGAATTTCTCCCGGCCGGGCGCTCAGGTCCTGCTTCAGTACTACAACTTCCTGCGGCTGGGCCGCGACGGCTACCGGGCGGTGCAGCAGGCCTCCTTCGACGTGGCCAGGCACCTGGCGCAGGAGATCGACAAGATGCCGCAGTTCGAGCTCTGGGACGAGAGCCTGGACATCCCGGTCTTCGCTTGGCGGATGACCCCCGGCTACACCAGCAAGTGGGATCTGTACGACCTCGGTAATCAGCTTCGCCAGCACGGCTGGCTGGTACCCGCTTATCCGATGCCTGACGACCTGGCCGACCTGACCGTGCAGCGGATCGTAGTCCGCAACGGCCTGTCCCGCGATCTCGCCGACGACCTGCTCGATCGGATCGGCACGTCGGTCAGGTACCTCGACGCGCTCGACGGGCCGCTCCCGCACGAGGGCAGGACGACGACCGCGTTCCGGCACTGACCGCGGTCGCGTTCAGCCCCTGACCGCGTTCAGCCCCTGACCGCGTTCAGTCGGGCAGCATCCCGTCGCTGGTCAGGGGCAGTGACCGCAGCCGCCGGCCGGTCGCTTCGAATATCGCGTTGGCAATGGCTGGCGCGACCGCGATCAGCGGCGTCTCGCCCGCCCCGGCGGACGGTATATCGGGCCGGTCCAGCAGAATGACCTCCACCGGCGGCATGTCGGCGAGCCTGGGTACCCGGTAGGAGGAGAACGTCCCGTTGGTGATGACCCCGCCGGTGAACTTGATCTCCTCGTACATCGCCCCGCCGAACGCCATCACCGTGCCGCCCTCGATCTGGTTCCGCACCGTCCGCGGGTTGACCAGGGCGCCGCATTCGTAACCCGTGACCAGGCCGGTCACCCGGACCTGACGGCCGTGCTCCACTACGACCTGTGCCGCCGTCACCACCCGGCCGTCCTTCTCCAGCCCGCACGCGATGCCAACGCCGACGCCGGGAATCGGCTCGCGGCCAGCTTCCCAGCCGATGTGCTCGGCGACCGCGCGCAAGACGGCCGCCAGCCGCTCGTCGTCCAGGTTGCGCAACCGGACCTGCACCGGATCAAGCCCGACCCGGTGCGCGAGCTCGTCGATCATGGACTCCCTGGCGAAGGTGTTCGCCGTCGCCGCCAGCGCCCGGTACGAGGCCTGGGGGAGCGGGCTGTGTGCCGGCGCGTACTCCAGCCGCTGGTCGGCGACGTGGTAGGGAAGGTGGATTCCGGCCGCGCCGGAGTTGACGTTCCGATGCGTCCAGCCCGACAGCGCACCGTCCGAGGTCAGGCCGGCGGCGATGTCGATCACGGCGGCAGGTCGCAGCGTCCCCGCGGTGAACTCTTCGGCCCGGCTCCAGTGCACCTGCACCGGCCGGCCAGCCTGCCTGGCCAAAACAGCCGCCTCGGTCGAGATCCCCGCCGCGTGCTTGCCGCCGAAACCCCCGCCAGTAGCCGGCACGATGACCCTGACCTGGTGCTCGTTCAGTCCGAGCCCGGCTGCGACCTGCGCGCGGACCGGGAACGGCGTCTGCGTGCCGGTCCACACGGTCAGCCGGCCGTCTTCGGCCCACGCCGCCACGGCGACCCTGGTTTCCAGTGCGGCGGGGGAGATGTAGGCGGTGGTGTAGGTCGCCTCGCACCGCACGGCGGCGCTTTCCAGCGCGGTGGCCGCCGATCCGACCTGGTGCTGGAACGGGCCGCCCCACCGGCCGGGTCCGCCCTCGGAGGGGTGGGTGCGCAGGTACTCGACGATGCCGGAGTCCGACGGCGCGTCAGGGATGTCCCAGCTCGCTCGCGCCCGCAGGTCAGCCACGGCGGCCCTGGCGGTCGCCAGGTCTGGCGCAACCACCCCGGCCAGCTCGGCGGTGTGGACGACCAGCACGCCGGGACGGTCCGCCAGGACCGTGAGATCGAGCGAGCGCAGCGCCGCGCCAGGGACCGGCGGCCGCAGCACGGCCCCGTGCCGCATTCCTGGCTGCTTCAGGTCGGAAACGAACCGGCGGGCCCCGGTCACCGCGGCCACGGTCCCTGGCGGCAGGTGCGGCTGGCCGGCGACCTTCCAGTCGGCGGCATCGGTCAGCTTGGGATCGCCGGTCACGAGCTCGAGCCTTCGTTCCCCGGGCTGGACCGGCAGCACGGTCCTTGCGTAGGCGGCTGTCTTACGCAGTGCGCTGCCGGCGTCTGGCATCGAGCGGCTGCCGAAGGTTCCCATGTCATAGGGGCACAGGTCGGTATCACCCATCGCGATCAGCACCGTGGCCAGCGGCACGCCAAGCTCTTCGGCCACCAGGAGCCGCAGTGCGGTCCGGTTGTCCTGGCCCACATCCACTTTTCCGGTGAACGCGGTGACCAGCCCGTCAGCCCTGATATGCAGCCAGGCGGTGCTTGCCGTGGTCCAGACTGCCGGGTCGGGCACGGGATTGAGCGCGACGACCAGGCCGTCGCCGAGGATCTCGAACCAGTCCCGGTCGGCCGGGTCGGTCAGGTCCCACGGCCTGGCTGGCCGACGCTGGTCTTGATCAGGCCCGGGCGGCCCCCACCGGTCGCCATCCGGCTCGCTAGTCGCGCCGGTCTCGCCGCCAGGCATCGCGGTCTTGTCGCTAGGCACCCCAGCCGCCGTCAGTTCCGCGGCACGGTGCACCGCCCGACGGATACCGGGATAACATCCGCACCGGCAGATCTGGCCGGACAATGCCGTGTCGATCGCACCGTCACCAGGCGCGGCATCCTGTGCCAGCAACGCGACGGTCGACAGGACCATGCCGGACGTGCAGTACCCGCACTGGGCGGCGCACTCTTCCACGAAGGCCTGCTGCACCGGATGCGGCGTTTCCGGCGAGCCAAGGCCCTCGACGGTAGTGACCTGCTGCCCCGCCACCGAGGCGGCCGTCCGCTGGCAGGACCGGACCGGCAGGCCGTCCACGAGGACGACGCACGCGCCGCACTCGCCCTCCAGGCAGCCCGGCTTGGCCCCGGTCAGGCCAAGCTCGTCGCGGAGCGCGGACAGCAGTAGCGCTGACTCCGGAACCGATACGGATGCCCCGTTGACGGTAAACGTCGTTTCCATCCTCGCCTGACCACCTGACGTCGTGGCCGTAGCCGCAAGGCCGCCAGCCAGCTGAGCTTCACACCGCCGCGCATGATCGTCCCGGCATAGCAGCGCACGGCAAGCCGCGCCATACCAAGTGATGGCCGCGGCCCATCAGCAGGATAGCGATGGCCATCCGCCAGCCTGCTAGCGCGCCGAGTGGACCCGGAAACATATGCGGACCGGGCAGGCACTCACCCTCCGGCTATGGCGCCGACTACCAGCAACGGCTCGCTTCCATTCACCACCTGCGCCGGGAGGGCAACGTCCGGCGGCTCGTGGGACAGATCGTCCTGACAGGCGAAGAACCGTACGAACGCGCGCCGACGCCCGGTTCTATGATCCCTGATCGTGCCCTTGAGCACCGGGTAACTGGCCTCGAGCGCGTCCAGGACGGCTCCGAGTGTCACGGCGTCGGCTCCGTCCGGCGGCACGTCGAGCAGCACTTCACTGCCGACGCCCGCCAGTGTCCGCAGGTGCGCCGGGAGTCCGACCCTGATCATGGCAGTGTCTGGACCTCCACGGACAACACGGCAGGCAGGTCCCTGACGATCGCCGACCAGTGGTCGCCGCCGTCTGCCGAGGCGTAGACCTGTCCGCCGGTCGTGCCGAAGTAGACGCCGCACTCGTCGAGACTGTCGATGTCCATGGCGTCGCGCAGGACGTTGACATAGCAGTTCTCCTGCGGCAGGCCAGCGGTCAGCGGCTGCCACTCGTTGCCGCCGACCCGGCTCCGGTACACCCGCAGCCGGCCGTCCGGCGGGAAGTGCTGGCTGTCACTCGTGATCGGCACCACGTACACGGTCTCTGGCTCGTGCGCATGCACGGAGATCGGGAACCCGAAGTCAGTGGGCAGGTCGCCGCTGATCTCGTGCCAGCTCTCCCCGGCGTCGTCGCTGCGCATGACATCCCAGTGCTTCTGCATGTACAGCACGTCCGGACGGGCCGGATGCATGGCGATGCGATGCACGCAGTGGCCGATCTCGGCCTCCGGCTCGGGCATGAATTCCGAGCGCAACCCCTTGGTGACCGGTCGCCAGGTCTGTCCATCGTCATCACTGCGGAACGCGCCAGCCGCGGAGATGGCGGCGAACATCCGGCCTGTGTTGACCGGATCGAGCACGATCGTGTGCAGGCACATTCCGCCAGCGCCTGGTGCCCAGTGCGAACCGGTGTCGTGATTGCGCAGCCCGGACAGTTCCTGCCAGGTCTTGCCGCCGTCGACGGACTTGAAGAGCGCGGCGTCCTCGACTCCCGCGTACACGACGTCAGGATCGTGCAGCGACGGCTCCAGGTGCCATACGCGGGCGAACTCCCACGGGTGGGGTGTGCCGTCGTACCACTGGTGCGTACCGGGGATGCCGTCGTAGCTGAACTCGTTGCCCACCGGCTCCCAGGTACCGCCGCCGTCGTCGGATCGCTGGATCTGCTGGCCGAACCAGCCGGTCGACTGCGAAACGTACAACCGGTCGGGATCGGCGGGTGACCCCTTCAGGTGGTAGATCTCCCAGCCAGGGAAATGCGGTCCGGAGACCTTCCAGTCCGCCCGCTTGCCATCCGATGTCAGCACGAACGCTCCCTTGCGGGTGCCGACGAGTACCCGTACTCCGCTCATTGAGGACTCCCGTTGCCAGTCGGTTTCATCGAGGAAGGGGCGTCTGCCGACGATCAGGCACAACCATCACTGGGGTGCGCCGTTGATGGATGCCCTTCGCGGGCTGTGCTGTCGCGCGGGTCGGCAGATGTACACATTGTAGACTCTAGACCGCCGCGGTCGTGTGTGTGGCCAAGCCGCACCGAAAAGTCAGCGACCGGCGTCGTATCCCTGGTGTCCGTACGGGTCAATGGCATAACGATCGGCTGCCGGGTATCCGCCGGCCTCGTGACCCTGGGGCGGATAGCCAGGAGTTTCATAGGGCGCGGAGTAATGCGGCGCACTCTGATAGGCCGATTGTTCTGGTATGGCCGGGTCAACACCGAAATCCGGCCGCATTCCGTAACTCGGCTGGTCGAATGGCGCGCCAGGAGCCTGATAGCTGCCGCCAAGGTCAGCGGGCACCGGCGCGCTATGGCCACCGTAACCGGCGGGCAGGCCGATGGGGGCCGGCCGGCCGAATCCTGGCTCACTCGGTCCGGCATGGGGCGGTCCGGCATAGGGCGGTCCGGCATGGGGCGGTCCGGCATGGGGCGGTCCGGCATAGGGCGGTCCGGCATAGGGTGCTGAACCTGCTGGCCGCGCGTGCGGGCCCGATGCCTGGCCGGCGCCTGGTCCCGGGATGCCGCCGCCATGGTATCCGGGCAATTGCTCGGCGGAGTACTGCTGCTCGGCGGAGTACTGCTGCTCGCCGGAGTACTGCTGCTCGCCGGAGTACTTCCCAGCCGGGTAGCCGCCCGCCGCGTTGAGCCCGCTCGTACCGGGCAACTGTGCCGCGTAGTTATTCGTGGTCGGCACCGCGGCCGGGTAACCCCCTTGGCCGCTGTCCGCTGGATAACCGGCCGGAACTGGCGATGGGGCAGTGAACCTTTCAGAACCCGGACTCGGGGGATAGCCGCCGAGCGCTGGCTGTGCCGCGGGATACCCGCCGGGCACTGGCGGCGGTGTGGCATACGACCTCGTGACGGCATCGCCCTGGTAGGGGGCACCGGCAGGCGGAGCAGCCTGGTAGACGTTCAGGCTGGCAGCGGCCGGGTAGCCAGCCGGGGGCGCCGCGGCTGGATAGCCGGTCGTGCTGACTGTGGCGGGTACCGGATAGCCATCAGGCGCAGAACTACCTCTTGCCAGGGGCCGGTACGGATCGCTGGGCACCGAAGAGTAGTCCGTGCCGTTGCCTGGCGGTGCGTACCCGCCGGGAGGCGTAATCCCGCGGCGGGCAGGGTCGTCGAACCCCGCCGCCTGCTGCCCCTGCGGCTGGTAACCCGGGTAGGGGGTACTGTGCGACTGGCCCTCGGCCTGGCCATTCCCGACCGCAGGTCGGCTGCCCGTGTCCGGGCCGTTTCCGTTCGGGGCCGACTTACGTCGGTAAGACCGGCTGTCGTCCGCCTCGATCCTCGGGAATGAGGGGCTGGTCAGCGGATCGTCGGCGGCTGGAACGGGCCTGCTGCCCGTCGTGCGGGACTGGCCGTCGGGAATTGGCATCGCACGGGTCGGCTCGGTTGCCCCGGCGAGGCCGCGGCGTGCGCCGGTCCCGAACCCCTCGCTGCGGCCGGGCTGAAGATCGCCTCCGGCGGCGGCGACCGGGGCAGCGAAGGCCGCGTCCACCGTCGGCGGGATCGGCGCGATAGCAGGCTGCCTGGCGGCACGGGCACCAGTCTTCCCGGCTAGCTCGCGCTCCGCGCGGTCTAGCCGGTCGCCGGATCCGCGCCGGCCGGCCGGTTCCCTGCGGCCGCTGATTTCCCGCCGGTCGGCGGCCGCACGGCGGTCGCTGGTATCCCTGCGATCGCTGGTATCCCGCGGAACGCTGCGCATCGGGCCCGAGTCGGCATCTTGCCGGGCATCGCCGCGCGCTGGTCGTGTCGGCGGGGTAACGGCTGGTCGTGTCGGCGGGGCGGCCGGTTCTGCGGTTGTGGTCAGCGGCTTGTCCGACGCGAGTTCGGCCCAGTAGTCCACGTCCGACAGTTCGTCCCACTCGTTGCTGGGCCACTCGACATCATCATCACGCTTGCTACGGTTCGCCCGAGGCCGGACTTCAGGCAGCGAATCCTCGCGCTTGACGGACCCTCGACCGGTCTTCTTGTCCGCGCTTCTCTTGTCCTCAGGGCTTCTCTTGTCCTCCGGCCGGACATGCGGTCCTGAGCTGCTCCGGCGATCACGTTCGTCGCGTCCGGCTGGCACGCCGTCCCACGCGCCTGCTGACCTGGCATCGCGTCCGCTGCGGTCCCATTCGCCGGACGCTGGCTTGCGGTCCCGCTGGTCACGCGGGCTAGCGCCGTCCCGGTCTTCGCGGCTGGCCCTGGCGTCCCTGCTGTCGCGCCGATCCCGCCGGTCGAGTTCGTCGGGATCGTGCTCCCGGCCGCCTGCCGGCGGCCTCGGCGCCCTGCCTTCAAGATCACGGTTACGCCGGTCCCGCGCCGACGTGCTGCCCCGGCCCGCGATCCCGTCGCGGCCGGCCTGACGGTCTTCGTCGCGCCAGTCACGATCACTGCCGCGAGTCCCGGCACCACGCTCGGCCCCGCGCGCGCTGCCGCTCCGGCCTGCGATCGGCCGGTCACCAACCCGATCCAGGCTGCCTCGGTCCACTCCGCCCCGGTCAGGGCCGCCGCGCTCGGAGCGCTCGGGGCCGCCGCGCTCCGGCGGGATCCGGCCAGCACCGCTCCGGCCAGCGCTGCCGCGGTCAGGGCCGCCCCGGTCGACGCCGCGCCGGTCGGCTCCGTCCCGCTGGCGGCTGCCGGACATCTCGTCGCCGTCACGGTGGCGCGATGGCACGTGCTCGCGTGCCGGGCGCTCACTACGACCGCGCGACTGGCTCCGCTCGGCGGGTCCGTCGTCGAACTCGTCGTCGTCCTCTGCGCGCAGGTAGCGCAACGCGAGCAACACGACGATCACGATAAGGGCAACCACGGCCGCCAGGCTGATCAGCACCGTCGTGCGCATCTCACCTTCCAACGCCGTGTGGGCCTAGGTTGGCACTCGCAAAGCCCGCGCGGCCGTCGACGCGTGCCTATGGGTAAGGCGCGAGCACCCTTAGCGGATCCAGCTCAGATCCAGCGCAACTGTTCAATCGTTGATTGTCGCGGACCGCTATGGTCTGTGTCACGAGATTCGAGAAGTTTAACCAACTCTGTCTACACTGCGTAATATTCTGGCTACGGAAAGACACGCACGGCAGCTAGTTCGTCGAGATCACGTGGTTCGCGACCACCCGAGCACGCCGCACGGAGCCCGGCCCAGTTCGGCAGTCCGATCCATGGGTACACGGATAGGCGCGTACCGTGAGCCGTCCCGTGGCGATCACGTGGTTCGCGATAGCGGACCAGGTCGCCCGGAGCCCGGCACCGTTCGGCAACCCGAGCCGCGCGTCGAGCGCGTACACGGTAAACCGATACTGATGCGAAGCTCCGATCGGGCAGGGCGGGTCGTAGCTGGCCTTACCCCTGCTATTGGTCGCCTGCCTGGCGCCCGTAGGCAGTTGATTCTGACCGATCGACGTCGTATCGGGACTGATATCGAACACGATCCAATACACAGCAGGCGTGATCGGGGCTTGCGAGTCGTCGACGACGATGGCGAACGACTTGGCCGACCTGGAGAGCGTGCCCGACCAGTACAGCGGCGGGCTCAGCCCGGCGCCGTAGCAGGTGTACTCGGTCGGCAGACGGGTGTCCGCACCGAAAACCGGGCTAAGGACGGTCATGGTCTGAGGTGATCCTAGCCGGGTAGAACTCAGTCCGCCGAGCAAACCGCACCCGCTCGCCAGCGGAATGACTGCGGCCAGGCCCGTCAGGCGGACCATTGCGCGGCGCAAAGCGCGGTAGTTGATGCGGACGTCACGCACCGAGAGCTGTCCCCTTACCCGATCGCCCGGTTACTAATCGCGCGGTGATCGCCCGGCGAAGTCTGACCCGTCGGATCTTACGCGGGCGGTCGGGACAGCAGACCGCGATGAGGCACACACGCTGAAACGGCTACCCCAGCGCGAAACTAGCGCTGGAACCCCGGCCGCGGCGAGCGACGCCGGCCGGACCGAACCGGGACTATGCCGCAGGGTGCTACTCAGGCTGCCTGGACGTGCCGAACATGATCTCGTCCCAGGACGGCACGGATGATCGCCGGGACCGTCCGCCGGATGCTCGCCGGGCGGGCCGGGTACCTTGCTCGGGCTTCTCGGGTTTCTCGGTCTGCTTCGCCGGACCGTGTGCCGCGTCGCCCGGCTTGTCCTGGGCGGCAGGCACGCTACTGCCCGTCGGGGCGCCGCTGGCGATCGCAGCGCCGCCGCCAGGCGTAGCCGCGTCGCGGGCAGCGGCGGCAGCCTCGCGACCGGCCTTGGCCGCTACGGTGTCCCGGCCACCCTGGGCAACGGGCGATCTGCCCGCCGGACCAGCCTGGTTACCCCGTCCGGACCGCACGGCCACTCCTGACGCGTTCGCAGGCCCTGCACCCGCCGCAATCGACGCGGCAGGCGCCTCCGGAACCGCCGCGGCCGCGGCGGGCGGCACGGGCACGGCGGGCGGCACGGGCACGGGCTGCGGCACGGGCACGGGCACGGGCTGCGGCACGGGCACGGCGGCGGGCGCCGCCGGCTGCCGAGACGGATGCAGCATGCCCCGGCCAGCCGGCCGGTCCGCGTCGTGGCGGTCGTCGGCATGGTGCTGACCCGCTTGGTGGGCAGCGGTCGCCCGCGAGCCGATCGGCGTGACCGTCGCTGTGACGGCGGCCCGTACGGCCGGGCGCTGCGACGGCCATTGCGACTCGTCCAGGCACAGCCGCATCGCCTCGTCGTCGTCAGGAGTCACGTGCTGCCCGCGGACGTCGTAGATCCACTCCGCCATGTGCATCCGGCCGGCGACCGTGTAGGCGAGCTGGACTTGCCAGCTTCCGTCCGGCCGCTTCCGTGAGTCCCACTCAATGTCTTCGGTGTTCGCCCCGAGGTCTGCTAGCCGCTCCGCGGCTATCTCCCCGAGACGAGGCCCAGGACCTGAATCGCCGCCACGCACAGTCGCCCGTTGCGCCTCCTGCGCCCAGCGTGCCCGCTCTGCCAGCGGTGGCCCCTCGAAGCGGCGGATACGGTCGACTGGCAGGCCGGCGGCGTCGGCGATCTCCTCGGCGGTCTCGCCGGCGCGGATCCGATCCTGGATCTCCTTGGGTCGCAACGGACTCTCCACTTCGATCTCGTACTGAGCCAGCCGGGAGAACTGCCCTCGTGCCACGGTCCTGAGCCGCTCGTCGATAGGCAGCGCGAAACGCCCGCTTCGGCCGGGAACCGCGAGGACCGCATAGCTGCCATCCTCACTGACTGCGACGAGTCGCAGCTCCTGCATCAGCGCCCCTTTCGCGCTGTTCCTTCCGCGATATCCTTTCGCGCTGTCCTTGTGGCGCCGCTCAGCACGCCAGGCAATGCATGGGTTTCTCCTTCAGGAGAGTCTGACTGGCCCGGACCCGACTCGCCAGCACCGCCCCCGGCATGTCCCTGGATCTCCGTAGTCGATTTTGCCGACCGGCCGCCACCCCGTAAGCGCTGGTCACTGCCGCGCCCATAACCAGCACTGATGGGCAGGGTATTCACCCTGGCTGGCCGAGGTACGTCGAACCCAGATAATCACCTTGCGGACAAGGACCAGTTCGCATGGTAATCGCACTCGGGGGCCGCGGTTTCTGACATGCCATCCCGCGCCCTGGACCGGCTCATCGCAGAGAGCGGGAACAGGCGGACTCTCGCCCGCTACTGCCACACGATCGACGACGGCGATGCCCTTGCCGAGTGCTTCGCGCCCGAGGCCGAGCTCGATGCCTTCGGTCAGGCCCGTTCCGGCCGCGACTCGGTGAGGCCAGGCTGGTCCCGCAAGGCCAGACCCAGCCTGGCCCGCACTGTCCACTACGCTCAATGGTCATGGACGTCGATGCCATCTTCGGCAGCATGGGCCGCTTCAGCGTGCGTTTCCGCTGGTTGATGCTGCTCGCTTGGATTGCGGCGGCCGTGGCGGCCTCGGTGTACCTGCCGTCTTTGTCCAGCGTCACTCAGAGCGACAACAGCAAGTTCCTGCCGACCAGTGCGCCCGTTGAGCGAGCCGCCGAACTGGCGACGCCCTTCGGCACGTCCAATCTGATTCCGGTACCGCTCGTGGCGGCCAGGACGAGCGGGAAGCTGACGGCGGCCGACGCGGCCTCGCTGGCCGCCATACAGCGGAACCTGCTGACCGACCCGGCTGTCAAGCGGGTGCTCGACCTCGGCCGCTCGCCCCAGCAGCAGGCAAGTCAATTCGTGATCCTCACCAGCCAGATCGGCGGCGACCCGAACGCTGCGGGCGACCTGATCAACGGCCTGCGGGCCAAGATCGCCCAGACGCCGCGGCCGGCCGGCCTGCAGGTGCATCTGGCGGGCAGCATCGCCGTCCAGGTGGACCAGCAGAAGGCCAACGGCAATCAGGGCAACAAGATCGAGCTGTACTCTTCGCTGCTCATCATCGTCTTGCTCGTGCTGATCTTCCGGTCGCTGACCCTCGCCCTGGTGACCTTGGCTCCGGCCTTTATCTCGGTCGTGCTCTCCGGGCCGCTGGTGGCCGAGGCGGCGCACCACGGCATCAAGGTCTCGCCGATCGCGCAGTTCCTCATGATCGTGCTGGTGCTCGGCGCGGGCACGGACTATGGCCTGTTCCTCGTCTTCAGGGTCAGGGAACAGCTGCGAGTCGCGCACTACGAGGGAGGTCCGGCCAGCCTGCGCCGCGGCCTGGCCTGGCGGGCCTTCGCCGCCGACCTGGCCAAGCCCCGCGAGCCGGCCAGGCTGGCCATTGTCACATCCGTGACCCGGGTGGGCGAGTCGATCACGTTCTCCGCCGCGACGGTCATCGCGGCGGTGCTCACCCTGCTGCTGGCAAGCTTCCCGTACTACGCCGACCTGGGTGTCCCGTTCGCGATCGCCATCGGGGTCACGCTGCTGGCGGCGCTTAGCCTGCTGCCGGCCTTGCTGTCGATCAGGCTCTCGCTGCTCGGCGTGAAACGCACGCTCTTCCAGGGCGCCTTCGGTAAACCCAAGCTGCTGCCCTGGGACATCCAGGGCTCCGGCAAGCCCGGGGTCTGGGGGACTATTGCCGGGCGCATCGTGCGCCACCCGGTCCCGACCCTGCTCACCGGGCTGGCCTTCTTCGGCGCGCTGGCGATCGGAGTCAGCGGATACAAGGCGGCCGGCTTCGGCGGCACCACCACCGCCCCCGCGGGCAGCGACTCCGCCGCCGGCCAGGCACTGCTCTCCACGTACTTCCCGCAGTCGTCGGCGAACCCGACCAGCCTGATCTTCCGGTTCGGCCAGCCCGTCTGGGACAATCCGGCCGCGCTGGCGAAAGGCACCGGCGAACTGAAGTCCAGCTCGCTGTTCAATTCCGTCACGGGCCCGCTCAATCCGCTGGGTATCACGCTGACTCCGGCCCAGTACGCGGCACTGCACGCGGCACTCGGCCCGGCCAAGGCACTGCCGCCGGCACCGCCGCCTGGCGGCAAGATCCCGGCGGGGGCTTATCAGCTCTACCGGGCGACCGGCAACTATGTCAGCGCTGACGGCAAGACCGTACAGTTCTCCGTCGGCCTGTCGGCCGGCCAGCCTGGCGGCACGGCCGCCTTGAACGCGGTACCCGCCATCAGGGCGAAGACCACCGAGGTCGCCGCGTCGATGGGCGCGCAGGACTCCGGCGTCTTCGGTCAGGCACCGGCGCTGTACGACATCAGCAACATCTCGAACCGGGACTTGAAGAAGATCGTCCCGATCGCGGTGCTGGCCATCGGGTTGCTGCTCGCGATCGTCCTGCGCAGTCTGGTCGCCCCCACCTACCTCATCTTGTCGGTGGGCGTGTCCTACCTAGCCGCCCTCGGGTTGGCAGCGATCTTGTTCATCAACCTGGGACACAGCGGCGGGCTGGTGTTCTTCCTGCCGTTCCTGATGTTCATTTTCCTGCTGGCGCTCGGGGAGGACTACAACATCCTGGTGATGACCAGAATCAGGGAAGAGGCGCACAAGTTGCCGCTGCGCGAAGCCGTCTCCCGCGCGCTGAGCGTGACCGGCACGACGGTCACCTCGGCCGGGCTGGTGCTGGCCGGCACTTTCCTGGTCCTCGGCTTCTCCGCCGGCAGCGGATCTGGCGCGGAGCAGATCCGTGATATCGGGTTCGCGCTCGCGCTCGGCATCCTGATGGATACGTTCCTGGTCAGGACGCTGCTCGTGCCCTCGACCGTGGTGCTGCTCGGGCGCTGGAACTGGTGGCCGTCGAAGATCAACGTCGACCGGCCCGACGTGCCCGCGGGCGAGGCCGAGGCTCTGGCCGTGCAGGCCGATCACGCACGCTGAGGCACGCCAGGCAACCTGCGATGCCCAGCCAGCCGTCCAGCCAGCCGTCCGTCCGTCCAGCCAGCCAAGCAGCAGCCGGCCGGTCCAGCCGGCTGCCCGGGCTGAGCCTGGTGGTGCCGGTGTACGGCGTGCGCCGGTACCTCCCCGCCTGCCTCGATTCGCTGCTCGCAGATCCGGACCCCAGCATCGAGATCATCGCGGTGGACGACGCGTCACCGGATGGCTGCGGTGCCCTGCTCGACGAACGGGCCGGTGCCGACTCCCGGCTGACCGTGCTGCACCTGCGCAGCACCGCCGGGCCAGGGAACGCTCGCAACGTCGGCCTGGCGCATGCGACCCGCGACTACGTGTGGTTCGTCGACGGAGACGACTTCGTCCCGCCTGGTGCGCTCGCCAGGGTCCGCGGCCGGCTCGGGGAAGACCAGCCCGACCTGCTGCTGATCGATTACCAGGAGACCTACCCAGACGGCGGTACCAGGCCGAGTCCCGGGACCGACCTGCTGCGTTCCGCGCCCAGCGGCACTTTCTCTCTGGCCGAAGCGCCGCGGCTGATCAGCCTGACGATGACGTCCTGGAGCAAGATCTTCCGGCGCGACTTCCTGCTGGGCCTGCACCAGCCTTTCCGGCCCGGCATCCACGAGGATATCCCGGTGACCTGCGCCGCACTGTTCACCGGCCGGCTGAGCGCGTCCGACCAGGTCTGTTACGGCTACCGCCGGGCTCGGCACGGCTCCTTCATGGCGACGACGAGCACGGACCACCTGGCGGTGTTCAGCGCCTACGGAGAAGTGTTCGCGATGCTAGCCGACCTGGCCGGAGCCAACGACCCGGTGGCGACCCCGGCGGTGCGGGCGGCCGTGTTCGAGCGGGCGATCTGGCACTACGCCAGCGTGCTGCAGACGACCGGCTCCGGAATCGGCCCGGTCGGCCGCCCCGGCCTGGTGCCCAGGGGTGAACGCCGCCGGTTCTTCGAGCGCATGCATAGTGATTTCGTCCGCTACTCCCCGCCGGGCTACCAGTTGCCCTCCGGAGCACGCGGGGTGAAGTTCCGGCTGATCGCACGCGACGCCTACTGGGCGTATGAGCTGCTCGAGCCAGTAAACAAGCTGCGGGTCGCCGTGCGCGCCGCGGTGCGCCGCGTGCGCCGCGCCAGCGGCGACACCGCGCCAGCGGCGACACCGCGCCAGCCGGCCGGTAGCCGCCGGTAGCCGCCGGTAGCCGCCCCGGCCGCGCTTTGGGTTTCAGCCGATAGATCGCCTCGATGAGCTTTCCGAAGTGGCCGGTCGGG
>Ga0307372_10007610_pt1 | contig 15466 bp, 8 predicted proteins | sample OX1MG_FD_202533 | JGI IMG/M metagenome (GOLD analysis project Ga0307372, IMG submission 202533) | Soil microbial communities from Risofladan, Vaasa, Finland - OX-1 | ecosystem: Environmental > Terrestrial > Soil > Coastal area > Acid sulfate soil | place: Finland: Risofladan, Vaasa | collected... | reverse complement strand
GAAAACCCGCCGTACGGAATGATAGGGGAGGTGGTGGAAACGTCGGCATCATTCGAAGCCCGCTTCCGCGCCACCACCTTACCCGACGGTCAAAGGGAACGAGTTCCAGCAAAACACGAACCGGGCTGCCAATGGGGCTGGCCTATAACACCTGGGTGCAAGAAGGCTCTCCATGCCCCGCCAGGAATGCTAGAAACTCCAACAACAATGGGGCCGCCCAGCGCGCGCAGGCTGCTGCCGCTGTGGCGGCAGCGCAACGGCAGCACGATGCCGAAGCCGAACGGCAGCGCGATGCCGAACTCGGACAGCAGCGCATCGAAGCTGACAATGCACGGAGCATGGAAGAGGCCGCAAAGCAAGCCAAGTTCAATCAGGACAAGCAGCAGGCGTTACGCCAGCTCAAAGGAATTTCACAACACCCTGCGAGCGAACATCATCAAGCTCGCTCTGGGAATGAAGCCTGCCCGGCTGTGCCGTAAGTCACTATTCGAACCCTGAAGGTCAGTTCGACCACGAATTTCACATAAAGGGTTAGCTTCGTGTCTTTTGTCGTTGCGACCGACGGCCAGTCGGTCACCCTAACACAAGCAGGTGTCCCCTCATCTACACTGACTAAGCAATGAACGAGACCATCGAAGTTCCGTAGCATTTCCGTGCCACGTTCTTGGGTAGCCGGATCAAGAACAGCAGCCCAAATCGTTCGGATAGTTCCGAAGGCCGCAACTCTATAGATAGGAGAAGTATGAAGCAAACACTCGGCCGAAGTTGGACGGGGCCAACCTCTTGCGTACAGCTTACGGACAATTGAGGAGCGTGGGATAGAGCAACGATGCCCTTTTAGGCGACGCACACGCCAGAAGGTCGGGAGTTCGAATCTCTCTGGGCTCACCCAGGCTCAAAAGCACTTATTGCCGGTTCACTCCGAACGGATCGTGTAGCATTCGATAGACTCAGTTTGTCGGGTCAAATTCCCAGGATGTTGATTTGCAGCTTCTTGTAACCGTGCTCGACCGCCCACAAGTCGAGGGGAATGGTCGCCAGCTCATCCACAAGCGGAACGGCCAGCCCTGTCTTCGTCAAATCGATGCTCTTCAGGTAGGTATGGCAAGTGTCGCAAACGTCCACGCGGACGTGGCTGATTTCCGGCGCGGAATAGAACGCCATCTGCGGCTCTTTTTCTTCTCCGCACGCCGGGCAATAAATTCTTCGAAAAATCCATTCGTGCGCGCAGAGCATGCAGATCAGCGACTTTTTCGCGCCGTCACCTACGCTCCTTAATACGCCCACGATAGGCTTGCCGCCACAGAGAGGGCAGGTCGAGGGAGTTCCGTCCACGATTGTGGGCTCGCGGTTAGCGGCAAGATACTCTGCGTACGGCTGGAGAAAAATCCACGCCAGCAATCGATCTGAAGAAGTCGCCTCGAGCGGCGCGCCGCTCCGCGCCTCCTCTGGGTTGTCCAGTACCGATGCCAATTCAGGCTCCCAGTTCCAGAAATCCTCGATCGCTTGCTGCCATCCCGCCGGACCTTTTTGTGCCAATCCTGCAGCGGTGTGGGCAAGCGGCGCCGGAGCAATCTGCTGGATCATAGATAGAAACGCAGGAAAGTTGGGGAGAAGCAAGAAAAGATCTAATTCATCCCGCAGGGGGTGGGCGGACGAAATCTTGGGCGAATCCGCCAGGGCCTTCTCAATTTCCGCGTGGAGGCTTTTCTGGAATGTCGCAACTCGCCCGTAGAAGCGCAAGGCTTCCGCGGCGAATGGATAGGTTGATGTTAATTCGGTGGCCCGACGGATTCGGCGATCCCACTGCGCAATGATCATTGTTGTTTAAGTCGGGATCTGCCGGTGACCTCGTAATACCACGTGCGATGGAACGTCCACGCCCATGCGCGGGTCACGTACCCGTGAACCATGGCGCCGAAGCTGCCCTCCTCCAAGATCGTGCTCATGTATACGTGAATCAGAAATAGTCCAATGGTGATGAGCGCCACGCTCGCGTGGATCAAGATCGCGGCGTAGCGGACATATCGCAGGCTCCATGGAAGCGTTTCCGTGTACCACAAAACAACTCCGGAGAGCAGCAGCAGGATCACGCTGTACAACATTGCCCAAAAGAAGAGTTTCTGTCCGAAGTTGAATCGGCCCACCGGAGGCAGTTCGTCGTCTCGGTTCTGTATGTACTCGGGCAGGGCTCTCGCCCAGGCGCGGTCGTTATCGTCAATTCGCATGTCACCGTGCCACTCTTTAAACATCCAGAATAGCGACACCGTAAAAATCAGGCCGAACCACGGATGCCAAAATCGTGCAGTGGAAGCCCCGCCTACGACAGCGGCCATCCAATACAAGTACGGCGACCAGAACGCAAGCCCGGTCGTCAAGAGGTAAATGTAAGCGACCGAACCGAGCCAGTGGTTTGCGCGCTCACCTAACGAATAGCGCGGAATCAATTCCTCGTTTTGGTCGCCGGCGGTGGAATGCGAAATGGCGTTGGTGGTCATGCGCGCCTCTCATCATCCGGCGGAATTGGTTCCTCTTTCTTCGGGCCGTATCGCATGTAGTGCCAGGCAAGACCCGCAATGCCGCCGATCATTGCGAAATTCCCCAACCATTTCAGCGGCCCTTTCCACAGGCGGACCGAGTAAGGAATGTGCGGATCCTTTGGCAGCCCTCCATACAGCTCGGGATTCTTGGCATCGTGCAGCACGTAGATCACGTGCGTGCCGCTGACTCCCGGCGGATCGTAAACTCCCGCGTCGGCGAATCCAGAGACGTTGCGAAGCTGTTCCGCGCGCGTTTCCGCCAACTCCTTCATTTCCGGCTTCGTGCCGAAATGCAGGCAGCCCGTGGGGCAAGCTTTAATGCAGGCTGGTTCGAGACCCACCGACACACGATCGTTGCACAGCGTGCACTTGAAAACTTTGCGCGCCTCTGGACTGAATTTCGGAATATTGAACGGGCACCCCGTGATGCAGTAGCCGCAACCGATACAGTGCTGCTCCTGAAAATCTACGATGCCGTTGGCGTACTGCACGATGGCGCCGTCTGCCGGACATGCTGCCAGACAGCCCGGGTCTTCGCAGTGCATGCATTGATCTTTGCGCATCAGCAGCATCATGCTGCCGTCGGCGCGCTCGTGCTCATTGAATTTGATCAGGTTCCAGTAATTCCACGCCGTTTCCGGCATGGTTTGGTAAGTGTTGTTAAACGTTGTCTCGCTGAACGTGTAACCGTTCCATTCCAAACACGCCACTTCGCACGCTTTGCACCCGATGCACGTGGTGGTATCCACCAACTTGCAAACCTGAAATTCCCGGTTCAACCCCGCGCCCGGAACACTTCCAGCGTGCCCTGAAATCCGGATTATTTCTGTTGACGCCTGGCTCATCGTCGTTGTCTACGCTTTCTCGATTTTCACTAGGAAGCCCTTTGATTCCGGGGTGTGGGCATTCGGATCGGTCACGGCGGGCGTCAGCAAATTTGCCGGAGTTCGCGCGTTTCTGCCTTCATCCTCATCAATGCCGCGGAAGCCCTGATGAATGGGCAAGCCGATCTGGTAAACCTTCTTGCCGTCGATTATCATGGGTTTTAGACGGCGAGTTACGAAGGCTTTCGCGATGTAGGTTCCGCGCGCGCTGATCACCTTGATCTTGTCCGTTCCGCGAATTCCTTTTTCCTCCGCCAGCTCAACAGGAATTTCCACGAACGGTTCCGGAATTAACTGCACGTTCATCGGATTATTTTTCGTCCAGTAGTGATACTGCTCCGTCAGCCGGTAGGTCGTGCAGACGATGCTGTACTCTTCCGGCGATCCAAACTTGTCGTAGGGAGTTTTGAATTTTTTCACCAGCGGATTGTTCGACTGGTTCGGATGCAAGGGATTCTTGATCGGACTTTCGATCGGTTCGTAGTGCTCCGGGAACGGTCCGTCCGCCACTACCCCAATCGGTACAAAGAGTCGTCCCACGCCTTCCGGATTCATGATGAAGGGACCCAAATGATCTTTCGGATGCGAGTCCGGCTTGAAGTCCGGCACGTCGTTGCCGGCCCATTTTCCGGCTGCTTCGTTCCACCATATCTGCTTCCGATCCGGATCCCACGGTTTTCCGGCGCTGTCACAGGAAGCGCGATTATAAAGAACGCGACGATTTGCCGGCCATGACCATGCCCAGTTTGGATAGACGCCCATGCCGGACGGATCTTCGGTGCCGCGTCGCTGGATTTGGGAGCCAGCTTCCGTCCACATGCCTGAATAAATCCAATTGCCGCATGTCGTGGTGCCGTCGTCCTTCAGCCATGCGAATCCGGGCAATTGCTGACCCGCTTTGATCACTTGCTTCGTCACTGGATCTGTCAAATCCGCGAGCGCTCGGCCGTTCACCTCCATGGCAACTTGCGAAAGCCCAGGGTGGGCGGCATCCACGTAAGCCCAGCTCAAATTCAGAATAGGATCCGGAAATTTGCCGCCGTCTTTTTCATACAAATCGCGCACACGCAGGAAAATTTGCGCAATGATGTCTTGATCGAGTCGTGCCAGGCCTGGAGGCGGAACTGCTGCATATTTCCATGTTACCCAGCGCGCCGAATTCGTCATGCTGCCGTCCTTTTCCGCGAACCCCGCGCACGGCAGGCGATAAACCGTCGTATTTATGTTTTTTTGTTCTTCGGCCGTAATTCCCGGAGCTCTCCAAAACTCGCTGGTTTCATCCGGATAAATTTCACCCACCACCAGCCAATCGGCTTTCTTCAGCGCATTGATGTTTTTGTTTGTGTCCGGCCCGATCATCACGCCGTTCATGCCGAAGGCCATCATGCCTTTGACTTTGCCGTTGTACATATCGTCCCAGATGTGGGTCCATGAATAATCGCGATCCACTTTGGGCAAATAGTCGAAACCAAATCCGTTTTCTTTCGTCGCCGAGTCGCCATACATCGACTTCAGCAGCGACACGAAAAACTTTGGAGTGTTTGACCAGTAATTCATCGAACTCCAAGCTGTTGGCTTCGATGAACCCGGGGTCACGCGTTTCAGATACACCGCCAAATCTGTGTCGGTGGGAACAGGCGTTTTCAGGTAGCCGGGCAGGCTATCGAAAAGCCCGGCCATATCTGTCGCGCCCTGAATATTTGAGTGGCCACGCAGCGCATTTACTCCGCCGCCCGCTCTCCCGACATTTCCCAACAGCAGTTGGATCATCGCCGCCGTGCGAATGATTTGCGTGCCAAAGGTGTGCTGGGTCCAACCGACCGCATAGATAATGGTCGCCACCTTCGTCATGTCCCCGTCTTTGCGGACGGACGTGAACAGGTCGGCGGCCTTCAGGAATTGCTCCTTCGGGATGCCCGTGATCTGCTCAACCGTTTCGGGCGTGTAACGCGAATACTGCTGCTTCAGCAATTGGAAGACGCAGCGGGGATGCTGAAGCGTCAGGTCGTAGGCGACATTCGGCGGTAACGCGGGCGGCTTTCCGGCGGGCGCTGAGCTTTCCTGCGCGGCAGACGCGACTGCGTCCGTTTTCCCGCTCAGGTCTCCGCCCTCTTCGTAATTCCAGGTGGTGTTATTGTAAGTGCCCGCCGCGGCGTTAAACCCGGAGTACAAGCCGTCCTCCGGCAGTTTGAAGCCTTCCTTAACGATGAACCCGGCGTTCGTGTAATTGACCAGATATTCCTTCGCGATCCGGTTGTTGGCGATGGCATAACGAATCAGCCCGCCGAGGAAGGCAATGTCGGTACCCGCACGAATTTGAACGAAGAGATCGGCAGTAGAAGATGTGCGGGTGAATCGGGGGTCTACGGAAATCAGCTTGGCGTTGCGATTCCGCTTCGCCTCCATCGCCCACTTGAATCCGCAGGGATGGTTCTCGGCGGGATTCCCGCCCATGATCAACATCATGTCGGTATTCTTGATGTCGATCCAGCCATTGGTCATCGCCCCGCGTCCGAATGTTGGTCCCAAACTTGAGACCGTGGGGCCGTGTCAAACACGGGCTTGGTTTTCTAAATACACCAAGCCCAGACTCCTCATGGTCTTGACGACCAGGTAATTGAACTCATTTGTGTCCGTGCAACCGCCAATGAAGGAGATGCCTTCGCAGCGATTCACGGTCCGCCCATTCGCATCTTTCTCAACGAAAGATGCATCCCGCGTCTTCTTCGTCCACTTTGCGATCTCATCGAGCGCCGTGTCCCAGGAAATGTCCTCCCAGCTCGTTGCGCCGGGCCGCCGGACTTGCGGCTTCGTGAGTCTCCGCGGATTGAGAATGTCCTGTTCGAGCGAAGAGCCTTTAGGGCACAGCGTCCCGCGGTTGGTCGGATGATCGGGATCGCCTTCGACGTGGATCACTTGAGGCGTGACGTTCTTGGCGCGGTCGCCAATTGTGTAAATCAGTACACCGCAACCGACTGCGCAATACGGACACGTTGACCTGGTCTCGGCGGCGCGCGCGATCTTTAGCTCTTTGAGCTGGGCGTAGGCAGGCTTCAGGTCAAATCCGAAAACAGTGGCGGCAACACCTCCGGCCGCTGCAACCTTGAGGAAGTCTCTGCGGGACGTTTGCATCGCCGGTGTGCCTCCCGTCCAACCGGAATCGGTGGACTTTATGTCTTAGTCTTCGATAATTTGTTTGTCAAGAGTTATGCGAACGCATCAATGTTCGAGCGGTTGCGGGTTCCGGCTTTCGTGTTCGACCAAGCCTGCCGAAAGTTGACGTTGTTCAAGTGCGGCAGTATCATCCACGCGTCTCGCGGCCCGAATTTCAAAAGGAACCAAAACCATGTCAAAACGAGTTGGCTTTTTAGCATTGGGTGTGGCCGTTTTGTCGCTCTGTGGCGCGACCTTACTAATCGCGCAAAAGTCGCCAGCTAATCCCAAACTATTTAGCCAGCTGCGATTTCGCTACATCGGCCCGCCGGGCAATCGCACAATCGCCGCGGCGGGCATTCCGGGCGATCCTAACGTCTACTACGTCGGCGCGGCTTCTGGAGGAATTTTCAAAACAATTGACGGCGGCGTTCATTGGAAGCCCATCTTTGACAAGGAACCGGTTTCATCCGTTGGCGCGATAGCCGTCGCGCCCAGCGATCCCAATATCGTGTGGGCCGGAACCGGCGAGCCATACATCCGCAGCCACATCTCGATCGGAGACGGAGTTTATAAATCGCAGGATGCGGGCAAGACATGGACGCACATGGGACTCGAAAATACAGGGCGCATCGCCAACGTCTTGATCGACCCGCGCAACCCAGACATCGTTCTGGCGTGTTCGCTCGGAACCGCTTATGGCCCGCAGCCCGAGCGCGGCGTATTTCGCACCACCGATGGCGGAAAAACTTGGATCAAGACTCTCTTCGTCGACGCGAACACCGGTTGTTCCGATCTCACTATGGATCCCAACAATCCGCGCATTATGTTTGCCGGTATGTGGCAGATTGTGATTCACACCTGGGGACGCACCAGCGGAGGCCCCGGCAGCGGCTTGTTCAAGTCCACCGACGGCGGCGTGACCTGGCGGCGTCTCGAAGGCCATGGATTGCCAAATTCACCGGTGGGAAGAATTGCCGTGCGCGTGGCGCCGAGCGATTCGGAGCGCGTGTACGCGCTAATCGAGACGGGCGACGGCGCTCCGATGGACGGAAAACCCACGCAGCGCGGGCAACTGTGGAGCTCTAATGACGGCGGCGAAAATTGGGAAGTCGTGAGTTACGACCGGCAGATTCGAGGCCGCACCCATTACTATACCCGCGAGGAAATTGCCCCCGACAACGAAAACGAAGTGTATTTCTTTTCCGCGGCTTTTTCGCACACCGTGGACGGAGGCCAGACCTTGACCCCCATGCCTTCCAGTCCGGGCGGTGACAACCACGAAATGTGGATTGATCCGACGAATGGGAATCGCATGGTTGTCGTGAACGACGCCGGAGTCAGCATCTCCATCAATCGCGGCCGCACCTGGAATCATATTCAGCTTGCCAATGCCCAGATATACCACGTCACCGTGGATGACCAGATTCCCTACAACGTTTACGGCAATAAACAGGACGGTGGCTCGTACCGCGGCCCCAGCAATAGCCTTCAATTCGGTGGCTTTGGCCCTCGCCGCGGGCCGGGCACAATTTCGCGCAGCTCATGGCAGTCCGTCTCGGGGGGCGAGAGCGGCTTCGCCATGGTGGACCCGGTGGACAACAACATCATCTGGAATAGCGGGACGGGCTCCGGCAGCGTCGGCGGCACCGTCATGCTGTTTAACGAACGAACGCGCCAAGCACGTGAAGTGGAGGTCTGGCCTGAAACGACCATTGGCGCTCCTGCCGCGGATGTAAAATATCGCTTCAATTGGGAATTTCCCATCGCCATATCGCCGCACGACCACAACAAGGTCTATACCGGCAGCCAGTTCGTTCACGTCACAACCGACGGCGGCAATAGCTGGCAAATCATCAGTCCGGATCTCACGCGAAACGACAAGAGCAAGATGGGAATTTCGGGCGGTCTCACGCCTGACAATATTGGCGTGGAATATGCCGGAGTCGTTTTCTCCATCGCCGAGTCGCCCAAAGAAGCCGGCGTTATCTGGGCGGGCACCAACGATGGTCTCGTTCAAATCACACGCGACGGAGGAAAGCATTGGACAAACGTCACCGCCAATATCCCCAATCTCCCCGAATGGGGGACGGTGAGCAACATAGAAGCATCCCGCTACGCGGCCGGCAAAGCATACATCACCGTGGATTTTCATCAGATGGACAATCGTGATCCGTTTGTTTATAAGACCACCGATTACGGCAAGACGTGGACGCAGATTACCGACGGTATTCCGCACAGCCCGCTGAGCTACGCGCATTGTGTTCGAGAAGATCCGATGCGGCCAGGGCTCCTTTATCTCGGTACGGAAAATGCCCTTTACGTTTCTTTCAACGATGGTGGCAAATGGCAGCCTTTGCAGTCGGGCCTACCGCACGCACCGGTCTATTGGATCGCGCCGCAAGAGCGCTTCCACGATCTCGCCCTGGCTACGTATGGCCGAGGTTTCTGGATCCTCGACGATCTGACGCCGCTGGAACAGGCGACTCCGCAAATCCTGGCGTCGGATGCGTATCTTTTCGCGCCGCGCGACGCTTATCGTTTTCGCAACGTGGCCGGGCCAGCGTCTATGTCTTACGACCCGACCACCGGCCACAATCCACCATACGGCGCAGTCATAAACTATTACCTGGAGAGCGCCGCCAAAGACCCCGTGAAAATCGTCATCCAGGATGCACAGGGCAAGACTGTGCGAACGCTTAACGGCAAGAAAGCAGCGGGTGTCAATCGCATTTGGTGGGACTTGCGTTTTGAACCGAGCAAGCAGATTCGTCTGCGAACCAGCCCGCTCTTCGCTCCTGAAGTCACCGTTGGCCCGGAAGGCTGGCGTCTGGCGCCGGGCGTCTCGCCAATTTCGCTGCTCGCTCCTCCGGGAACATATACCGTGAAGCTCGTCGCGGACGGTCACGAATACATCCAAAAATTGAATGTGCTGAAGGATCCGCACTCGACCGGGACCTTTGCCGACATCCAGGCGCAGACGAAATTGGTGGTGGCGCTTCAAGATGAAATGAACACGATGGCCGATACCGTGAATCAAATCGAATCGGTCCGCGCACAGCTTGCCCAACTTGAAACCCAGCTTGGCGACGATCAAACCTCTAAATCAATTCGCACGGCCGCGGACAACTTAAGCAATAAGCTTATCGATTTCGAAGGACACTTGCTGCAACTCAAGGCTTCCGGAAGAGGGCAAGATGACGTGCGCTGGGAGTCGATGCTTGTTGAGAAGCTGGACTACCTCGCTCGTCAAGTGGGAAATAGTTCTGATTTTCCTCCCACTACGCAGCAAGTTGCTGTTTATGAAGAGCTCAAGCAGCAGGCCGCTCAATATCACGGTCAAGCCCGGAAGCTCATGGCCGATGATGTAGCTGCCTTTAACTCACTGTTAAAAGCGCACAATGTTCCTAACATCATTGCCAGGACGCCTTAGTTTGACCCGTATTACGTGGCTCGCGCCGCACGAAGAGGGGGATATTGCGTGACGTTGTTCCGGCGCTGCCATAGGTAATTTGAGCCGAGCGATCCCAGGAGGAAGCGTAGATGCGTCGTGAAAAATTATTTCTTGTAGTGTGCGCGCTGCTGGTGAGCTTTGTCGCGGGTGGAGTGGCTCCGACGACCGCACAAGGCGCAGCGCAGGACAAGAAGCCGGAGACGTCCAAGGCGGAGGCTGCGAAGACCGCGAATAAAGAGACGCTGCCGTACCAGGCGCTGCAATGGCGGCTCGTTGGCCCCTTTCGCGGCGGCCGCGACACGTGCATCACGGGAATTCCCTCACAGCCGCTCGTCTATTACATGGGAGCGACCGGCGGCGGCGTGTGGAAGACCGAGGACGGTGGGAACACGTGGCACAACGTGAGCGACGGCTTCATGAAGACCGGTTCGGTGGGCGCAATCGCGGTGGCAGACGACGATCCGAATGTGGTCTATGTCGGCATGGGTGAGGCGCCGGTGCGCGGCCAATCCTCTAGCTTCGGCGACGGGATGTACAAATCCACAGACGCTGGCAAAACCTGGACGCACATTGGTCTGGAAGATACGCGCACGATTTCCAAGGTGCTGATCCATCCGCGCAATGACGATCTCGTGTACGTGGCTGCGCAAGGCTCGCGCTGGGCGCCCACCGAAGATCGTGGCGTCTATCGCTCGACCGATGGCGGCAAGACCTGGAAGAAGATTCTTTTTGTGAATCCCAGCGCCGGTCCGAGCGATCTCGCCATGGATCCCAGCAACCCGCGCATTCTTTACGCGGCGTTTTGGGACCATCAGCGCACCCCGTGGCAGATTCGTTCGGGCGGTCCTCACTCAGGCATCTGGAAGACTACCGATGGCGGAGACAACTGGACCCGGATGACGAAGGGATTGCCGAAAGTCATGGGCAAGATCGGCATCAGCGTCTCACCCGCGAATCCGGACCGCGTTTACGCGAATATCGAGGCCGACGAGGGTGGAATGTACCGTTCCGACGATGCGGGCAAAACATGGCACCGCACGAGCAAAGACCGTGTGATCCGTGCACGCGCTTGGTATTACACCGTGGTAACAGCCGATCCCAAGAGCGCGGACGTAGTTTATGTGATCAACGCGCCGATCGAGAAGTCCATTGACGGCGGCAAGACGTTCACCACGCTGCGCGCGCCTCACGGCGATAACCATGCGCTCTGGATCAATCCGAACAATCCGCTGAATATGGCCAACGCCAACGACGGCGGCGCGGACATCACCTTCGACGGAGGCAAGTCCTGGTCCACACAAATGAACCAGCCGACGGGGCAGTTCTATCGCGTGGAAGTCGACGATTTGTTTCCTTACAATCTTTATGGTGGACAGCAGGACAATACGACCGTAGTCATCAAGAGCCGGTCATTTGGTCCGGGAATCGAACAGAACGACTGGACGATCCAGGCGGGATGCGAAAGCGCCACGTTCGCGTTCGATCCCAAGGATCCGCGCTATACCTATGCGACCTGCTACCAGGGGCAGATTGCGGAGTTCGACACGAAGACGGGCATCGAGCGCAATGTCGATGAATGGCCGGCGCTCGGACTCGGCGAGCCGAGCGACCAGCAGAAATACCGCTTCAATTGGAGCACGCCGGTCACGACATCGCCCTTCGACCGCAAGGTGCTCTATCACGGCGCAAACGTCCTCTTCAAATCGAGCGATCGCGGCAACACCTGGACTCCCATTTCCCCCGATCTCACGCGGAACGACAAATCGCATCAGGGCTTGGGTGGCGTGCCGTTTACAAATGAAGGCGCGGGTGGCGAAGTCTACAACACGATCTACTACATCGCGCCCTCCCCGCACGAAGTGGGCACAATTTGGGTGGGAACAGACGACGGGCTAGTGCAACTCACCCGCGACGGCGGCAAGACTTGGTCAAACGTGACGCCGAAGGGCCTTGCGGAAGGCTTGACCAACGAGATCGAGGTTTCGCCCTTCGACGCGGGCACGGCATATGTCGCCTTCACGAGATTTAAGTGGAATGACAATACACCGCACATTTTCAAGACCACCAACTATGGAAAATCATGGACAGACCTTGCGGGCGGTTTGCCCCAGGACATGCCCGTGCGCGTCGTGCGCGAGGACCCCAAATGCAAAGGCCTCCTCTTTGCGGGAACCGAGAATGCTGCATGGTTTTCGCTCGACGACGGCGCGCACTGGCAGACTCTCCAACTCAATCTGCCGCGCGTGCCGGTAACCGACCTGAAGATTCACGACGGCGACTTGGTTGCCAGCACCGAGGGCCGGGCATTCTGGATTCTCGACGACATCGGCCCTCTCGAACAGTTGAATAGCCAAGTGGCCAAATCAGACCTGTATCTTTTCAAGCCGCGCAGCACTTATCGCGTAACTGGCGGCGGTTTTTCTATCCCGTCGGGCTCGATGGGGAAGAATCCGCCCAACGGCGCGATCCTTCGCTACATCCTCGGAACAAAACCCGAGAAATCCCAGGAACTGAAGCTCGAGATCCTGGATGCAAGCGGTGCGGTCGTGCGGTCTTATTCGAGCAAGGCCAAGCCACAGCCTCCGGTGCCGGGCGCCGAGCCAGGCCGGAGCGGCCCGCCACCGCTGCCGACGAAGCAGGGTATGAATCAATACGTATGGGACCTGCGCTCGCAGCCGCCCGTGCGCGTACCCGGAATCATGACGCAAGGCCCGCCTGTGGGTTATCGCGTCCCCGCCGGAACCTATACGGCGCGCCTGACACTGAACGGAAAAAGCGCGACGCAGACGTTTGAGGTTGTCAACGATCCTCGCGAAGTGCAGACCGATGCCGACCAGAAACGCGAAGTAGCCATGGCTAAGGCCGCGAACGACCGCATCAATGAGATCAATCAGACCGCAATCAATCTCCGAAGTATTCGCGACCAACTGAATGCCATCAGCGAACATGCGGCTGGACGCTCGGACGCAAAGGAGATCGCGAAGGACGCCAAAGCCATCGTTGACCGGATCGATTCGCTTGAGGAAAAGCTCGTACAGCCCAAGCAGAAAACGTTCCAGGACGTGATCAATTTCCGCAACGGAATCGCCGCGCAGTATGCCTATCTGCAAAGCGCGGTGGAAGGCGATGGCGGGCCGGTCACCGCGGGCGAAGAGCAGCGCTTCCCCGATCTCGAAAAGCAGTGGGCTGATTTACGAGACAGGGTGCGCGGAGTCCTCTCCGACGTTGCCGGTTTCAACACGAAGATGAAGGACATCGGAATCGGCGCGATCCTTGTGCCTTCGAAGACGCAGTAGATTGTTCACTGTAAACGTTGCGATGGACGTCGATGGACGATCATCGTCCGAAGGCCCATCGTGCCGTGCGGCAAGGAAGTTCAGAACGCTTACATGATTCCTTTCCGACTTCTCCTCTGATAACATCGTGTGGCCCAAAGGCCTGCAATTACCCAAATGATAGCAATAGGGTTGGGACGCGATGAAAACCTTCGCGACCGGCCTTGAAATTCAAAACAGAAACATAAGCATGAGAATGCAGGCATTGGCTTCCAGAGGAAGCACCGCTATGTCGGATACGAACCTAAACACAAGGCTGACTCAGTTCGAACGCCCCGAGCACATTTTTCCAACCCTTAATGCGGCTCAAGTCGCTCGCATCTCGGCTCGTGGAAAAAAACGCGCGGTCCAGCGCGGAGAGGTGTTGGTAGAGCCGGGCGACAATAATGTTCCTTTCTTCGTGGTCACATTGGGTGCAATGGAAATCATGCGGCCCACGTGCGAGGGCGAAGATGCCGTCGTTGTACACCAGGTCGGCCAATTCTTCGGCGAAGTCGGCATTTTGTCGGGCCGCAGGAGCATGGTGCGCGCGCGGATGTCTGAAGCAGGCGAAGTGATCGAGGTGGACCGTTCTGCTTTGCAGGAATTGATCGAAACCGACAGCGAGTTGAGCGAGATTCTGATGCGCGCGTTCATCCTCCGCCGGGTGGAATTCATTGCCCACGGGTGGGGAGACGCGGTACTCCTGGGTACGAACAATTCGTCCGGGACGCTCCGAATCAAGGAATTCCTGACGCGCAATTCTTACCCGCACGCTTACATCGATCTTGAGGGTGAGTCCAAGGTCCAGGAACTGCTCGACCATTTCCAAGTAACGCCCGGCGATGTGCCCATTGTGATCTGCCGCGGGAAAATCGTCCTTCGCAATCCCACAAACCAGCAGGTAGGCGATTGTCTGGGATTCAACGAAGGGATCGACCTGACCAAGGTTCGTGATGTCATCGTGGTCGGCGCCGGACCATCCGGGCTTGCGGCCGCGGTTTACGCCGCCTCGGAAGGACTTGATGTTCTCGTCATCGAAACTTACGCTCCGGGAGGACAGGCTGGCTCCAGTTCGAAAATCGAAAATTACCTCGGATTCCCGACTGGAATTTCGGGGCAGGAATTGGCCGGGCGGGCCTACACACAAGCACAAAAATTCGGCGCCAGGGTTGTCATCACTCGCGGTGCGGTACGCCTTGAGTGCGGACGCAGTCCGTATCTTGTCGAAATTGAAGGCGGCGCAACTCTGCCGGCCCGAACGGTGATCATCGCCACCGGAGCTGAATACCGCAAGCTCCCGCTCGAAAACTTGCAACGATTCGAAGGAAATGGTGTGTATTACGGGGCAACATTCCTAGAGGCACAATTGTGTGGCGACGAAGAGGTAATCATTGTGGGAGGCGGCAATGCTGCTGGTCAAGCGGCGGTATTTCTGTCGCAGACAGCGAAACATGTCCATATGATGATCCGATCAGGACGTCTGGCGGACACCATGTCGAGCTACCTGATTCGCAGGATTGAACAAAGTAATGCAATCACGCTGCATACGGACACCGAGATCGTTGCTTTGGAGGGAAACGGCCGGCTCGATCGCGTGCAGTGCCGCAACAATAAGACTGGCGACTTGAACACCCGCGACGTCCGCCGCGTTTTCCTGATGACGGGCGCAAACCCGAACACAACCTGGCTTGCGGGCTGTCTGGCGCTCGACGAAAAAGGGTTCGTCAAAACAGGGTTTGATTTGATTCCGACCGATTTGACGAAAGCACGATGGCCGTTGACGCGTCGACCGTTTCTGCTCGAAGCCAGTCTTCCGGGAGTGTTTGCCGTAGGCGATGTACGCTCGGGCAATGTGAAGCGCGTGGCGTCGGCGGTTGGAGAAGGATCGATCGCAATTTCGATGGTGCACAAGGTTCTCCAGGAAGCGAAAGAACCCCTTGCCGCGGGCGCTGCGGGAACCTAGCCTGGCGCTAGTCTTTGCGCGGTTTCGCGTTGAGCAATGTTCCCCTCGTCGAGAACGCGATAGAATCGGTCCGCAACGCGCCCGTAGCTCAGCTGGATAGAGCATCTGCCTTCGAAGCAGAGGGTCGGGAGTTCGAATCTCTCCGGGCGCGCCAC